>TARA_R110002072_G_scaffold192549_2_pt1 | contig 25206 bp, 23 predicted proteins | sample TARA_R110002072 | Tara Oceans TARA_R110002072 (sample SAMEA4397118) | marine metagenome | biome: Polar Biome; feature: [SRF] surface water layer (ENVO:00010504); material: water (ENVO:00002006), including particulate matter (ENVO:01000060) such as... | depth 5 m | reverse complement strand
AGATTTATGGTGTGTAGTCGTATATATTAACGAATTCACCTAAACCAACGCCATATTGTTTTGACGAACCGATATATCTTAAAGTATCTTCTTCCAAAAATAATTGTAGGTCAAGTTCTTTATTAAAATGTTTTATTCCTACAATATCAAGTTCATCACAAGACCATAGTAAAGAGTGTCGTGTATTTTTCGTCTTAGCAAAAAATTCTACGGATAATTTTTGGTCTATAGTGTTTGGTTTTAATTTTTGATTAAATTTTTGAGAAAATGCGTGTGTATCTATTAACAATACACCACAATTATTTAACATATAATATTAGGTAAGATATTTTAATTAATACCTACGAGATTTTCTCATAGCACCACCAACGTGCGACCCACCAACGAGAGAACCTCCTACTGAAGAACCACCATCAAGACCAGCACCGATTATACCTAATTTCTTACCCATATCAAGTCCTTTTTCCGCCATACCGATTATCTTTGGTGCGTGATGAACTGCTTTTTGGACGTATGATGGTATTTTCTTAAAGAATTTGCCTATAGAACCGAAGAAAGAACCACCGACCATAGAACCTCCAACTGCGTCGTGATGTTGGTGGTATTTATCTCCCATACTTTCCGCTTCAACATTATCCTTAAGGTCAAGAAGACCAGTTTGAATTCTACATTCATTAGGCGAAATGATACAATGTCCGGCATTAACATAAAGTTCTCGCATTTGTAATAGTCGTGCTGTGCCTCTATCTCCGTGTTGGCAAGTTCCGTTGATTGTTATTGAGTAATCACCACGAGTTCCGGCACTTTCATTATTCATTAAAGGTATATCTTTACCGAAGATAAGTTTTAATACAAAACCTCTTGCCTTAACTTCTTTACGAGATTTAATATCACAACCATTTTCTTTAGCAATCTCCATAAGTTGCTCCGCTGAATGACCGCTTAAAATACCAATTTGATTACCAAATGTAATATTAAGATTTCTCCATTCAGCAAAACTATCGCTTAAGTTAATATCTTTATCTTGGTCTTTAATTGTCGCCCATAAGTAAAGAGCGTCCGGTATTTGGTCTAATCTACGATTTGGTCCTTGAAAGATACAATCTACTCGTGATGCTACTGCCGTTGCTGGACTTGATTGTTCTTGTGTGAAAATTCGTGGTTGGTAATAAGGTAAGACAATTTCATTAGGAATTCTAATATCGTCTTGTGGTGTGTAATAACGAACATTTAACCTACTATCTCTATTTGCTGGTGTTGTAAAATCAAGTGATAAGTCCGCTGGTGTAATTGGTTTAGTTGAATTCATCATAAGAGCATTAGCATCAAAATAAGAAAACATATTTCGTAGTTTAGCACTATCAAAATGAATTGTAATTTGTATTTCATTAATATTAGTCATACCTTTACCATATTCTACCGAAAGTGGTGAGATTGAAAGTGGTTCTATAATTTTAAAGTCTAATTTTTCTATAGTATTGCCGACTGAAGTAGCAGCAGTCCAAGCAGTTTCTAAATTTTCTCTTAATACAGCAGTTCCTCGTGGATTTTCACCTTCACGACCAACACCACTTAAAGCAAGTGGATTTTCTAAACCTTTAAAACTCGTGACTTCTAAAGCATTAGAAGTTCCCATATTATTACCATAATCACCACTATCAGTATCCGGATGATGTCCGCAATCACCATAACATTTTTCTCTCCACGCTGGGTCGGTGTATTGACCTACGGCGTGTATATATCTTTTAGTTTCAGTAGCGATATGTGTTCCATTAACAACCATATCTACCGAATTAATAACTGAAGAAATTGGGAATTGTCTTGGTGCGAGATTATTACCTTTTCTTACTGGTGGATTAGCATTTTGGACTTTATAAGAACCTACTGACGCTCTTAAGTTGGCGGCGGTTTGAAGGACATTATTAACTTGGTCGCCATAAGTTTTATAAGCAGTTCTTACACGAGCAATTGATAATTCAACTCCGGCAGCGACCTCCGCTTCAGTCGCAGCAGCGGCGAAAGTAAAATCAGCAGTAGCGGAATTAGGTAAAGCAGTAGCGTCTAATGCTGCTGGAGCAGTATAAGCAAGGTCGGCGAGTGCTTGATTATCTACTAAATGAGATACTCGTTCTTGAAAACCATAATTACAAGTAGTCCCAGTAGCAAAAGAAACTGCGACTTCTTCACTACCGAACCTTGAACCAGCACCAGTCCCAGTCTTAAGGGACATATTTAATTCTAAATCTATTCGTCTATCTATAACTGAATTTTGAGAAGGTGGGACAATTGTAAAAGTAATACTATTTGTGGATTGACTATCCGGAGCGATACGCTGTGTAGTATAATGTTTTGCTCCTTTTATGACTGTTTTGTGAAGTGGATTATCATTTTGTTCTAAATCTAAAACCGGAAGGACAACTCTACTAACCATTTTATAATATATAGATAGAAAATAATTTTGAGGATATTACATTAATTAAATATTTTCTTAAGTATTTTGAAAAATATTTAAATGTATAAATAAAAATTAAATAAGATTAAAATTAAATTAAATTAAATTAAAATTAGGCATTTGTTTTTAATGTTTTATACCAACTTGAAACTCCAGTTTTTGCGATTGGATTATACCATCTAATATATGGGGGACAATTCTTAAATATCCAAGTCATACAAAAGAAAGTATTTCCACTATTATCAATATTTAACACGCTTGTATCTATTTCTTGAGGTCTTGAATAAGGTGGTGTAGATGATGATGAAACATTATCCGCTTCTAAAAAGAACCAATTTGTTCTATCAAATGAACCAGCAAAATTTATATCAGTTAAAGCACTAACACTCTTAAAGAAGAATACAATTGAATTTTCACCATTAAGAAGTTCTACTTCCGCTGTTGGAAATAATCCACTTAAACTTTGATTATTATATTGTTGTTTATAATCACTTTCACTTGCGATTTTTGTGAGTAAATGTTGATTTAAATATGTCGCCATCTTTATAATATATAGTTAGAAAATAATTTTAAGTATTAAATCAAATTAATTAAGTAATTAAAACTTTCATAAATGAGGATTTTGCTAATTGTATATCGTGATAAGTTGTTGGTAGAGTTGCGAAAGGGACTTTATTATTATTTACTAATCTTATATATTGTAATGGTTTTCTTGCTTTAATAGTTAAAACAAATTTGTTCGCTGTCCCACTAATACTTTCTTCAATTTTATAATCAGCGTCCGCTGGAAATGTATTTGCTCCACTAACGCTTGATTGCTGTAATCTTAAGTTTTGTATAAGATATTTATTTTCATAACCTACAGCATTTAATAAATCAATTTCACAAGTTAAAACTAAATAATCTATATTTGTTGTTGCTGTCCCTAAATTAACTTCAGCACTTCCACTTTGTTTTAATATTGATGTTGCGTCAGCAAGAAATAAAGTTCCTTGAGTTAATGTTTCAGTTAATCCTCCACCACTACCACCACCACCGCCACTTGTATCAAGGACACCATTACCATCACACTTTAAAGTCTTAAATTGACTTGTTCCACTATCAAATCCACAAATTTGAACTGATGGTAAAGAAGTAGCGACTGATAAAGCACCAGTAGGGGATAATTCTAAAACATCTACTAACAATCTATCACTAACACATTCTAAAGGTTGAAGTGTTCCGTTTGGGTTCTTACCATACATAAGGACTTGTTGTAATTCAGCATCAACAGCAGTAGGGTCTTTACCTTTAGTTATATCTAAATTCGTAGTCAAAAGATTACCAGTAATATCAACTAAAGCAGTTGTAAATTGATTTGGTGTTCCTATAATATCAGCACCCATAATACCATTAGTAATAAAGTTATTTTGTGCTGATACTTTTGGTTGTCCGTTGACTGATATTTCCGCATTTTGTTCCGCACAAAATAAAGCACCTCCTCCTATAATTGTAGATAATGTTGCGTCCTTAACAACTAATTCTCCACTATTATTAACTAAAACTGGATTATATTGTTTTCCACCAGTATCCGCTTGGTCGGCGACACCTATTAATTGTGTCCCACTTACATAAGCATCACCAGCAGTAATTTTTGGACTACCATTTTTCATTTCTAAATCATAAGAATTATTAATTTCTAAAGCACCTAAAGCATCACACTTTAAAAATGTTGATGTTGCTGGTGTCGCTATTGCTGTTCTTGCTGATAAGTCAGTAGCAGTAGCACCACCTCCTCCACTTGTTAAAAGATGACCTTGAGCGTCAACCTTAAGAGATTTAAAAGTTGTAGCACCTTCTAAATTACCGAACATACCGACACCAGCAATTTCAGTTCCAGCAAAAGAATTTACTTGAGTTGGGACAGCAGCACCAGCACCACCACCAGTAGCAGTTGTTTCTAATTTACCATTCGTAGCAAAAATTGATGTTGGTTTTCCACTTACACTATCAATTGCTTCAATCAAACTCATTTATAATATATATTAAGATATTAATTCTTAAGATATACTTAAAAAAATAAAAAAAGTGAGTAAAAATTTAATATTGAAATACCATATTATTAGGTCTAAATTCTAATTTGACGCTACACATTTGGTCTTTTTCAACTTTTAATACTCTCATATTTCCTTCTTTATCAACAATAAAGACATCAACACTTATACTTCCTAAAGGTGCTGAAGAGATTAATGGATAATATCTAATTATTTTTGGTTCATAAACTAAATAATCTCTTTTAATAGTTGATGGGTCTAATTTAAAGTCAGTAATAACTTTTCTAATTGCTTCACCATTACCGACATATTCACCTTGAGTTGCGATACTTGCTGAAGTTATAACTAAACTATCAATCCAATCACGAGCATAAGTAGAAACAAAATCTTCATAATAATCAAATGTAGTCCCTAATTCTATTTCGGTTGTTGCTGATGTATTTTGCTTAAGTATATTTGATGGGAATTCTAAGATATAACCTTCAGTAATTTTATTCATATTAGGCATAGTTTCCGCATCAAAATCAATTACTTCTTGAAAATGTTTTGTATAATTTAGTTTATTAATTTGTAAAGTTTCATAACTTCTAAAAGTCATAAGATTTCTTAAATTATCATTTACAAATAAACTTCCTCCAAAAAACAAAGACCATCTATTATTTTGTTTATATACTATTTTTTCTTCTTCTTTATCCCAAACAAATTTAGGTAATTGAAAATCTATAAGAGGGAATTGATTTGGTAGAAGTGTTGTATTATTTAATTTATTAGTAATAGTCGCCATTCTTAAGATTACTGAATTTGCGTCCGGTAAAAGAGCATCATTTAGATAAGCAGTTGAATTATTTGCTCTACCTTCATTACGACATAATAAATACCAATCATAACCATCAACACGACTTCCAATAAGACCACTCATATCACTCGCAGTTGGATACATTTTTAAAGGGTGATTTTCGTGCTTAATATTTCTATTAGCAATCTTAGATTTATTAAGTTCATATAAACCATTATCTATCATACTTTGAGCGTCTATTTCATATTCACGACCATTACCAAAAGATATACAAGTATCATCTAATAATAAACCACCACCAGCATCACTCGCAGTAGTAGAAAACGCTGATAAACCTTTTAATATTTGATTATTAAAGAAAAATCTTTGGACTGGTGTATTAGTTCTTGGGACATTTCCGGTTGAGTGTTGTTCTAAAAAGAATGTAAAATTAGAAAAGTCTATAGGATTAGTTGCGTCATTATTAGCAAATTTTCTTATATCTAAATTGACTGAAGTTAATACTTCACTCGCACCAACACCATTAGCATTATCCGCTACTGCTGGTTTGTTTATACTTCCTAAGATTGTAATACCATCATTCGCTAATGCTCCAACACCATCACCAGCACCTATAACCATATTAGGAGTAGAACTAAGTTGATTATTATTATTATAATATTCGGCATATTGACTATCAATACCGATAGAATTTGTTAAACCTTGATTTAATAAATCTACGAAATGTTGTTGAGAATAACAATCAACAAAAGGTCTAACTTTTCCTTCACCATCAAGAGATAAACTATCTACACCATATCGTCCATATGAACCACCAATACACCTACCACTAAAGATAGTTTGTATTTCTAATCTAACTCTTTTTCCATCAACTTGATTTCCATTCATCGCCGCCCCACGCTGAAAGAAATGTAAATTTAAATCTTCACCATAAACTCTATAAACTGGGACATTAGTAATAGGAATTTTAAATCTACATACTCCAACTTGATAATTATTTTGTTTATTTAAGATATAATCATTATTAGCACTATCTTCAAATCTACAATTTCTCTCTCTTAAATTAGCATTATCTTCCGTTGTTGCTTCTAAAGAACAATTATAATAGATACTCATTTATAATATATAAGAAGATTTTAATTTTGTTTATGAAGAGTAAAAATTAATGTTAATGCGGTTATAAAAAAATCTCCGTTGTAGTGCTTGACCCCTTTAAATAATTGTTGAAATTGTTTTAATGGTGTATCACGCATTACAATTCTAAAAGCAGTCCATCTTCCGCAAGTATTTACATCTTCCTTAAAGACTTGTAATTTCACATCATTATAAACTATTCTAACTTTTGATTGTTGAAGTATTTGTGTTAATGTAGCATTAGTATCATATTTAGCATAGTTTAATTCTTCATCAACCTTAAGTCCATAACTATCAAAAAATTCTAAAAAACCATTTTGTTTAATCATAGCGACCCAGTGTCCGAAGTTTTCTTTAGTTTCATATAAAAGCATAGCACAAGGTTTATCACCAAATAATTCGTCTATATTCATATTAGACCTTAACTCGTGATAAGGTGTAATCTTTACAGCATCATTAGTAATTCGTTGTATATCTTTACCACTTAAATCAAGATTTTCTTGAGTTTGTATGTATCTATCCATATAGTATTATGTTAGATTTTATTATTTTATTTTCTATTTTACGAATGTATTTTTTATTATATATTCGTAGATTAGTATTAATTTTCTTTTTATCTAATTTCTTAAATCTTTTTTCGTAATCTTTCATATAATATTATGTAAGATTTTTAATAAAAATAATTTTAATTAAAGTTTATATTTGTCCCATATTTTTTTATCTATTTTTCTACTTGCTCCATTTAAAATAACACTTGCTAAACGACCATAACCCCAAGAATAAGGTGTTTGATTTGGACGAGAACCACTACTATAATAAGCACCCATTCCTTTATCTATAATTTCTTCTTGACCTTTAGTTTTAAGAATATTTTTATTAATCCAAACTTTATCAGTAATTTTTTTATTATATTTGTCTTCAAATTTTTTCGCCCAACCACTTCTTTTAGATTTAAAACTTTCTAATTTTGGTCTATCAGTTTTATTTAATATAGATTTTTCTTGTTTCTTTTTATCTTCTTTGGTTAATTGTTTTGGTGTATAAGTTTTAGGCATAGCAGTTAATTTATGAGATTGACTAAATGTTTTACCTTCTTTATAAAATTTTAACATATCGTCTAAATGTTTTTTTGTATGATGAATTGAATGTTCTTTCCAAGTATCAATATCTTTCTTTTTAAAGTCTTTTATATGACTTTTAATCCAATTGGTTTTTTGCTTATTAACCATTTTATAATATATAACTATATAATAAGATTATTACTTTTTCTTTTTTGGTTTTGCTTTTTTTTTATATGTTTTCTTTGCTTCTTTCATCGCTTCTTTGTAAGACATCTTACCTTTATTTTTTGCGTAGAACGCTTTTAAATGCGACAACCATTCATTCATATTTTATAATATAATACAAGATAATAAATATTAGACATATACAATTAGTTTTTATTTTTTTCTAAGTCTAATAGTTTTTTATTATTATTGTATTGACTTCTTGTTTTTATTTTATCTTGATTAATTTTAATTTCTTTTTGAATTTCTAAAGATACTTTATTTTCTTGTTTATCTTGTTCTCTTGCTAATACATTATCAAGAACATCATAAACTCTATCATTATATAAATTAAGAAAGTGTTTTATACGACGACATTTATTACAAAATTTAGAAACATAACAAGTTTCTTTTTCACATAAACTACAAACAAACATTTTATAATATATAAGAAGATTATAAAATTGTAGCACCTTTTTCGTGAATTAAATATTTAGGATATTCATTCCAAAAATAAACCCATCTTGAAGGTATATCTCTAATAGTTTTGATTTCATTTGGCGTTAAACCTAAATATCTTTCTAAATAATTACGAATTTGATAGAAACTACTACCTCTTGGAAATAAGACTACTGCTTGTGCTTCATTAAGTAAAGTTCTTGTTGCTTGGTGATTTGTAATAATATGAGATGTAGATATACAAGTTATTCCAAAATGTCTTCCAACTTCTAAAACATCATCTCTAAAATTTCTTAAGTATTTAACCAAATCTTTATCTAAGATTGTATCTATATCATCAAATATCATTATTTCATTTTTAAAGTCTTCTACTTTTAAAGGATTATTGTGGAATGCTTCAGCAGTCAAAGTTATTCTATTTCTATTTTTAAATTTATCTAATGGAGCATCGTGAGGAACACGACTTAAAATATTAATTTTTCTATTAGGGTTCTTAAGGCGTAATTGTTTTAAATATAAACTTATCCAAGTAGATTTACCACTACCGCTCGGTGCTGGGACATAAATTCTTTCACTAAATTTTTGTGGTAATGGAAATAGATTTGTATTTTTTAAATCACCAAAATCAACTTCTTTTTTTAATTTTCCGTCAATTAAATTTTTTGCTTTATCATATAATAATTCTATATGGTCGGTTGAAGAAGATGTTAAAGGTGCGTCTTCATTTATAAGTTTGCGTAATTCTTTTTGTTCGGTTTTATTGACTTTATTATCATTAAAGAAATGTTTTGGTATTAAAGCAAATTTATTTTCTTGTTTGATTTGATTTTCCGCTGGTAATTTTTTAGAGAATTCGTGTTCTCCATAAAGATAAAGTTTATCTCCCTTATGTCTTCCACTTGTAAATTTAGCAATTTCCTTTCCTCTTGTAAGACTTAACATATACTATATTATTAGATTTTATTTTTGAGTAGATTTATAATTCTACGACTTTATTTAATTTTGGTGTTTCATCTAATAAATTTGCTAAATCTCGTAAAAGACTATCACTCATATCTTCACCATTTTTAGTTAATTCATAATCATTCTCAAGCATATCCGCTAAATCATTTGAGTTTTTTGTTTGTGATAAATCTTCTAAAGAACCTTCATCAATATCTACTCCTAATTCATCAGCATTATCTAAAAAGTATTTTGACGCTCTTTTTATTAAATGTATATCTTTAGGTTTCATTTTTAAGACTGCTTTTATCATTTCTTTATGAGGTTTTTGATGTCCCATAATATCACTTAATTTTCCACCTAATATTTCGTTTGCTTCTTCCGCTGGTTCTTCTAAAGGTTTAACAATACGATTAGCACCATACATAGAAATTTTTTCGTAATCACTTAAAGGTTTAACTTGCTGTTCGTCGCTTGGATAATATTGAGGCATTTTATAATATATAGTTAGAAAATAATTTTAAGTATTAAATCAAAATAAAAATCTAAATATATAATATAAATGATTGATTGTGCTTTTTGTTTAGTAAAATGTAAAAATACTGAAGTTAAAGATTGTAGTTTATGTAATTTAGAAAATCTTTGTAAAGAATGTATGAAATTACATTTAAATTATCATATTAAAAAAACTAATAATATAGAATATATGTTTAAGGAATGGGACAAAGGTAAATTAATTAGGACGAAAGGTAATAATACTGAATTATTATAATTTAATTAATTGTAATTTATCAAATTTATTTTCTAATCTTATATTATAAAATGACTGAATACACAAAAGGATTAGTAAAAAATGATATTGTATATTTATTTAATAAATGGAATGTGCCTAAAGATGCTTTTATAAAATTCTTTAAAGGAGGAATACCAATTGAAGATTTAGAAGAAAATATTGAGTTAATGGTTGGAGGTCAAGAAATAGATAGTCAAAATTTTAATATATTTTGGAAATGTAAAGATGGTAGTGATGATGGAAAAATTTGGGAGATAAAAGGAAATAGTGAATTCGCACATTTAACTTCTAAATGGGAAACTGAAGAATATTTAGAAATTAAAGATTGTGATTTTATAGAAGTTCCAACAATAATTAAAGGTCATATCTATAATAGATTAGATGAAGACCCATTATATAAATTAAAAGAAGGAGAAGAAAGAATAAAAGTTGTTGATGAAGAAGGTAATATTGATGAAAGTAAAATTATGGAAATAATAAATAATCAACTCATTACTTCTAAAAATTTAGATAAAAGATTAGATGGTCGTGAATTAGAATTAAATGATATGACTACTGATGAAACTGAAGAACATAAATCAGTTTTAAATAATATGATTGACGAAATTAAACCAAAATCAAAGTCAATCTAATTTTTTTAAGTTCAATTCTATAGTTTTAAACATTATTTTATTCTTTCCTTAAGATTAAAATATTGTATTATATTATAAAAATGGTTAATGCTTGGATTTCACATCTTAAAGAGTTTTGGAGTAAAAATAAAGGTAAGATGTCTTATAAAGAAGCGATGAAAGAAGCAAAAAAGACTTATACGCCTAAGGTTAAAGGTAAATCAACAAAAGCAAAGTCTAAAGGTAAATCAACAAAATCAAAAATGTCTAATGTTGAATTCGCATTAGAGAAAGACGCAAAGTATCAAGAAGCAAGGAATAAGAAGGAAGACGCACAAAAAGTTAAAGACAAATTTGTAGAAAAAGGTGGTGATGCTAATGAATTTGAGCGTAAAAAGATTATTGCGTCAATTAAAGGTGGAGCATTTAAAAAAGAAGATATGGTTGGTTTTGAGGGAACATCTAAAGAAAGAGCGAAACTTGTTAGAAAATATAATAGTGCTAAAAAACTTGTTGATGATTTCTTGAGAAAAGGACAATTAAATCAAAGAGAGTTTAATGATTATGTTGGTTTAGCACAAATTCTCGCTGGTAAATCAAAATCAAATAAATACTATAAAGAATTTAAAAGATTAGAAAGAACTTATAAAACTAAAAAATATCAAAGTTTAGTTGCTAAATCTAAAGAATTGAAAGATAAGAAAAAAGAACAAAGATTAAAAAATTTATTTTATGCTTTAGAAAAAGATGAAAGTAGAAAAGTAAAAGCAACTTCTAAAAAAACTTTGTTTGATAATCTTTTACAAAGAAAAATACAATATCTTAAGCGTGGTGGGACTGAGGCGGGGTGGCGAAAAATCTTAGCATCACATAAAGGAGATTTAACAAAAGACGAAGTCAGTAGATTATTAGAAGCAACAAAACATATACAAGGTAATTCTAATGTAAAAATAAATGATGAAGTTAGAAGTGCTTTAAGTGGTAAATTTCGTAGAGAACAAATCTATCCAGTTTTTATAAAAGCATATAAAAAATTGTATCCAACTTTAACTGATAGTGAAGCAAGACAACACGCAAGACAACACGGCGAATATGAAAAGTTTGTAAATGATTGGTATAGACAAAGTGGCGATAATAAAGTCATAGAAAATATGGCGAAAGGTAATTTAAAAGATACAAGTGATATTTTAGATGATAGAGGTTTTAAATTTGGTAAAAGACCAGTTGGAGATTTCGTATTAAATAAACAAGGTGATTTAAGAGCAAAGGCAACAACTAATATAGAAAAATTTAATAATTATTTTGGTTTTGATGATACATTTTTTAATCCAACAAATAAAGATGATTGGGAAGTATTCTTAAAGAATAAAAAAGGTTATGAAGATATGTCTAAATTATTAGTTTATTTAAATTCTATGCCTAATCAAATTATACCACAAGGACTTACTTTTATTAATAGATTACAAGATATAACAAAAGCATATCAAAAATACGCTGAAGAAGGACACGATAATTTTGTTGTTGATATTGCTAATGATGGTGATATTAAATCTATTGTAAAAGGTAAAAGAAGTCAATTTGGTAAAAAAGGATTAACAATAACAAAATTAAGTGGAGAAGAAAGTAGAAATGAAGTAGCACCATTAGATAGTAATGTTGGTTCTTTAGTTCCAGTTAAAAGAAGATATAATACAAACATATCTAATAATGTTGTTAAATGGACTGCTATTGGTTGGGAAAATTATAAACAAGAAAACCAAGAAGCATACGATAAAGCAGTCAATAAATTAGGTTCAACGGCATTACCTCAAGGACTATATCCGGAATTTGTCTTTTTTAGCACATTTGATAAAGACTTTATTAAAAAAGGAAGAAGTGGTGGTGGTAATTGGGTCAGTTTTGACGAAGAAGATTTAGTTAAAATGGTTGGTGCTGGATACTTAACTGAAGTTATTTTATCACAAAGCGAAAGTGATTTTAATTTAGGGACTGGTGCTAATAATCCTATTGCTACTTATCAAGAACAAGGAATAGATATTGTTTCACCATTATTTCAAGAACAAGTAAGATTAGCGGTTGATGGACTTATGGGTAATGGTATGAATGAACCAGCACAATTAGTAAATGTTTTAAGTGATTGGTCTAATGATAATAATTTAACAAATGTAGAAGGTCAAATATTAAAGAAATTAAACAAAGCGGAACAACAACAATTAACTTTAATGATACAAAAAATATTAGAAGATACACCACAAGTCGCCGATGAATTACAAGCAACTTCAAGCGGATTACAAATGGTTATTGATGAAAAAGAAATAAGTTCTAATGCTTCAGCGGACGCAATCGCCGAAATAACTGCTTTTGCTAATAATGCTGATGGTGGTGCTGGTGCGGTTGATGGTTCTTCAGTTATTTCAGCATCAAATTTAGCAAATATGGATAGTGCTGTCGCTTATCAAAGAGTATTAAGTATAGCAAATTCTATTAATGCTGATAGAAAAGTAGCACAAAAAGTCAAAGATAATTTACAAGAAATTTTACAAAGAGTAGCGGACGGAGGACAAAGTCAAACTGATTTACAAAATTTAGGTATGATTTTACAATCTAACTTTGCTATTGATAAAGGTGAATTTGCTAATATTATGAGGAATGTATCAAAATTTACTGGTGTTGGTGCGTCAAGTGCCGATGGTGGTTCATCAATTCCAGCACCAGCAGTCGCAATACCTTCTCAAATACCGAGTGAATTAGGACGGCAAAGTTCGGCAAATGGAAGTGAAAGTGGTAATAGTTCAGCATCAAGTTTATTTGGTGATTTAACACAAATTATTAATCAAACATCAAGATTTAATCCAATTTCAAAGTCTTTAGATGGTAGTGTTATGGGACAACAAAGAATTTTAGATAGAGTAGAAGAAGAAAGCACAGCGTCATTACCTAATGCTGGTGGAAGAGATTTTAGGGGTGATAATTTTTTAGGGTCAGTAGTAGAAGCACAAGGTCAATCAAGAATTAACGAACAAGATGCTCCAAGTTTAAGTTCAAGTAATCCATACGCCGAACAAGCAATAGCAAATCATTTTACCGAATTAAGTGATGATGGAACGCCTATTGATGGAGATACACACAGCGAACCAACTACGGAAGCAGTAGGAGCAAATCCTTTAGACGCACAAAGTTTAGCAATTCATACACAAGCAGTTAATCAAGCACTTAACGAAAATAGTAGTGTTAGTGATACTACTGAACCTAAAAAATTTAAGACAACAACTTTCCAAACACCATCACAAATTTCAGCACAAGAAGCGGCACAAAAATTAGCGGAAGGTTCGTCAAGTGAAAGTGGAAGTCAAAGTGGTTCTTCAAGTGGTTTTAGTTTTAGTGGAAGTGGAAGTGGAAGTGAAACTGGTTCTTATGATGACCCACAAGGCGACGAAGCACAATCAGCGTCAAGTGCTTCTTCATCAGTTCCAAGCAATCCTTCAACCGAAGAAGAAGAAGAAGACCCTAAATATGTTGTGCCTAAAGGACAAGGAAGTTTAACTGAAGTTGCTAAAGAACAATTACAAAATCAAGATAGGGTCGCACGACTTGATGTCTTAAGAAAAAAATTGCCTTTTATGTCGGCACAAATTAAAGACGATTTAAAAAGAGTTTTAGACCCATATAGATTAGTCAATTTAACCGACGCAAATTATTCAGCAGTCAAAAAAGACTTAGAAAAAATGTCTTCATATTCGGCAACTGAATTTCTTGGAATGCCGGATAGAGCATTAATCGCTGACGCTTTACCACAATTAGAAGTCTATAAATCATTCTTTAATAAAGAATTAAAAGATGACCCAAACCACGACCCAGCATACGAACAATTATTAGAAGAACAAGTTAAGACTTTTGAGAATGATACTCTAAAATATGCGTCTTTATATGACCCATTAAAAATTGGCGATGCTTTAGAAAAAGGTGTCTTAAATTTTAAAATTCTTGCCCCATACAAAGTTTTAAAAGACTTAAAACAAACAAACGAAAATTCTATTGTTGGAGCAATAATGGAAACAAAAGCAACAAACAAAAAATTAGATGTTCGTGCTAAATCTCATAGTGATAATGTAAGCGACAATTATAACGATTTAATAGACAAATTAGAAGAAATGGGACTTACTTTTAGTGCCGAAAGCACGGACGATAATGGGGACATAAATATATTCTTAAATCCACAAGTAAAGACTGCTTTGGAAGCAAATACAAATATTAAAGATTTATTAAAAAAGATGGAAGCGTCAGCAAAATTCAAGAAAGGCAAACCACAAGAAAGTCATTACAAATTTAAGACTACTGATGAAGGCACAAAACAATTAACCGCTGGTAAATATAAACACGGCAATCCTAATAAAAATATTCACGAAAAGATTGGAGCAAAAATTCACCCACATCTTCCATTCTTTTTCCCAACTTATTCACACGATTTAAGTGGTGCTGGTTTTGGGTCTTGGATAAAAAAGAAGAAAAGACAAGTAGGACATCTTTTAGGAAAAGGTAAAAAACACGCTTTAAATGTTGCTGATAAATTATCAAAATCAGCGATGCTTGTTAAAGGAGTTCAAAGTCTTAAACAAATGAAGAATGGAAATGTAAAAGAACAAGACAATATTGATAAAAGTGATGTTAAATATTTTGATGTCGCAAATGGGGCATACGATAATAAAAATGATAGAAAAGGAGTTATACACCCTAATTTTAAATATATTGCGTCTATGTCTTCTACTGAAACTTGTGTCTATATGAGTGAAGAAACTAAAGACTTAATTGTAGGTTTTAGAGGAACTGCTAATTTAAAAGATGCTACTGGGACTTGGGGAAAAATTGCTTTAGGAAATCTTAAGAAAACAAAAAGATTTGAAAAAGATTTAAAAGAAGTTATGGTATTAAAAGACCAATTACCAAATTATAAGATAGTATATACCGGTCATAGTTTAGGTGGGTCTTTAGCGGTTGCTATGGTTTCACATTTTCACGGCGATAGAGCAGTTGTCTTTAATGCTGGTGCTGGATTAGGTTTAGACTTAAAAAAATTAAATATTAAATCTTATACAACACAAGGCGACGCTGTATCTATGATGGGTGTTGGTGAATATAAAGAAAATATTATGATAAGAAATAAAAGTGGTTCAACATTAACCGCACACGGAACTTCGGCATATAAAGAAGGTGATGCTGATACTCGGTCAAAAATGAATATAGAAGGTGGTGGTATGGGTCATAAAGAAATTAAGGGACATTTACAACAAATAGGAAAAAAAATTGATGATATGAAAATGATGAGAGAAGGTCATATGTTTAATATTGCTAAAGGACAATTAGCAAATCATATACCACAAGTTATTCACGGACTTATGAATTCATCAAGATTAGGAAATGATAAACCAAATTATTTAACTCAAATTATAGGACAATCTCATATGCTAAATAAATTAGTTCAACATCATACACCTTATATTAATAATATGTCTATTCAACAAGAACATTTAGGAGGTGGTGCTTTTTCTTTAAATGGTCGTCATAGAGGCGGTGGAGATTGGAGAAGTATTTTAAAAGGTTTAGGGACTGCTGGAAGTCAATTTGCGGATATGGGAAGTTTTGCTGGTGGTGTCGCTAAAGGTATGCCGAGTGGATTAAATAAAGAAATGGATAAATCTATATTTGGTAGATTATTAAAATGGGGTTCTAAAAAACTTAAGAACGCATTAAAAGGTGGTTCATTAGACGCTCAAGACCACGCCGAATTTCATAGAATTACCGGACATCATTTAAATACTTTTATGTAAATTATAATTTAATTAAATGTAAATAGTCAAAATTATTTTCTATGCTTAATATATATAATGAAAAGTAATGTTGATAAAGTTAAATATATTGCTGATATGAAATTTGGAAATGCTAATCAAAAAATAGCAATTAAATATATAGAAGACCATTTTAAAATAGTTTTAAAAGATGAAAATATAAAAGTTAAAGAATTCCCAAATACGAGAAGTGTTTTTGATTATTATGTTGTAGGTCATAATATTCTTATAGAACTTAAATCAAGAAGAAATAGTATTTTAAAATATCCTACACAAATGGTAGGACAAAATAAAATTAAATATGGACGAACAAAAATGAGAAATAACAATACAAGAATATTTTTCGCATTTTTATTAGAAGCAACAATCTCAAGTAAAGAAAAAGAATTATATATTTATGAAGATTTAAGTGAGAATATATTAAGAACTAAAGAATGTGGTAATTATGCTCGTAATGATAAAAAAGATATATTATGTCTAATTAATAATAGACAATTAAATTTAATTACTTCTTTTTAGGTTTCTTCTTTTTTTCTTTGACTAATTTTTTCTTTTCTTTATCTTTTATTTTTTTTTCAATATCACCAATAATTTTTTTATTGTATTTAATTTCTTGATTTACTGCTTCACCTTTCTTACCCCATAATAATTCGTCAGCATAAAAAGATGGTGTATATTTGCCGTCTTTGATTTTAGGTTCTTTAGAATGTCTTTTTACATATCCCATTCTTTTCTTTTCCGCTTCCGCTTTAGACAATTTTTCTAAATATGTAGCATAATCATTCATAGGTTTTTTAGGGTTAATAGATTTATTAGCACCAATAGAAGAAACTTTTTTACCACCAACAAATACATCTAATTTTTTATTAGGATTAGTTGCTCTTAAGATTTTAACTTTTAACTCCTTCGCCTTTTCATATTGTAATTTTTTAATCTTATAATTAGACATTTATAATATATATGTATATAAAAATTTGATTAAAACTTTTAAAAGTTTGTTTGATAGTATCATTACTTAAGGATACTATGTTCGCACTACATAATATAAGGAAATTTTTTAAAAATTATTATTTTCATAAGGTTTATGGTGTGAAAAAAACTGAAAAATTTTCCGCATACGCCAAAAATTCGTTTATGGTGTTAAATTACATATTTAAAACCATTTTTATAAGCAACCGCACCATAACAATTACTCAATTAATTAAATATATATAGGTATTTACGCAAAATTAAAATATATGTATATATTATAAAATGGTTAAGGAGAAAAAAGCACAAGCGGTCAAAGCAAACAAACTCACAATTTACGACAAAGACAAAAAGAAGTATTACAAGTTGTATAAAAAAGTAGGCAATAAATTAGTTATTGACCCAGCAATTAAAAAGAATATTGAGAAAAAAATAGATAGATATAGAATACCTAAAGATTTCTTTTTAGATAAAGAACAACGCAAACTATTACCATTATATAGTAGTAGTGGTTCTATCAGTAAATCAGTTAAAAAAATAGCAAAAGATAATGTTAAAAGAATTAAAATGAATAATAAACAATCTTTAAATATTACCGATTTAAATTCTATTGGTGTATTAAGTCGTGCTGAAGGTAAGAAAGCGAAAGGTGTTTTAAGAGATGGTGGTTTAATATTAGAAGCACCAAAAGAAAAATTTGAAGAAGTATCAAGTGGCGATAAAGACTATACTGGAAAAACACACGAAAATAGTGTGCCTAATAATTCTATCGTTGTAGAAAAAATTTATAATGTAGAAATACCTTTTCTTGAAGAAGATGAAGAACAATCGGCAGTCGTAGACCAATTATTAGAAGACCAAATGTCTAACTTTGTATATCAAATTAGGTATGCTTATTTTAGAGATTTCAATTACAACCAAAGAACCGCACCAATCAAAAAAGTTATGTTAAGGTTCATAGATAAAGGTTTTGAAGATTTTAGGTATTTTCCAATAGATAAATTATATAACCTATCACGAGATTTAAAAGAATATGAAACTAAAGCAACTAACCCTAATTCGTGGGGTAGTGATGCTGAAGCATATAAATATAGTTCAGCAATCTCATTAGAAACTTTAGATATGTCGTGGTTTAAAATTTCTATTATTGGTAGTGCTAATCTTCTTGGTGGTGCTAATAATGCTAAAGTATCATCTAAATACTGGTATTGCGACCAACCAATTACAAAATGGAATTGTTGTTTAGAAGGTGCTATTAGAAGATTTTTAAATATGAAACAACAATATTTATCATTAAGAAAAATAATGGACGAAAAACATAATATAGAAAAAGGTGATTTTGTATCATTTGATAAATTATGTTTATATGAAGATGAATTTAATATTAATATTAATGTTTATGAAGATACACCACATTACAATAATGATAATTGTATTAGAAAATCTACAAGAATTTATGAAAAGACATTAAGAGTTTTATACAAAGACGAACATTTTAGTTTAATTAAAAAAGAAAAACTTAAAATTAATGAACTATCTACAACCGAACAAAGAAAATTTGGAGTTTATAAGAAACCTATGAAATCTATAATAGCAACTTTAGATAATAAAGAAAAGAAAAAATTAAAAGAATTATTAGTTGTATTTGATATTGAAACTATCTTTGATAGAAACGATAGACATTATCTAAAAAGTTATGGTGTTTCGTGGGTTGTGTGGGATATTAATGATAAATTTGAATATGACCCTAAAAAACATTTAAACCCACCATATACTTATTATGAAAAAGGGCAAGGTTGTCTTCGTAAGTTTGTTAAATTCTTACTTAAACCTCCTAAAGATTGTAAATATAAACCATTTGGTTTTAATAATAGTCGTTTTGATAATTTTGCTTTATGTGGTGAAGCAAGAAATCTTGGTGTATTAACAAATGTTTTTATGTGTGATGGTTCAATATTAAATTTTAGTATTGAAGGTTGTGCTAATTCGTGGGACACCAGTAGGTTTTTAGTAGGTCAAAGTTTAGATAGTGCTTGTAAATCATATAATACAAACCCAAAAAAAGAAAAAGATTTAATTAACCATTATGAAGTCCAGTGTTATTTTGAAAGATATGGTTGGAAAGGTTTAATGGAATTATTAAATACAAAAGAAGATTTAGTTATATATAATAAATTAGATTGTTTATGTTTATTAGATTTATCTATTAAAATGCGACAAAGTTATTTAGATTTATTTGGTGAAGATTGTTTCCAATATTTAACAATCTCATCTATGGGTTATAAAATACAAACTAAATTATGGGAAGGTAATGGTGATAAGAAAAAAGCAATATATAAAATGGATTGCGACAAAAAAATTAAAGCAAAAATGATACAAGCATTACAACCAAAATTTAATATAGTTAAACCAAAAGATTATAAAGATGATTTTTGGTTTAGAGCAAGTCTTACTGCTGGAAGAACACAAAGTTTTTATGGAAAGTTAGATTTACAAATACCTCTTGCTATGGGTGATATAAAAAGTTTATACCCTACTTGTATGGGTAATTATGGTGGTAATGACTGCCCTTACCCTTATGGAGATTATCGTTGGGTTAAACAAGAAGAAAAAGGAAAATTAGGTATTTATCTTGTAAATATTATTCACCAAAGAGCAAAATGGAAAAGTGATAAAGTATTAGACGCTATGGATAGAATTAGAAATGAAACTGGTGAAGATTTATATAGAGAATTCGCACCAAATATAATCGCAAGAAGAGAAAAAGATAAACCTTTAGATTGGTTCTTTAAAGATAAAATAGAAAATGTATGTCTTACTTCAGTAGATATAGATGTTATTAGGTGGGCGACTGAAGATGAAAATTGTATAGAAGTCTTAAGTGGAATTGTTTGGGACGAAAGTAATACTGAATTATTTAAAGATTTTCTTGACCCTCCGAAAAAAGAAAAAACTAAACAAGATAAATTAAAAGTCTTTAGAAAAAATTATATTAATGAAAATTATACTAAAGAACAAATTAAAAATAAAGAAGTAGATGAAAAGAAAGTCATTAAGTTTATGAACGATAAACACGGCGAAGATTATAATGAAGCAAAAAGAGAAGGAAGTAAAGGTGCTTCAAATTGTTTAAGTGGAAAATTATTAGAATGTATCCATCAAGATACAACTAAAAGAATGAGTGTAAAAGCATTTATAGATATGGAAAATGATGAAAGTATTAAGGAAATGGAAATACAAGAATTCGGTGGTGGTTTATCTTTTATAATTGGTAAAAAATCTAAAGAAGATGTATTTAATGATATGAAAAATAATTCTAAAAAACCAAGTTATTTAGGTATGTTTGTCTATTCTTATGCGAGAAAACTTATGTATCAAAAATTATTATCTAAATATTTATGTCTATATATGGATACTGATAGTGCTTGTATGCCTTTATTTGAATGGGATAGGTTGAATAATGAAAATGGATTTGAATTTGTTGAGAATGGTGAATATGGTTGTATAGAAGAAGAAGTTTGTAAATTAGAAAAATGTGATAGTTGCTTATCACGAGATACACGATTAGAAGTTAGTGGTTGCCCTAAAGAAGAAATAGAATTTAGAACTAATAATCTTATGGTAGATGGTGTAAGATGTAAAGATTGTAGTTGTATTCCAGCAAATAGATTAATAGCAATCTCACCTAAAAATTATGCTGTATTAAATGATAAATGTGAATATATGTCTAAAAGAAAATTTAAGGGTGTTAGAAAAACTGATTTCTTTAAACCTTTAGAAAGTTTTGGTGAAGTATCTTTTAATGAAGAAGATGGAAAAATAAATAAAAAATGTGAAGCAGTAGAAGTCATTAGAAGTAAAACTCAAGATGAAATTAGAAGTATAAGAGAAACTAATTGTTGTGTTAATTGTGTAAAAGATGTCTTAGATAAAAAAGGTAAATGTAAAGATTGTGAAGAAAGAAGTAAAGATTTAATACCAGCATATTCTACTAAAATGTTTGAACTCTTATGTAAAGGTAAAAAGATTGCGGTGTTTTGTTCTATGATTAATAGAATTAAATATCAATTAGGAGTTTATAAAGAATGGGAATATAGTGATAAAACAAAATACACACCAACAATAGAAGAATTCACACATATCTTAAATAGTAATAGTGAAGATAAAAATGATACACAATTAGTATATAATAAAGAACTTAATGAATTTCAAGTTCCAAGAGAACTTAATGCTGTCTTTAAACTTAAACAAACATATTTGATAAAAATTATTTAAAATTAAAATCTATATATATATTATAAAATGGAATATAGTGGAAGTTTTACGAGAAATCCGGAAGTAGGCACGATGCTTTTAAGACCGCACAATTCTTTATTAAATAATGTCGTTGTTCCTTCTAACGATTATGCTAATATGGCGTATAATAATGCTCCGATAAGACCATCAAATCCAGCAGTAGCACGAGCATTAGATTATAGAAATACTTTTTATGGAAGAGCAAGTAATCACAAAGTAGTAGAAAAAGATACTGATGAAACTATGGACGGAGGTATGAATGAAATGATGGAAGGTGGTTCATTCTTAAATGGAAATCACTGGCGACTTGCTCGTGACCCAACTTGGTATAGAGGTCGTGGTAAAGCAAGAGCATTACAAGTCTTCGGTAATGTCGCTGATATTGCTAAAGGTGTGGGAAACTTTTAAAAGTTTATGTAAAAATAAAAAACTTTTTATCAAAATAAAAATGTTAATATATATTATAAATGGATAGGCAAAGTAATAATATGGTTGTAGATAATCCTAATTTTAATAAAGATACTACTGGAAGTAATGGTCGTAATAATTTAAGTGGAGAAACAAGACAATCTAATCCGGAATTAGCACAACAATTACCATCATTTAAATTAAATTTACAAAATAGACAATCTAACAATATGTTAGGAAAGAGTAGTGCGACATATACCCCACATATGTCTAATGATAATAATAATAATCGTGCTGATGGTGCTAATAATGATAATCCACATCAATATTCTTCAAATAATAATGGAGGATTTACTACTAATTATCTTGCTAAAGGTGGTTCATTAAATCAAGCACATCATTTATTTAGAACAATAGCACCTTTAGTTGCTAATTAACTAATTTATTTATTTGACTTTTTTTAAATTAATATATAAGATTTTACAAAATTATTTTCTAATCTTATATTATATGAATATATTTACTAAAAATGAAATTGAGGGAATTGATAAAAAACTTAAGAGAGGCAAAAAAATTAAATCTATTAAATGGGAAGTTAATATTTTAAATCCTATAGATGATAGTTCTAATATCTTTGAAAAAAAATATTGTAGTATTAGAGATATTGCTGACGACCATACATTTTTACCTTATGATACTTGGCGTAATATAGCAGTAGGTCGTAGTAAAGTTTATGACGCATTTATTAAACTTTTTAAAGTTGAAGAAGAATTATTTTATAGTAATATATTAAAGAATGAAGATAAAGGAGAACAACCACCAACATCACAAGAAGGAGAACAAACCACACAAATTCATAGTCCAAAACAAAATACAAACACGACCACACCATATCAAACAAAAGTCCCAGCGTGTGCCTAATATCCCTAAATTAGAAGATATGAAAGTCGCTGAAAAAGAAATTGCTAATCAAATAAAAAATGAATTAGAAACTATGAAATGGATTAAGAAAAATCCTAAAAAAGATTTATCAAGATGGAGAGATAAAGATATGAATATAGAAGCATTTGTTTTAGGAAAAGTATGGGCGTATCATAGTCCAGTTATGGTTAATTCTCAATATAATAAACGATATGAAATGCTTTATAAACTTCTAAAAAAATGGGTTAAGATACATAATCCAAAATTTAAATATACAAGCATACAATTAAATAAATCAGTTCATACACATTATCATCGTGATTTAAATAATATAGGTGATAGTTATTGTATAGCATTAGGAGATTTTGAAGGAGGTGGAATACAAATTGATTTTGGTGATGGTGAAGGTGGAGATGGTTTTACAAAAGACTATCATAATAAAAATAAATGGTTATTATACGACGGACATACTTATCTTCATAAAAGTATAAAACCAAAAGGTAGAGGCACAAGATACGCAATCATCTTTTTTAGTAGAATGTAAAAAATCGTTATAACGACTTTTCAAACTATAGTCTATCTTCGTCTTTTTTATTTATATATTACTATAAAATAATACTATTTTATTATAAAATTAACTATATTTAAAGACTAAAAATTTTTTACATATTACATTTTTTAAGTTATGTAGTATTTATTAAAATAATTTTATACAATCTAATAAGGTTTTAGGAGTTAATAAGTTTTGAGTAATTATTTAATTGTTTAGGCAAAATTATTTTCTATGCTTACTTTATAAAAATGTGTGGAGTTTGTGGTCTTGTTTCTTGTGAAAAATGTGAGCGTGGTGTATTTGTTCGTGATATTCCTAATACTAATTTAGGTGAATTCCATATTAATAAATTTGAATATTACGACAACTCAACAAACGATTATCGTTTCATTAATATATATGAAGAGTTTGAAAAGATTGAACCTTTAAGGTGTTGTCTTGTAGATTGTAAAAATGTTATTAGTGATATGAGTGGTTGTCGTTTAATTAATAAAGGTCGTGATATGGAATGTGTTGAATGTTCTAAAATAGAATTAACTGATATTCTTGAGTTTTGTGCTTGGGAAGATTTTAGTGAATGGAAACACGACTTCGGTTATGAAAATCTTGCTCTTTACGAAAGTGAAGGCGACAGAGATAGTATGAAAGAATACTATAAAATTAAAAGAAAACTTCTATCTCATTATTATATAATGGACGAAGACGAAGAATTATTTTGGGACGAAGACGAAGAAGAAGCGTGTGCGACTTATAGAGGTGGTCGTGTAGAAGAAGGTGCTGAATGTCGTGATTTTGAATATGATAAAATGTATTATTGTAATAAATGTGATAAAGGTGAATGTGGAGGTCAAATGCGACACTTTGGATATTACGAAAATTATGTTTGTAATGATTGTTCTATGGATATAGAAAAATGTTGCGACTTCTTTAAATGTTGCGAACAAGAAAAACACGAGGTCAATTGTTCTAATTGTGAATGTTTTTTAGGAAGTGGCGATTATGGTGAAAAATATGAATATTATAGACATTACCAAAATAGTTATTTTAATGAAGATAGTTATGAATGTGAAGTCTATTGCGATTTATGTTTAGAGATTAATAAGAAATTTGAAAATTCACCTAAAATAACTTGTAAAGATTGTTGCGATAGTTTTATTACACAAATGGAAAGTGATAGTTTTTATGGTCGTTGTGAAAGTTGTTATGAAGATTTAGATAGTTGTTGGGAGTGTGGAGATAAAAATTTAGACGAAGAAAATGATACTGAAGAATTTGACGAAGATACAACTGGTCGTCGTTGTAATATTTGTTATAGAAATTGGTTAGACGCTCAAGAATTTTGCGTATCGTGTAATGTTGTATTAGACGAAAATATTGTTAGTTCTCAAGACGCTTTTATGTGTGGTTATTGTTGGGAGCAACAAACGACTAATAAAGAAATGTCTAATGTAGATAAAACATTAGAAAGAAATTCGCTTTTTAAACCTTGTGATAGTAATGAAGGTTGTTGTATATGTTTAAGCGACGAGTGTGAAATCGTTGAGCGAGTATGTAGTCATAAATTCGGTAGGTTGTGTTTATTGAGGTGGTGTAAATCTCAAGAAGACGAAAATTCGTGCCGACCTAAAAAGACCACTTGCCCTCTATGTCGTCATTCATTATAACGACTTTTTACATTCTATATATAATCTTTTTACATTTTTACTTTATATCTCATTACTAATAAATAAT
>TARA_R110002072_G_scaffold243403_2_pt1 | contig 25231 bp, 29 predicted proteins | sample TARA_R110002072 | Tara Oceans TARA_R110002072 (sample SAMEA4397118) | marine metagenome | biome: Polar Biome; feature: [SRF] surface water layer (ENVO:00010504); material: water (ENVO:00002006), including particulate matter (ENVO:01000060) such as... | depth 5 m | reverse complement strand
AATGTCAACGGGAGAAATAACCATATAATTGTCCTATTCTATAGAGGCGGTATATTTATATAATATTATGAAACAACTAACAAAATATCTAACAGAACAAATCCTATTGGAAGATTCCAACATTAAAACAATTGTTGCAATTTATCCTGGACGTTTTCAACCTATGGGTGCGCACCATGCAAAAACCTTTAAATGGCTTCAGTCAAAATTTAAAAATGCATATGTTGGAACTAGTGGTAAAGTTGATTTACCAAAATCACCATTTAGTTTTAGTGAAAAGAAAAAAATTATTAATTCTCATGGAATAAAAAAAGTAGTCCAAATTAAAAATCCTTATAAAGCTGAGGAAATTTTAAAAAAATACGACCCAAAAACTACAGCAGCTGTTTATATGGTAGGATCTAAAGACGCTGGTAGGCTTAAGGGAAAATTCTTTCAAGACTGGAAAGGCAAAGCTGAAATTGGATATAAGGACGGAGCATATTTAATACACGCTCCACATGTAAGTATGAATGTACCTGGATATGGTGAAATGAGTGGTACTGCAATTAGAAAGGCATTAGGTGATTCTGAACTATCTAAAAAAGAAAAGTTAAAAATATTCAAAGGAATATTCGGACATACTAAGAACTATAAGCTGGTTGTAAGCAAGCTAGAAAGACTTAATGAATCTATATTAGAATTCTGTACAAAAATAAACTTTTTTGACCTAATAGCAGAAGCAAGTGCAACTGGAACAGATGGAGGAGATGTAGATGACGGTCCACCAACATACTTTATTACAAAGGCAGGATTTGAAAAATCAGGCAAAAAGTTTGCAGAAATGGTTGGATATGAAGTGATTGACTATCTAGTTGGTGATGACTTAAACATAGACCAACTAAAATCAGATCCTGCAGCTGGTAATTATGACCAAGGTGTAACTTATTTTCCAGCTGGAGTTGCAGGAGCTAATACTACTACGAATCCTCAAAATTACAAAGAAACAAAAGCCTATTTAAAATGGAAAAATAGAATAAAGCAAGTAGCCCAAACAGCTGGAATGAAATTCATTAACTTTATGGGAGCTGAAGAATCAAAAGATACCAAAAATTTACAGGGAAATAAAATGGATGAGCCTATGAAATACGACAAAACTCCTTCAAACATCACAGAAAACCTAGGAAAATGGCTAACAGACCAAATATTATTAGCTGAAGGCGGTGCATATGGCCACATGTCTCATCCATTTGATGATAAAGGTTTAACATTTGGTGACTTTAAAAAAATTATAGATTTATCTTTACAAGGAAATCTAGACCTAGAAAAAGCAGCAACTGAAAAAACGGATGGCCAAAACTTATTTATTAGTTGGAACGGAAAAATGCTAGCTGCCAGAAATACAGGAGATCTTAAACGAGGAGGAATGGATTATAAAGCTGTGGCATCAAAGTTTAAAGGCAGAGGTAATATAGAAAAAGCATTTACTTTTGCTATGAAAGACTTAGGAAAAGCTATTGGAAGTCTTAATATTAAGCAACAAGAAAAAATATTTGATAATGGTAATAATTGGGTAAATATGGAAATTATGTTTCCAGCATCTGCAAATGTAATTACTTATGACGCGCCATATTTACAATTTCATAATGTATTACAATATAAGGATGGAAAAGCAATTGGCTCTGTTCAAGATGGTGCAAGAATTCTAGCAGGTATGATTGCTCAAACTAACCAAACAGTACAAAAAAACTTTTCTATTATTGGACCTAAAGTATTAAAAATAAATCCTCACCAAGACTACTCAGCTAAAAAACCATATTTTACAGGTAAGTTAAATAAACTTATGAAAAAATTTAATATGAAAGATTCGTCGACATTTGCAGAATATCATCAAGCATGGTGGGAAAATTTTGTTGATACAAAAATGAAAGGCGTAGATAACACAATTAAAATGGGATTAGTTAAACGTTGGGCATTTTTTGACAAATCTTTTAGATTAGACAAGAAAACAATATCCGACGAAAATATGCTTAAAACTGCAAAAGAATTTGACAAACTAAAACATGCAGAACAGGTAAAAAAGAATATGCTTCCATTTGAATCTTTATTCTTTGAATTAGGAGCTGAAGTTCTTAAGAATGTAGAAGGATTCTTAGCTGCAAATCCAGATAAAGCAATTCAAAATGTTAGAAAACAAGTTGCAAAAGCTATTGGTGATGTTAGAAAAGGCGGTGATCTAAAAAAATTAAATAGAATGACTCAACAATTACAAAAAATTGCATCTATCGGAGGTTTTAAAACCATAATTCCAAGTGAAGGATTAGTTTTTATATACAAAGGAAACACATACAAGTTAACAGGAGCATTTGCACCAGTAAACCAAATTACTGGTATGATGACATTCTAAAGAGAAAAGGTTATGAAAAAAGGAATAAGTGAATCAAAAGTACAGAGGATGAGAAATATTGTCAATAAAGACTATACAAAATCTGTAAATACACAAGTAGGATATAAGTCAGCTGAAAAAAAGGTTGAAGGAGATGTTTGGGAAGATAATGGAAAAACTTGGACCATTAAAAATGGAATAACACAGAGTATTTCAAAAATGCAATCTATTCGAGATATTGTAAAAATGCCATTAACTTGTCCTAGTTGTGGAAATATAATGAAAGGCCAGTTTGATAAATATCATTGGAAAATAGATAAAACCTGTTTAGGCTGTTATGCTAGTTCCCAAACAAAGGCTAGAGTAAGTGGTGGCCATGAAGCAAAAATGAAAGAATTATTTAAAAAATATAAAACCGCACAGATTGATGATTTGGTAGAAGAGTTTAATGATTGGCTAGAAACAAATTACACATTCGTTACGGAAGCAGGAAATATTGAAGATTGGTCAGGTGGATTAAATAAGTCTGAACTTAGGTCGAAATTTAAAAAAGAGCTATTGGATTGGAAAAAACATCTAAATGAGATGTGATTAAAGCCTGTATCTTTATATTTATATGATATAGGTCTAATAATAGGAAAAGTGATATGGCAAGATTAACAAATGAACATCTTCATGGTGACATCAAACTGCTAAGACAAGACATTGAGTATATGCGTGAAAGTCAAGTAAAAATGCAAGACGATATTTCTATGATTAAAAAGACTCTACTTGGTCCTGACACAGGAGCAATTGCAAGAGTAAATAAAAACACAGAATTTAGAAAATCCACAGGTAGAGTATTATGGTCTGTTTGGATAGCTTTATTAGGTATAATCGGAAAAATGATATTTTGGGATTAACATGGAAAAAAATAGATTAAAAGAAATAATAAGTGAAGAAGTTAGAAACATGTTAGAAGTTTCTATGTCACGTAAATTTATGAAAGCTGTTGAAGCATTACAAAAAATACAATTGGCCCAGCAGCAATTAAGAAAAGCTTTCGTCGCTGAAAAAGATGTAAAAAAGAAAGAAAAACTTAAACAAGATATTATTAAAATGCACAAGGTAGTTCAGAAGGCTGAATCTGACTTCAACTCAGCTATCAAGAGTGAACCTATTGGTGATATGGATGAAGGACTATGGGCAAATATTCATGCAAAAAGAAAACGTGGTGAAAGACCTGCAAAAAAAGGTGAAAAAGGATATCCTAAAACTTTAGATATAGATGAACAAAAAGACATACAGTTTGAAGAAGTTCAACTAACTGAAAGTGCAACTGATACATTAGCAGATGATATAGGCGGTAAAGTGTATAACGCATTTGGTGGTGGTTCTGCAGAGGCACAAAAAACAAATAAAACGTTTGATGATGGAGTTCCAGTATTGAAATATATTGCAAGAGCCCCTAAAAAACGTGTAAAACTTCCTAAAAAATTTAGGGTAGTTGTAGATGAAAGATACGGGTGGTATTATTACTTTGATAAAGGAAACTGGTACGGTATAGACAAAAAGAAATACAGTACACCACCATTCGAATACTAAATAAAGGAGAAACGTTATGAGCATATTAACAAACTTATTTTCAGGTGGAGCAGCTGATTTGGTAAAGGGTGTAGGTGGAGTTATAGATAACTTACATACATCAAAAGAAGAAAAATTAGCAGCAGAACAAAAAATAAAGGAAATTGTTGCAAACTACGAAATTGAGATGGAAAAGCAAATATCTGATAGATGGAAAGCAGATATGAATTCAGATTCATGGCTAAGCAAAAATGTTAGACCAATGGTACTTATATTTTTAGTAGTATGTACTGTGCTAATGATATTTATTGACGCCGGAACAATAAACTTCACAGTTCAAGACAAATGGACAGATCTATTGCAATTAGTTTTAATGACAACTATCGGTGCATATTTTGGTGGTAGAAGCCTAGAAAAAAGAAAGAAATAAGTACCAACTAGGTTTTTGTAAAGATAAATATATATTTATATATATGAGACAAAAACAATCTCTTAAGCAAATAATCCGAAAGGAATATCTTAAATGTGCTGAAGATCCGATACACTTTATGAAAAAGTATTGTCAGATTCAGCATCCTACTCGGGGTAGAATTCCATTCCATCTTTATCCATTTCAAGAAAAAAGTTTAGAAAGCCTAGCAGACTTTGATTATAACATAATATTAAAATCTAGGCAATTAGGTATATCAACGCTTTCTGCAGGATATTCACTATGGCTTATGTTATTTCAAGAAGATAAAAATGTACTTGTAATTGCAACTAAGCAAGAAGTAGCTAAAAACCTTGTAACAAAGGTTAGAGAAATGCACAATTATTTACCAAGCTGGTTAAAAGGAAATACAACAGAAGATAATAAGTTAAGTTTGCGATTCTCAAATGGATCACAAGTAAAAGCAGTTTCAAGTTCTGGAGATGCTGGTAGATCTGAAGCACTATCACTATTAATAATAGATGAAGCAGCCTTTATTGACAAAATCGATGAAATTTGGGCTTCAGCACAGCAAACATTAGCAACTGGTGGTAAGGCAATAATATTATCAACTCCAAATGGAACTGGTAACTTTTTTCATAAGACATGGGTAGCTGCTGAAGAAAGTAGAAATAAGTTCAATACAATTAGACTACATTGGAAAATGCATCCTGAACGAGAGCAAGACTGGAGAGATGAACAAGAACAATTACTAGGAGCAAAAATGGCAGCTCAAGAATGTGATTGTGATTTTGTTTCATCTGGTAATACTGTAATTGATGGTCAAACTGTACAATGGTATAAAGAAACATATATGCAACCACCTGTTGAAAAACGAGGACAAGGTGGAGAATATTGGGTATGGGAATATCCAGATTATTCTAAAGATTATATGGTAGTAGCCGATGTAGCAAGAGGAGATGGAAGTGATTATTCATCTTTTCATGTAATAGACATTGACAACTTAACTCAAGTAGCAGAATTTAAAGGACAACTAACACCTAAGGATTTTGGAAATATGTTAGTAACAGTTGCAACAGAATATAATGAAGCTCTACTTGTTATTGAAAACGCAAGTGTAGGATTTGGTTCAATTCAAAGTGCAATAGATAGAGAATATAAAAACTTATATTATACATATAAACAGGATGGTATAACAGATGCAACCACCCAAATACAAAAAGGTTACGATTTAAAGGATAAAAGTCAAATGACTCCAGGTTTTACAACATCTAGTAAAACCAGACCACTTTTAATTTCAAAACTTGATATTTATTTTAGAGAGAAAACGTTTATTGTTAGATCTACCAGGCTTTTAGACGAGCTCGCAGTCTTTATTTGGAAAGGACATAGAGCAGAAGCCCAAAGAGGATATAACGATGACTTAGTAATGTCATTGGCAATAGGTTTATGGGTAAGAGATACTGCCTTAAAGCTTAGAAACGATGGCATACAATTAAGTAAAAATGCAATTAACCATATTGTAAAAACAGACGGTTTGTATACTCAGAATGAAATTCATAAGGATTGGAAGTTTAATGATGGTTCAGACACTGGAGAAGATTTGACATGGTTAATAAAATAGGGAAATAAAATGGCAGACAAAACATTATTTGGAAGATTAAAAAAACTAATTGGCTCACAGGCAGTAGTTAGAAAAGTTGGAGACAAAAAATTAAAAGTAATTGACCCAGCAAGAGCTCAATCATCTGGAAATTTGGAATCAAATGTATTGATAGATAGGTACAATAGACTTCATTCTACTCCAGGAGGATCGTCAGTATACGACCCAAGTCAAGGATTTAATCAACTTAGACAGGAGTTGTTTAAAGATTATGAAGCTATGGATAACGACTCAATAATATCAGCAGCATTAGATATTTATGCGGATGAATGTTCATTAAAGAATGAATTTGGAGATGTATTATCAATAAAAAGTGGTAAGAAAGAAATTGAAGATATTTTACATAATTTATTTTATGATATATTAAATATAGAGTTTAATTTATATCCATGGATTAGAATGATGGCAAAATATGGAGATTTTTATCTTCAATTACATATTGTTGAAAAATTAGGTGTTACTGGTTGTAATCCATTATCTCCTTATGCAATAACAAGGCAAGAAGGAGTAGATCCAGCTAGACCAGAATCTGTAGAATTTTTATATGATGACACATTTGGTGGAGTAACAGGAGCATATGGTAGAGCAACTAAACAAAACCAAAAGGTCTTTGAAAACTATGAAGTAGCACACTTTAGACTATTACAAGATACCAACTTTTTACCATATGGAAAATCTATGATAGAACAACCTAGAAAAACTTGGAAACAATTAACTCTTATGGAAGATGCTATGATGATTCATAGAATTATGAGAGCTCCACAAAAACGAGCATTCAAAATAGATATAGGAAATATTCCTCCTGCAGAAGTTGATACTTACATGCAAAAAGTAATCAATAAGATGAAAAAAGTTCCGTTTATGGACAAAAACACTGGTGATTATAATATGAAGTTTAATTTGCAAAACATGATTGAAGACTTTTATTTACCAGTTAGAGGAGGAAATTCAAACACTGCAATAGAAGATATTGGTGGACTTGAATGGACAGGCGTTGATGATATTGAATATTTAAGAAATAGAATGATGGCAGGATTAAGGGTACCAAAAGCATTCTTAGGATATGATGAAAACGTAGAAGGAAAAGCTACACTAGCTGCAGAAGATGTTAGGTTTGCACGAACAATTGAAAGACTACAGCGTATATTTGTTTCAGAATTAACAAAAATTGCAATTGTTCACCTATATACTCAAGGATATAACAACGAAGATCTTGTAGATTTTAGTTTAACTTTGACCAATCCATCTACAATTGCAGAACAAGAAAAATTAGATGTTTTTGATAAAAAAGTAGCACTTGCTGATTCTATCAAGTCAAATAAAATGCTTTCTGAAGATTGGATATACGAACATATTTGGAAAATGAGTGGTGATGAAGTTGAACTTGAACGAGAAAAAGTAGTAGAAGACACTATTCAAAAATATAGACAAGATATGATAGAACAAGAAGGTAAAGACCCTGCAAAAGAAGACGAAATATCTGAAAAAATTAAGGCAAAAAATAAAGCTACACTCTCTGCTTCAGGAGATACTAGAAAAACAAGAGCCGGAAAATCAGATTCTGATGTTGGCAGGCCTGAAGAAGATGTAGATTATGGCACTCAAAGGGCTCCAAGAGGTAGAGATCCATTAGGAAGTGAAACAAGATCTAGAGACGTTAAGAATAGAGATAGAAGTATTAAGGTTAGTGCAAAAGAAGTATTAAATACTATGAATTTGGGTAAAAAAATCAACTTAAATGAGAAATCTATGTTAGATGAGGATAACTTATTGCATGAAGATGACACAAAGGCATAATCTTATATATTTATATAAGAGATAAAGAACAACGAAGAAGGGCAACTATGGCTAAACATTCGAAAGTAAAAAATACAGGAATTCTATTTGAATTATTGGTTAGGCAAATAACAACCGATACTTTAAACGGAGTAGACAAATCACCAGCAATTGGTATAATTAAGGAGTATTTTGGAAAATCTACATCACTTAAAAAAGAGCTATATCTGTACCAAACACTAGTAAATGAAAAACAGGAAACTGAATATAGAGCTGAAAAGTTTGTAGACTTGGTTTTAAAGGAAAGATCAAAAATAAGTTCTTCTAATTTAAGACGAGAAAAATATAACTTAATTAAAGAAATTAAAAATAGTTATAATATTGAGGAATTCTTTAAGGCAAAAATAAGTAAATATAAGCAGAACGCTTCTATATATACTTTATTTGAATCTTCTAACTCAGATGGATTTACAAATCCTAAATTAAGTCTTCAGTCTAGAGCTAATATTGTAGAAAGTATTTGTAAAAATATAAATGACGTTTCTCATGTCGATAGAGTTGTTGAAGCATTTAGAGCAGAAGATAAAGATTTAAGAATACTTGCATATAAGGTATTGGTTGACAAGTTTAATAGTAAATATAGTAAACTTAGTGAATCTCAAGCTTCTATACTCAGAGAATATATTAACAATATATCAAATACTGAAAGCCTTAGATCTAAATTACAACTAGTCGTTGCAGAGCACCTAAAGTCTTTAGCTGTAGAATTAAAACAGGTTAAAGATGATGTTGTAAGAATAAAGTTAAAAGAAGTAGCAAAACAAATTAAAAACTCTATTGTCAATAAAAAACGAATTGACGAAAAGAAAATATTAAACGTGTTAAGACTGTCTGAATTGGTCGTTGAAGTTAAAAATGCAAGAAAAAAATAATATAACTAACGAAGAAGAATTGGAAGAAATAAGTGTCACAGCAAATGCTGGCAATTATGAAACTCCTTACGCTTTTGGAGACGGTTCAACAAAAAGTAAAAAGAAAAGAAAGAAAAACGCAACAGTAAGTACAGGATATAAATTAGCTAAAAAGAAAAAAAAGCCTGTATTTTATGGAGCAAAAGATAAACCAAATAAACCATTGGGAGAAAACATGAAACATGCAGAATTTATAGCAGAAATGTTCGGTCTAAATTACAAGGATTTTAAAGCTAATGATACAAAAAACCCAAAACAAAAGGTAAATGGTGCAATCAAAGAAATAAATAGAAAACTTTTTGAGATTAACAGAATAATAAATAGAGCAAGTAAACTTAAAAAAGAAGCAGGAGTTGGTAGAGATTCTTATTGGAAATCAACAGGTCCTAGAATGACAAAAATAGCTGAAAGATTAATTAAAGTATCACAGAAGCTAAGGGAACTTGCATCCTAATGGAAAAGAAAAAACAAATAACAGAAGCACTAACTGCTGATGAAATAAAGGCGATTAGAAAAGCTATTCGTAAAGAAGTAGCTAAAATATTTTTTGATTTATATAGAAAAAAAGGCACTTGGACTGCCGTTTAATTTAAGGAGAGAATACAATGGGATATCATTCATTTGACTGGAGAGCATGGAGCATCAAACCAGAAAACAAAAAGTTAATTGCAGAAAACATGTCAAAAGCAGTTAATAAGTTTAAAAGAGAACAGTGGCTTTGGGAAGCTAAGTATGAATACTTAACTATGGCTTATCACCCATCACACGCAACAGGAGATATGGCAAATGCTGGAGCTTCTGCAGGAACAACAACACAAGATGCAATTGAGATTGATTTATCTGCATTTGCTACACCAAGAGCAACAGGAACAATGGCAGTAGGTTTTGCAGCTTCTGCAGCTCAACGTTTCATAGGTGAAGATGGTACATTAGTTTACGATGAAAGTCGAACTGGAAGAAACCAATTTAGACCAATATTTAAGATTTATTCATAAAAACCGTATATTTATATACAACTAGTATTGCTACTAAAACGAACTGTAGCACATTAACTGTTAGGCCTAGACATGGCCGCTAACAATTTAAGGAGAGAAGAAAATGTCAAAACAAGGATTAACAACACTAAAGGGATACTTCAACGCTGGAGACGTCCCAACAGAAGCAAATTTCGCAGACCTAGTTGACTCATGTCATAATGGTCAAGGTGGATTCCAAATAGTAACAGCTGATACAGATTTATCTGCTGATACTGCAGGAGGAACAGTAATTATTAACGGACCAGGAGTTGGAAATAACGAATTAACTGTTAAATTACCAGCTGCATCAACTGCAAACATTGGCTTAAGCTATAATGTATATCAAGCTGTTAACGCAGTAAATGTAAGAGTTGGACCAGATGGAGCAACAGGATCTACTTTAACAGGTAGTTTAACTATAGTTTCAGAAACGGTTGACCAAGTTTGTATGAGAGCAACTCCAGCATTAGCATCACACGTTTCTTTTTCAACAGCAGTTGGAACAGCAAATAGTAATGGTGGTTCTTCAGGATCTTTCGTAAGATTTGACTATTTAACAGCAACTTCAGTTTTAGTTTCTGGTGTAGTACAGTCTAAAGGCGCAAGTCCAACTGTAGGTTCAGTAAACCAATATGGTGCAAACCTTGATATAGCATAATACTTAGAAATAAGTTTATACTAATTAAGTAATGATATGATGAATGGGTATATAGTCTTTATGGCTATATTCCCCTTTGTCAATTCATATAATAACAATAAATAATGGAGTATTCATAAATGGGCTATAATAAACAATTACTGGTAGATTATACACTTTTTGACGTTTCGCCACAAATGATAGCAGAGGCGGAAAGTAAAAATAATGGAAGAGTTATTGTAAAAGGCGTATTACAACGAGCTGGTTCAAAAAACCAAAACGGAAGAGTATATCCTAAAGATATTTTAATGCGAGAAGTAGCAAACTACAAAAAAGTTCAAATCGCAGAAAAAAGAGCTTTAGGCGAATTAGATCATCCTGAAAGTTCTGTTGTAAATTTATCAAACGTATCTCATAATATTATAGACGCATACTTCCAAGGTGATGATGTTGTCGGCAAAGTAGAAATATTAGATACACCAGCAGGAAAAATACTTAAAGAACTATTAAAGGCAGGTATAAAGCTTGGTATTAGTAGTAGAGGTTTAGGAAGTGTTGAACAAGTAAATGAAGACACTGTTAAGGTTGGCCAAGATTTTGAGCTAATATGTTGGGATTTTGTATCTAATCCATCAACACACGGAGCATTTATGAAACCATCATCCATAACCGAATCAATAAATAAAATCGAAGTTAGTGAATGGGAACAATGTGATAAATACTGTAAAGTAAACTCAATTATTCTTGAAATGCTAACAGATATGGAGAACTAACATGGCAGACTACACAGACTTTAAAAGATTAGGCCACCCTGGAAAATGGAGAGGCATAAGAACAGTTGCAAAAAACACAGAATTTGAATTTACAGGATCTAATTACGGTGCAGCTGCATTATTTTTTGAAAACGATGCAGGCTTTCACTCTGGAACAACTATATACTTTTCAGATTCATCGTCAATAACAGCAGATCATTTAGGAAATGCATTTGGATCTGGTAGTGGATTATTTGAAGCAAGCATAATGAAAGTACAAGTTCAAAATACTAATAATTGTGACGTACATGTATTACTTAAAAATGCACAATATAGTGGATAGGAGAAAATAGATGAAACTTACAAAAATATTACAAGAATCAAAATTAGCTCCAGAACAAAAGAAAACCTTTTTAGAAGCAGTAGCAAAATTTAGTGAGTATGGAAAATCTATATATAGAGAATCTAACCTAAAGGATATTGTTGAAACAATGGAAAAGCTAACTTCTGGTGCAAGTAAATTTATTGTTGATGAGTCAGAAGATTGGTTTGATTCAGTAACTATAAAAAATGATTCAAAAGCAATAGATAATTCAGCTCAAAGTTTCATAAAAACTGCTAACGAAATGGTTGGTATGCAGCAAAGATTAGAATCTTTATATGAAGACTTAGGAAATAAGTTAGGAAGATACTATGAGATTGCAGAAGCTATGGATCCAGTTGGCAAGGAAGACGGTGATATAGATAATGATGGTGATGAAGACAAATCAGATGAATATTTAGCAAATAGAAGAAAAGCGGTTGGAAAAGCAATTAAAACAGAAGCTGCTCCTAAAATGAGAAAAAATAAAGAAGCTGAATCTCTTCAAAAACTTATGAACCTAGTAGCTAATTCACAAAAAGGTGGAATGGGTAGTAGATATGGTAAAGAATTTGACAAAGCAAAAATTAAAGCTTTACGTGCTATGAAAGATATGGTAACGTATTCAAATATAGGAGTATAATCATGAAATTACCAAACAGCTGGGATAAATTTGATATAAATGAATATCAAAGTAAAAACTTAAATGAGGCTAAAGAATATAAAGCTGGTGATACTGTAAAATTAAAAACTGGTGAAACTGTAAAAATAAACCAAGTTGTAAAAGGACCAAGACCTCAATTTAATACGTATCGTACAAAAGTAAAAGGTAAACAAGTTGACTTTGGTACAAAGGATATTCGCGAAGGTAGGTTAAATGAAGCTCCTATGGATAGAGGATTTGCAAAGGACTTTGAAAAAGACTGTAAAGTTTTAATAACACACGTCAAGCATGAAATGAAAACAGCTAAAGGTGCAGACAAATCAGTGTTTAAAAAAATGTTACAAAACCTACAAACAGTAGCAGGTTATCCTGCATTGATTGGTAAAATGGTTGGATCTAACTAAAAGATTAAAGGAATAATTATGAAAAAACAATTTGATATGCATGGATGGTTAAGAAAACAATGGCAAAAAGACCGAGACCTAAAAGAAGAACAACAGCCATTAACAGAAGAATATATTGAAGTAATGCGTGACATTGATGAAGGATTATCCTTAATAAAAGATGGTTGGTTAGAATGGAAAAATGGTCCTATGACTGAAAAATCAGACATTAAGCCTGCCCAAAAAGAACTAATGAAATATATGGCCGATTGGATGAAGAAAAATATCAAATAAAAATCTCTTTAAATTTGAAAATAAATGGCATATAATTTTTATATGTCATTTTTTTTGTTTATATTATAACTAATATTTTGTTTAACTAAAAAAGAAAAAATGCAAAAAGACTACAAAAAAGATTACAAGAAAGACAACTACAAAAAAGACTTTAAAAAGAGACCTTTCGAAAAACGACACACCAGAGCAGATTTTTATTTGCCTGGAAATCCTGATGGAGTAAACGTGCCAGACTCAAAACCTGGAACATTAGAAAAAGCTCTAAAATATCTCAAAAGACAGATGAAAGATTCTGATGTTCTGTTTAAGTATAAAGAAAAAGCATACTATGAGAAACCTTCACAAAAAAGAAAAGTAAAGATGGAAAGAGCAAGAGCTATGCAACACAAATATGACTCTATGCAGAAAAGACTTCATAATAAAAATACATGCTGGCTTGTTATGACTAAAAACGGCGCAATGTAAATACATATTTCATACAATAAATTTAAGGGGATGCTAATTTTAGCTCCCCTTTGTTGTTTTTTGTTATATTCATATATATTTATATTCGAATACGCTATCATTCAATTCTATATAGCGGCAAAACATATAAACCCTACCTATTAAGATTCCAATAATCTTATTTCCAAATTAAAAATTTAGGAGAAACACAATGGCAAGTAGCAACTTACTAAAAGAAGCTATCGCTGACGCTAAAGCTGTCAGAGAAACTGCAATTGCAAATGCTAAATTAGCTCTAGAAGAAGCTTTCACACCAAGACTTCAATCAATGTTATCTAATAAAATCGAAGAAGAATTAGAAGATGATAATGACGAAGAAGTGGAAATGAAAGAACAATCAGATTCATCAGAAATCGGTAAAGGCGACAATAAAGTCGACATAGCTGATGGTGACGATGAAGAAAAAAATGCTGAAACTGAAAAAACGTCTGCAGCTTATGGTTCTGAAGACAGCAACTTAAAGGTTGTTGATAAACTTACAGAAGCAGAAGATGAAGAAGAAGAAGTTGAGGATATGGACATGGACATGGATTCTGACGAAGAATCTGAAGAAATGGACGCAGAGCTAGAAGAGATCATCAGAGAACTTGAAGGTGAAGATGAAGAAACTGAAATGGAAGATGGAGAAGAATCTGAAATGAAAGATAAAGCTGAAATGGCTGAAACTGAAATGGAAGATGACGAAACATCTGAAGAAGAAGATGAAGAAATGGACGAAGAATTAAATATCGAGTCTATTTTATCTGCACTAAAAGAAGAAGATGAAGATGAAGAAACTGAACTAGAAGACGAAAAAGAAGAAATGAAAGAACAGCTTGAAGAAGCTATTAACACTATCAAATCTTTAAAATCTACTTTAAATGAAGTTAATTTATTAAATGCAAAATTAATGTTCTCAAACAAATTGTTTAAGTCTCAAGACTTGACTGAGTCTCAAAAAATGAGAGTTATTGAAACTTTCGATAGAGCTCAATCATTAAGAGAAGTAAAACTTGTTTACACAACATTAGCAGAATCTGTGCAGTCTAAAGTTAGAAAAGTAGCTAATAAAAAAGCAACTGTAACTGAAGGATTAGCATCGAAAGCGCAAAAAACAACAAAGCCAAAGCAAGTTATCGCAGAAGGTAACGTAATGGCAAGTAGAATGAAAAAACTAGCAGGTCTATTATAGTAGACTGCACAAAAATTAGGAGACTAGAAAATGGAAAGTATTAATAACCTTTTAACAGATGCTAATTCTGCTCACAAGAAACAACTTGATGAGGGCAGAATGATGACATCTAAATGGGAAAATACAGGTCTATTAGAAGGAATCGGAAACGAATATGAAAAAGCAGGAATGGCAATTCTTCTCGAAAATCAAGCACGTCAGTTAATTGATGAAAACTCAAAAACTGGTGGCTCGAATGCAGAAGAATGGTCAGGAGTAGCTCTTCCATTAGTTAGACGTATATTTGGTGAAATTGCTGCGAAAGATTTCGTATCAGTTCAACCAATGAACCTTCCATCAGGACTTGTATTCTTCTTAGACTTTAAGTATGGTAGCGCAGAAGCAAACGCAGGATTTGCTAGCGGTACTGAAATTATGGGTAATACTTCAGCTTCAGGCGAAGCAGAAGGCGGATTCTACGGTGGTGGAAAATTCGGTTACTCTATGAACACAGTAAATGATACAACTACTACTGTTGGTTCTGCATCAGCAACATGGGCAGACGTAGACTATGATTCAGATCTTTCTGCATCAGTTGCAGCAGGACAAGTATTTATTGTATCTGTATCATTTGCAGAATTAAGCTCACCAGACCAAGACGGTGTTCAAGCGATGAGATTTACATCTGCATCAGCTGGAGGAGCAATATCTGAAAGCTTTAACTTACCAGCGTTTAACAAAGTTGGTGGTACTTATGCTGATGGTGGTGAAGGTGTAAAAATCTTCTTCAAGCACACAGATACTGATATTATAGCAAATGGTGACTTCGCTCACGCAGATACAGTTGGAAACACAGTAACACATTATAAGCAACCAACTGCAACTACAAGAGGTGATTTTGAAGATACAACTGGTGCTGATATTAGTATTCCAGAAGTAAATGTTGAATTAAGATCTGAGACTATTGTAGCTAAGACACGTAAGTTGAAAGCTGTATGGTCTCCAGAATTTGCTCAAGATTTGAATGCATACCATTCAATTGATGCTGAAGCTGAATTAACTTCAATGTTATCTGAGTATATTTCAATGGAAATCGATCTTGAAATCTTATCAATGTTATCTGAAAATGCTCTAACTAAAGAGTATTGGTCAGCTACTATTGGTGAAGTTCACAATGGTGTTGCAGATGGTGGTGAAGATGACTGGAATTCCGGTCCAGCTGCTGCTGCATATAACCAAGGTACATGGTTCCAAACTTTAGGTACGAAAATACAAAAAGTTTCTAACCAAATTCATGCAAAAACAATGAGAGGTGGAGCAAACTTCTTAGTTTGTGGACCAGAAATTGCAACTATCCTAGAATCTATTCCTGGATACGCTGCTGATACTGATGGTAACCAAGCATCATTTGCAATGGGTGTACAAAAAGTTGGAGCATTAAATAACAGATTTACTGTTTACAAGAACCCTTATATCCAAAAAGATGAAATCTTATTAGGATTCAGAGGAACTCAGTTCTTAGAAACAGGAGCTGTATATGCACCATATGTACCATTAATTATGACTCCTTTAGTTTACGATCCTACAAACTTTACTCCGCGTAAAGGTGTAATGACTCGTTATGCTAAGAAAGTTGTAAGACCAGAATTTTATGGTAAAGTACTTTGTAAAGATGTAGCAACTGTTTAATCAGTTTTAACATTTTTATATAATATTATTGAGAGAGGCTAGTTTTTACTAGCCTCTTTCTTTTTTACATATAACCTTATATTTATAGGTATATAGTTTATAAAATAAAATGGAGGTTATTATGGCAAAACAAAACATAGAAAAATCCGTACCAAAAGGAAATATTAAATTTTCAATAACGCTTTCAGAAGAACAGAAAGCAGCAAAACAAGCAATGTTACATCATCCTTACAACTTTATTGTAGGCAAAGCAGGTAGTGGTAAAACGCTATTGGCTTGTCAAACAGCACTCGATATGTTTTTTAAGAGAATGATTAATAAGATAATCATAACAAGACCAACAGTTTCAACAGAAGATAATGGCTTTTTACCTGGATCTGAAAAAGAAAAAATGGAACCATGGCTAGTACCCATAAGAAGTAATATGAGAAAAGTATATAATAAACCTCTTATATTAGAAAAAATGGAAAAAGAAGAATCAATAGAACTTGTATCTCTTGCACACTTTAGGGGTAGAACATTTGAAAATTCTGTTGTGATTATAGATGAATTTCAAAATTTAACACGCTCACAATTTAGAATGGCATTAGGTAGACTAGGTAAAGGTTCAACAATGATATTTTGTGGTGATAATCAACAAATAGATTTAAAAGATAAAAACTATTCTGCAATAGTTGACGTATCAAAAATAGCAGACTCAACTTTTGTATACAAGAGAATACTTACTGATAATCATAGGCATCCAGCCATTGATAATGTGTTTGAAATGTTGATGGGTATGTAATTAAATACAATACTTCTTGATATTTATATAAGAATAGTAATAGCAACTTCTAGGGAATAATATGGCAACTCAAATACCAATATGGGCAGGAACATCAACCTTTTCAGCGTCGCAAACTCCATTCGGATTTTATGACACAGATGCAAGTTTTATCGCAGATGTAGATAACACTGTTACATGGTGCGCTAAAAGATTAGGTTATCCTATTGTAGATATAGAACTTCAATCAGGAAGTATGTATGCCGTATTTGAAGAAGCAATCACAGAGTATAGTTCACAAGTAAATTATTTTAATATAAAAGAAAACTTATTAAATTTACAAGGTTCTCAGTCAGGTTCTAATTTAACACACAGAGAAATTACACCAAATTTTGGTAGAACAATAACACTTGCTCAGCAATATGGAACAGAGGCAGGAGTTGGAGGAGACGTAACATACAAGTCAGGTTCAATAACTGTAAGTTCAGCATCAGGGCAAACATATGACTTAGATGCTCTTTGGTCAAACGTATCTGAAAGTGGAAACGGTATTGAAATAAAAAGAGTATTTTATGAACCAGCTCCAGCTGTAACTAGATTTTTTGACCCTTATGTTGGATCTGGAAATGGAACTGATGCAATGTTACAAGGTTTTGGATGGGGTAATTATACTCCAGCTGTAAACTTTTTAATGTTACCAATGTATGATGACTTATTACGAGTACAGGCCATAGAATTTAACGATCATATGCGAAAATCTGCATATACATTTGAACTAGTAAATAATCAATTAAAGGTTTTTCCAATACCAACAGACTCTGCAAAAATTTGGTTTGAATATATTGTTGAAAATGACAGAAATAATCCATTAAAGACTAATAGTTCATTAATAACCGACTTCTCTAATGCAACATATAACAACATGACGTATACAGAAATCAACCATGCAGGTAAACAGTGGATTAGAAAATATACATTAGCTTTGGCAAAAGAACTTTTAGGTAGTATACGTAGTAAATATGGTAGTATACCTATTCCAGGTGGAGAAACTAATCTTGATGGTGATACATTGAGAAATGAAGCAACAACTGAAAAAGAAAACTTATTAAACCAGCTTAGAGAAGATCTAGAAGCAACTAGTAGAAGAAACATGCTTGAAAGACAAAAAGACGAAGCTGAATTTATGAATGATACATTAAACAGAATACCTTACCCAATTTATATAGGATAATTATGGCACTATTTGGAGGAGCAAGAGACATAAGCTTATTCAGAACATTGAATAGAGAGCTAATAAATGAAATCATCGACACAGAAGTTGATATTTTCAAAGCAGCCATACATGACATGTCAGGAAATTTATATGGTGAAGCACTAAATAAAGTATATAAGCCTGGTGTTAGAATATCTTGCTTAATAGAGCATGAAGAAGAAGAATGGTCTAGCGATGAATTTGGATCTGATAGAAACCAAACTGCAAAATTTAAGTTTTTACGTGATGATTTGTTACCAGGAGAAGGAGATCCAAACCCTGATGCATTTGCTCTAGGTTATGCTACATCAAACTTTGGAGACAAATCACAATTTCCAGTTGGAAAACCAGCTGCAAATATTATATTAGAAGTTGGAGATATAATATGGTGGGATAATGCATATTGGGAAGCAGATTCAATAGTAGAAGACCAATACTTATTTGGGAAAAATCCTTCAACAGATAAAGGATACCAAGATGGAGGTAGAGAAAGTTTTGGATCTAGTTTTTCAACTATTGTCACAACACATGAAACTAGAAAAAGTAAATTAAAACTGGAACAAATAAGATCTGGTGCACCAAATAGAGTATCAAATTTATAATGGCAAGTAAAAGAAATAACATATCAAGCAATAGAGTTAAGCAAACAACTAAAGTTGATTCTAAAGTAAAGGATATCAGAATAGGAATTTACGATATTGACTCAGCACTAGATTATTATTTTAATCAAGTAATAAAGCCAAAGGTTGATGATGGTGGAGAAACTATTGATGTTCCTGTAATTTATGGTTCGCCTGAACGATGGAAATCAGTTCAAAAAAGTGGAGCATATAGAGATATAAAGTCAGGCAAAATACAGATACCTCTAATAATGTATAGAAGAACAGGTTTAGAACGGGTAGAAGGCATGATGGGAAATAAGATAGACGCAGCAGACCCAAACAATATTGTACGTCAATTTGCAACAAAATATAATGCAAGAAATAGGTATGATAGATGGAATATATTACAAGGAGTTAAACCTACTCAAGAATACTATAATGTTATTATACCTGATTATGTAAAAATAACATATGATGTAATAGTATGGACAGAATATATTGCACAACAAAACAAGATAATTGAAGATATAAACTATAATGCAAACTCTTACTGGGGTGATACAAATAGTTTTAAATTTTTAGCAACAATGGATAGTTTTACAACTGAAAATAATCTTGAACAAGGAGTAGATAGATCTGTTAAAGCTAATTTTTCAGTAAACTTAAATGGATATATTATACCAGATAATGTACAAAAAGACGCAACAGATTTTGCAAACAGAACATTTACTGCAAAATCATTAACAACATCAGAATTTGTATTTAACGATATAGACAATCCTGTTAATAGAAATTCATCAAACGTATACGGAACAGGTTCTTTAGTTGATGAAGGTAGTACTTTAGATTCAACAACACGAAACTTCGAAGGTGATGGAGAACCTGGAAGTAATTCACTCAGAAGTAAATATAAACAAAGTAAATTTTAGGAGAAATTAAATGGTTTTAGACACAGACATTCAAGAAAAACTTCAAGCTCATAGAGAAGCTAAAAAAGAAGTAACACCGCAAGTAACAAATACAGAAAAAGTAGTAGAAGCAGAAGACTTAGAACAGCTAAAAAAACTACAAGCAGACATGGATACATTAGTTGTATCCTTTGGTCAAGTAGCAATACAAGAAACTGCTTTAATAGCTCAAAAAGAAACTTTAAATAAAACATTAGTTGACATTAAACAGAGAGAATTAGACTTAGCAAAAGAATTAAGTTCTAAGTATGGAGAAGGCTCTTTAAATTTAGAAACAGGTAAATTTTCAGCTACAACTTAGTATTTTGGGATCGTACGGGATATTTATATATAGTTAAGAAATACTTAAATTTAGAAGTGTTTTTCACACAGTAATCATATAGAGGAGAAATAAACATGGCCGAAAGAATTGTTAGTCCAGGTGTTTTTACACAAGAAAACGACTTATCATTTTTGCCAGTTGGTATTGGAGAAATCGGAGCAGCGATTATAGGTAATACACAGAAAGGTGTTGCATTCGAACCACAGGTAATCAGATCGTTTAACGAGTTTCAAGACCAATTTGGAGCAGGAACAGACGGAACATATGTTCCTTATACAGTAAAAGAATACATAAAACATGCCGGAGCGGTTACTATTGTAAGAACTCTAGGTTTAACAGGATATACTGCAACAACTTCAGGAGTTGCACTTACAGTATTATCAGAATCTGCAGCAGCAAATGTAACTTCATCAGCATATATTGTTGGTATATTACATCCAACATCATTAGACGATGATGCTGTCGTTACAGCAAATGCAGGAGTAGCTAAATTTACACAATCAGCTGTAAACTTTTTTACACATGTAGCTTCAGCAAGTATTACAAGTACAGGCGGAACAGCAAATCTAACTTTTTCTTTAGATGAAGAAAATAGTGACTATATAGTTAACTGTTTAGGACAAGATTCAGGAAGATATGTACCAACGGCTGGTAATTCAGCACTTAATACACATTATGTTTATTCAGTATTTAACTCTGCATCTATACAACAACACTTATCTATGCAAGCTACAGATCATTCTGGATATATTGATGGAAAAGCAAGTACAGGTGTAGGTGTAATTATTACAACAAACTCAACAGGAAGACCTACAGGATATCACTCTTCAGCATCAAGATTTACACTTGATAACAATAGTGGAACAGATAAACCAATTGGAGCTGCAGGATATTCTCACGCAGCAACACCATTTGTTCGTTCACAAACTATAAACGGTGCAACACAAAAATTATTTAAGATTCACACATTAGGACATGGAACAGTTGTAAATGATGACTTTAAAATCTCAATTTCAAATGTAAAACATGCTGGTTCTACTAAAGGTGATGACTATGGTTCATTTACTCTACAAGTTAGAAGAGGTGATGATAGTGACACTAGACCAATTGCATTAGAATCTTTTGCAAACTTAAGTTTAGATCCAAATAACGCAAATTACATTGGAAGAAGAATAGGAACTCAATACAGATCTTATGATGCTTCAGGTAAATTAATTGTTAATGGATTCTATCCTAATATTTCAAAATATGTTCGTGTTGAAATGAATACAGCTGTAGATAATAGAGTAGCTTCTACAAAAGTTGTACCTTTTGGTCATGATGCATACAGCTCACCATTTGGAATAACAGTTTCAAGTTCAGGCTTAAACTCAACAACTGCATACTATCCACCTGCTGCATTAATTACTTCTAAGTCAGATGATAATTCTAAGTTATTCTTTGGATTTAATTTTGATACAGATGAAGCTAAAGGTAATGTATACTACCAAGCTCCATTATATGATTCTGCTGAAGCAGGATTTAATAGTGCATTTAAGCTAGAAAACTGTACGGATAACAATACTGCTACAGGTAAAGTTCATACAACTGGTTCTGCCTTGAAATATAAGAAATTTACAATGGCATTCCAAGGTGGTTTTGATGGTGTTAATCCAGCAACTCAAGTAGCTACTGGATTAGACTTATTACCTGGTAATACATTTGGACATGACGTAACAAATACTACAAAAGCAGGATATAATATATATAAGAAAGCAATGAATGCTATTGCAAATCCAGATGAAATTGATATTAACCTTATAGTTACTCCTGGTATATTAAACACTAATTCACCTGCAATTATAGCAAAAGCAATTGAAATATGTGAAGATAGAGGAGATTGTTTCTATATATTTGATCCTAATAACTCTTTAGCTGGTGATAACATTACTTCAGCAACTTCTGCAGCCAATTCATATGATACTAATTATGCTGCAATGTATTATCCTTGGGTAAAAATATTAGATGTAGCTACAAACAGATTTAAGTTTGTACCACCATCTGTTGTAATACCTGGTGTATATGCATTCAACGACAAAGTAGCTCACCCATGGTTTGCACCTGCAGGTCTTAATAGAGGTAGCTTAACTACAGTAGTTGATGTATACACAAGATTAACTCATGCAGAAAGAGACACATTATATGAAGGTAGAATTAACCCGATTGCAGTATTTCCAAGAACTGGAGTTTGCGTATGGGGTCAAAAAACACTTCAAGCAAAACCTTCTGCACTAGACAGAATTAACGTAAGAAGATTATTGATTGCGGCTAAGAAATTTATCGCGTCAGCAACAAAATATCTTGTATTTGAAAATAACACTACAGCAACTAGACAAAGATTCCTAAATATTGTTAACCCATATTTAGAATCAGTACAGCAAAATCAAGGATTGTATGCGTTTAGAGTTGTAATGGATGAAACAAACAACACACCAGATGTAATTGACAGAAATCAAATGAAAGGTGAAATATTCTTACAGCCTGCAAAAGCTGCTGAATTTATCATAATTGACTTCAACATTATGCCAACAGGTGCATCGTTTGATGAATAAAAATAAGAATAGATGATATTTATATATAATAGATATAATAGAGGAGAACACTAAATGGCTAACTTAATCGATCCAAATGAAGCAATGTTTACGGCATTTGAACCTAAACAGCAAAACAGATACATTTTCTATATTGAAGGTATACCTGCTTTTTTAATACATAAAGCTGCAAGACCTAAAATTACACAAGAAACTGTAACTCTTGAGCACATCAACGTTACTAGATACGTTAAAGGAAAATCTAAATGGGATGTTGTAGCATTAACACTTTACGATCCAGTAGTTCCATCAGGAGCACAAGCTGTTATGGAATGGGTAAGACTACACCATGAATCAGTAACAGGTAGAGATGGTTATGCAGACTTCTATAAGAAAGATGTAACAATTAATGTACTTGGACCTGTAGGTGATAAAGTAGAAGAATGGACTGGTAAAGGTGCATTTATTACTGAAGCAGACTTTGGAACATTAGATTGGACAGCAACTAATGCATACAATGAAATCGCAATGTCAATTCAGTGTGATTATTGGATACTACAATTCTAATAGAATTATAAATAGTAAATTTAAAAGACTCCTAGCTAAAATAGTTAGGAGTTTTTTATTACTTTTAAGTATTGTTTTATATTTATATATGTATATATTAAAAACAATTGTTATGAATAATAGGAGAAATAAGTTATGGCAAAGAAAAACCTAACAGACGATCAAATCAAACAACAACTAGTTGTTGAAAGTAGTAAACAAGTTAACGAATCCAAAGGAAAAACAGAATATAAATTTCCAACTGAGGTAGTAGATTTACCGAGTAAAGGTAAATTATATCCAGACGGACATCCACTGAAGTCAGGTACTATCGAATTGAAGTATATGACTGCAAGGGAAGAAGATATTTTAACTTCTCAAAACCTAATTCAAAAAGGCGTAGTATTAGATAGATTATTACAAGCACTTATAGTTACTCCATGTAATTATGATGATATTCTTATTGGAGATAAAAACGCAATAATGGTAGCAGCAAGAGTTATGGGTTATGGTTCAGAATATAAAGTTGAAATTGAAGATCCATATACACCTGGTGAAAAACAAGATACTGTTATTGACTTACAAACTTTACAAGATTCAGAAATTGATTGGAATTTAATTGGTGAAGAAAATGCATTTGATTTTGAATTACCTACTGCAAAGAGAAATGTAACATTTAAACTTCTTACGCATGGTGATGAAGGTAAAATTGCTGAAGAAGTAAAAGCAATGAAAAAGAACTTTAAAACTAGAGGATACGCTGGTGTAGATGCACAGTTAAGTACTAGATTAAAGCACATGATAATTGCAGTAGATGGAGACTCAACTCCAAAAACAATTAGAGAATTTGTTGATAATCAATTTTTATCAAGAGATACTAGAGCCTTTAGAGAACAAATCAAAAAGGTATCACCAGATATTGATATGACGTTTACATTTGTATCAGATATTACTGGACAAGAACGAGAGATGTCAATTCCTCTTGGTGTCAACTTTTTTTGGCCTGGGGCCTAACTATAGGCCCATTCTGCATAAGCAAATATTTCAACTTTGCTACAACAGTAAAGGTGGGTTCACATTCTCGGATGCATATGAACTACCAGTATACCTAAGAACTTATTATTTTAAACTTCTTGATGAACAATTAAGAGCTGAAGAAGAGGCCATGGAAAAAGCCAGAACTTCAGGCGGAAAATCATCAGGACCACCTAAGGTGCCTACTTTTGCAAGAAATGCTCGTCCTAAATAGGCTAAAAAAGCTTCTTACTTTATATTTATATATGAATAAATAGATATAGAGGAAACAACATGTCAGAAGAAAATAAATTACGATCTCAAATCAGAGAATACGTGAAATCCGTTATTAAGGAAGACAACTTTATTAGTAGGTATTTACGAAAGTTAGGTAAAAAAGCTGAAAAGAAAGAATTTGCAAGAATGCTATCTAAACAGCCAGAGTTAAAACGAAGACTTGCAAAAATAAAGAATCCAACTAACAAGGATATTGCTACATTGGATAAATATTTAACAAAACTAAAAAACAAACCTACAAGTACAGATTTTAGAAAATAAGTTGTAAGCCATGGCAAACGAAGCAGAAAAAGAAAGGTTAGGACTATTAGATCAGATTAGGTCAATACAAGAGGCGACCAATAAGATCCAATCAGAACAATCTTCAATAATGGGTAATATTGTTGATGACCAAACCCGTGCAATGGAAGCTGCAGCCAAAAAAGAACTATTAGATAAAAACATGCTTGGTTCATTACAAGCAATGGAAAAAATAGATGCCGTCAGAGCAATGATGGCTTCATCAATAGCTGATGGAACTCTTGAAACCTTTGACTTGGCAGATAAAGTTGCACAAATAAAAGCTGAATCCAAAGACATAGACCAAGATACACTAGATCTATTAAACCTTCAATTATCTTCATTAGAATCACAAAATCAAGAACTAAAAAAGAAGGACATTTTCGGAAAATCTGAAGCA
>TARA_R110002072_G_scaffold228854_1_pt1 | contig 25263 bp, 23 predicted proteins | sample TARA_R110002072 | Tara Oceans TARA_R110002072 (sample SAMEA4397118) | marine metagenome | biome: Polar Biome; feature: [SRF] surface water layer (ENVO:00010504); material: water (ENVO:00002006), including particulate matter (ENVO:01000060) such as... | depth 5 m | reverse complement strand
CAGACAACATGCTTTGCAGATTAAAGTGGCTAGAATTTTCAATACGTACGGCCCGAATATGCACCCTAACGATGGTAGGGTAGTGTCAAACTTCATCATGCAGGCTTTGCAAGGTCATCCGATCACGCTTTTTGGCGATGGCTCCCAGACGCGTTCATTTTGCTACGTGGATGACCTTATCAATGGATTTAAAGCCTTGATGGAGACCGGTGATGATCTGACCGGGCCGATCAATCTTGGTAATCCCAACGAATTTACCATCAAGGAATTGGCCGAAAAGGTTATTGAACTGACAAACTCGAAGTCTGAGTTGGTGAGTGCGCCGTTACCAAGCGATGACCCTCTGCAGCGCCAGCCCAATATTGAGCAGGCAAAGGCCAGGTTGGGTTGGGAGCCTGTGATTCAGTTAGAGGAAGGATTGCGCAAAACAATTCAGTATTTCGACAGCTTGCTGTAAGGCAGTGTTGAGGGAAGATGTGTGCCTGCGTGGTCATGAAGGGGCTAGGAAAGCAGTACCGCTCTCGATTTGAAACGCTATACTAGAGCGCTTACATGTCGTAGCCTCTGAAACGCGAGCTGGCGCACCCATGTCCCAAATTTTCATTGCTGCACTACTCATAGCCCGTATAGCGGCGGGCATCGGGGCACGCACGGGTCTCGTGGATAGGCCTGATGCACGCAAACGGCATCAGGGAGATGTTCCTCTAACCGGGGGAATAGCCATTTTTCTCACCTTGCTCTTTGGCACACTGGTACTGGGTATAGAGCCCTATAACTATCCTATGTTGGTTATCGCATGCGGCGTCTTTATCGTCGGCGTATTTGATGATTTTCGCCACATCAGTGCCAGTGTTCGCCTTATGTTCCAATTTGGAAGCGGTGCCTTGCTTGCAACCTTTGGTGGTATCGCGATCACCAATGTGGGTAATCTTTTGGCGATGGGCGATATTCCACTGTTGTTGCTCACCGTGCCGCTTAGCGCCCTGGCGACTGCGGGGCTGAGCAATGCCTACAATATGATCGACGGAATCGATGGCCTGGCAGCTAGCACCATCACGCTGCCTCTGCTTGTGTTATACCTGTTAGCTTTGCAAGCTGATCATGCCATGGCAAACAGTATTCTCCTGATGCTTGTACCTCTGGGCGTTTTTCTTCTATTTAACCTGGGTCCCAATAACAGGCTGTTGCCTAAAGTCTTTCTCGGAGATGCCGGCAGCGTGACCATGGGGTTTTTGGTGACGGCGTCGTTGGTGTATTTCTCTCAGGGTGACAACGGGCTAATTCTTCCTGTTACCGCTCTTTGGCTAGTTGCCGTCCCGCTGATGGATATGCTTTCGACAATGCTTCGCCGCCTCAGGCTCGGTCACAAGATGATGGCAGCAGACCGGTCTCATTTACACCATACACTAATAGAATTGGGCATGAGTCGCAGGCAGACACTGATCATTTTGACGGGCTATGCAGCACTGTGTGCTGTCACTGGATTGTTGCTGGAGGGAATACCAGAATATTTGAGTTTATTGTGCTACTGCTTGCTGTTCTGCGGCCACTGCCTGTTCGCTGTTCGGTCAAACGTTCTGCAGAAAAAATCGCAATGATGCACCCAGGTGCGCAATCTGCAATAGGATTGCTGGAGTGCGTTTCTTCGTTAGTTATTATTCAGGGCTGGCGGGATTACCGCCACCGGTAGGAATTTCAGTTTCAGGTTGCGGGACACTCAGGGGCGCGCCCAGCGGGCCGAATTCTTCGTCAAGTGTCTCGGCGTTATCCGGGTCCAGCAGTATTGCCACAAAAATCACGTCGGACGTTACATCAGGATTGACACTCGCAATCATCCTGATGGCGGCAGCCACGGTTGACTTGTCTATACACAGTTGTCCCGCATTGTTGACTAACACCGCCGTCACCATCATTAGCTCGCCCTGGCTAAGGGCGGCCAGCTGGTCCTCAATTGCAGTGGCAGATTCGGGATCATATGCAGGGCGAGCGGCAGTTCGCAGCGGACGGCCACTTTCGCTGCATCCCTCATCAGTGGGTTTTGCCGTGCTAGGATCAGGTGCCGAGGCGACTATGGCGCGAACAACCGCATCGACCTTATTAACGGCGGTCGAGGTTGTCAGCAGTACCTCTCCAGTAGTTGGGTCTTTTTGTGTGGCGTACCCAGCGGGAACGATAATCGTGTCTTCTTCACCCTCGACATCACGGGTCACGGTGGTTTCGCCGATCATTGCCTCGACGTTGACAGTGCCGCCATCAACGTTAATTTTGGTGAAACCGCCTCTCACGCCAATGGCGGAGTTACCGGCGCTAAAGCTGAGTTTCCTCGGATCTTCTTTAACGATCAGGCCACTGATATAGCGCAGTGTGCCTTGTACTACTTTGATTTCACTGTTGTTTTGCTGCGGTTCGGAGGGGCTGTAGCTGTAGTCACTGAGCTGAATTTCTGAATCACTGTCGAGGTCAAGCACGCTGTTGTCCGAGAGCACGATTTTAACCGACGCGCCCCCGGCAGTGACGATGGCATCCTCTCGATTTACCGGGGTATCGGTGTTCGCAGGCTGCCCATTAACCCGCACATCCCCTTCAAAACTGAGGACGCTGCCCTCTGCGGCCCACGCGCTTGATGCGCTAGCGAACAGCAGGTATAGCAGCAAGTAAGGTTTAGCGAGACGATGCACTATTCACACCCGTCCGGTGTGCAGACCGATATATTGATGAAAGTGCCGCGCGCGTCGATAGTGGAATTATCGGCGGTAAAGCTGATTTTTTGCGGGTCGTCTTTTGCGATTCGCCCACTGACGTAACGCAGGGTGCCCGCAAGGATGTCGACTTTACTGGTATTGGCCTGCGGATCTGAGGGGTCAAAAATGTAGTCACTGATCAGGATTTCCGAATCCTCGTCGAGGTCTAGCACGCTGTTGTCAGAGAGGATGATTTTGATTGTGGCACCGGAGGCGGTGGAAACGGTATCCTCGCGATGCAATAGAGTCTCAGCTGTCGCCGGCTCACCATTCACGCGTGCGTCGCCTTCAAAACTAAGAATGCGGCCCGCTGTTGACCAGGCGTTTAGGCTGATAATGATGAGCAACGGCAGAAGACACCGTGCAAAAACTACAGATTGCATGACTCACACTCTTGGTTGAGACGTCAGATTACGAACAGCGGCACCAATATAAACTTACTGCCCAGCCAACGCAATTGCTTAGTCAGTCCCCTTCCTGTGCCCGATTTTCTAATCTGGCAACCCACCCAAACGCGAGCAGAACTACAAACCATAGGCTGTTGACGGGAACGTGCAAATTGAAATCAGAGAAACTGTGAATGAGGAGGCTGATGATGCCCATGGCACTGGCAAAACCGAGACCCTGATGCAGGTGGGACCGTCGCCGGCGCTGGGCTATTAAAGCTTGCCACAGGCTGGTCAGAACCGCGGTTGCGAGTAGCGAAAAACCGATGAAGCCGAATCCGCTACCAATTTCCAGGTAATCATTGTGAGCATGCCGGTAATAGAGAGAGTCCGGGCTCATATAGCCACCGTAAACATAAGACTGAAAAAAGGAGTCGGCCCCGGTGCCAAACCAAAAGTGGTCCCGCCACATAACGATACTGTCAATCGCCACCTCATCGCGCTTTTCTATCGTGAGAGAGGTATTTTGCAGACGCTGGACGACCTCATCCATCCCAAACCAGTTGCCCACAATCGCTATGTCAATCAGCAACAGGCTGATAAAGAATATCACCGCGCTGCGGGTCACCCGGTGTTGCAACATCATGGTGGCCACCCCGCACAGGAGCAGACTGGAGAAAAATGCAGTATTGCCCATCCGGGATCGAGTCAGGACCAGGGCGATCACCATAATTACGAGGTACAGACGAAGTCTGAATTTGGGGCTTAGGACGGTCTTGACACTTCTGCGTATGAATTCGCGCCAACTGCTGGCGGGATGTCGATACAACTGCGCCACCAACATCCCGATGCCGATAGCGAGATTCATTTCCAGAAAACCGGCAAGGTGATTGCGATTGACAAACGTTCCGCTGGCGGAGGATCGACTAAAGTTTTTGTCCAGGAACGCAATCTCTTCGACATCTCCCATCACCATGGCGCTGGCAAAGAATGCCTGGAACACTCCGCAGGCGATCATAACGGCGCAGATTGTCAGTATTCGTTTACGCGAGTCTACTAATAGGAGCACCAAAATGAACGCCGCTACCAGCGCCATACCCAACAGCAAAGCAAGGCGGGTAGATGCCGGCGCAACACTGAGATCAAAAACCAGTTGCAGTCCTACCCAGATTTGCACTGCGACCAGTGATGCCAGGGCTGGCCATGCCTTGCGCAGTGTCGGGGTAACACTCAGATGGTGCAGCGCTAGCAAAGCGGCACCCCAGACCAGGCCCGCCAACAACAGCGCCGCCAAGAGGGCCGTAGACCAGTCGCGATTGCTGCCCAGCGGTAGTGGCGCCCAGATGAGTACAACGAGGAAATAGTAAAACAAGGCGGAATTTGCCCAGTGATACGGCTTAACAGTAGACTGGGGCATCGCCCGTCGGTGACCTCACATTGACAACAATCATGACACAAGCCGTGATGACGCGCTTATCACTCGTGGATAGAGATATTCCCAGGGGCCAGTCACTATCTCGAATTATATCCCGTTGACTCTAATCTATCATCTTTGCGAGATTAGGCTAGAATATCCCGCGTCAGGGCTAGGGAAGCCAGAACTGCTATGTCGCTATTGGGGCTTGGTGCCATTGCCGCTCGGCGGCTATGGCTGTCTAGGGATGTCGGATACCTGTGCTAAAAGCGCCTGCAGAGTGGCCACAGAGAAACATGAAGTGACAATGACAAGATTCAAGCGCGACCGGAGTATCCCGGGCTTGGCTAGGGCAATCTCCGTAAGTTCAGCGCTTCTGTGTTTACTTTGTCACCCCGCTCCATTGGTGGCGGCGACCAATCCACTGGGCCCCGCGGCGGCAGAGTTAGGGCCGGTAGCGATTACGCCCACCGTTGGTGTGAAGATTGAGCATCGCGACAACATCTATCTTCAAGAGCATGACGCGACTGACAGCTGGATGTACATCGTGCGTCCAGCTGTCAATGCGCTGCTTCAGGACCGTGAAAACATTTACCAACTGGACTACCAGGCCGAGGCCGGTTGGTATCAAGTCAACAGTAACGATGACAAAAACGACTACTTTGACCAGACCTTTTCCGGCGATGCCCATCTGGAAATAACAGACCGATGGATCGCAGAGGGTTATGTGAGCTGGGCATCTCTCCACGAAGAGCGCGGTACCGGTCTATCGGAAGGGCTTTTGGGCCAAGCCATTCCTAAACCAGTGAGGTACGATCAGGCCGATATAGGAGGTTCCCTGCAGTTTGGCTCATTAGATGGAGTGGGGCGACTGCTCCTCAGCGCCGGCTATATGGATTTGGAGTACCGTAACTTCAGGAACCTCACCCGCACTCGTGACCGCGATGAAACCTCAGTCGGCGGCACTTTTTTCTATCCGGTCGCACCCAAGACAGACCTACTGATCGAGTATACCTACAAGAATATCCACTATCCTAATGCCTTCGAAGACGCTCCGTCGCTGGACAGCATTGAAAATTTTCTACTGGCAGGAGCTACCTGGGAGGTCACGCCGAGCCTATTCAGCACGGCCAAGGCCGGGTACATGGATAAGGAGTTCAAAAATTCCCAACGCAAAAATTGGGATGGCCTTGGATGGAGTCTGGAGCTATGGATGCAACCTCGGGAACATGACACCATATTGGTGCAAAGCAGTCGTAAGCCTGAGGAAACCACGCTGGAGGGGAACTTCGTCAAGCGAGAAGTATTCGCAGCAACCTGGACGCATGACTGGACTGACCGCATCTATACCGAGCTAGCGGGTCTTTATGGTCACGATACCTACGAGCAGGCCATTAATGATAGGAAAGATGATATTTACAGCGCTACGGTCCGGGCGGGTTACGAGTTTCGACGCTGGGCTAATTTCTACGCAAGCTATAGTTACGATGACAAGAATTCAAATATCGAAGATCTTAGTTATACCGATAACGTGTTTGTTATTGGCGTTGATTTGAGTCTTTAAAGCAAGCTCAAGGGCGTCAGGAGCATTATTGTTGCCGACCACTAGCATCTTATAGGGCTGGCTGATCGGCGGTTTTGGATTAGTCGGCGAAGGGATCGTCGGGGAGTCCGTTGGGGATAGCAGAATGACGGTACCCCTTGCCTTCTCCCCGGCCCCAGCCGCGAGGCAGCCATCCGCTTTTGGCTCGCTTGACCGTCTCATCAGTAGTGCGGTCATCGGTTGCCACTGATCTGAAGCGGGTTTTTTGGGTGGAAGCAGTCACCTTTGCGCTGGCCGCAGAGGTGGACGCAGCTGAAGTTGCGCCAAGCTCGCCGGAGGCTAAAAATTTCACATACTCTCTTCTGGTCAGGACTCGCCAAGCGAACTCTCTAACCGGACCATTCATGATGAAGTTATAAACCTGCGGTACACCATCGATCACTGCGGGCAAGACTTCGCTGTCTTCCAGGTCGACCAGCACCATCCTTTTCATTCTTGTTCTCTTGCCGACCCATGTAAGACTAAGCTCACGGTAGGGGTCATCGCTGCGTACTTCAAAGTACCACTCGTCCCTAGCTCTGCGGACTTTGGGATGAAAATCTGTGTTGAAGGATTCCCTGTCAGTCTCCCACTGCGGACGGTAAAAAATAACGCTGAGATAAGTGCCGGCCCAGCTCTGATCCAGTTCCGGTAGATCGTAGCGGTCGAATCCGTCTGAGGCATCGTGTAACTGACCGAGCCGGTTGTAGGTATCTTCGAGTTCGCCATCACTGGAGCTGAGAAGCAGCCGCACCGACCATTCACCTCTCTCCAGATCTCTGGCGGACAATGGATTGACGCCAAGCGCCACTATCGCAACCATTACTGTAAGTGCGCTATTCAAGTTCATGACGACTTTCCGCTGTTTCTCGCGATCAATTTAGGGTGCCCCGGGGTCTGGAACCCGCACATCCGAAAACGGTATAAAGTTAGGGTTAGGTCGCAGCATCTCAAGCCAGGCGGCCTGCTTGGGGACGAATGTTGCCGCGTTGGTGGTGATGTCCTGAGTAAAGTAGGTATTGCCGTTCCAATAGTGGACATTCTGGCTAATGATCGAAAAATTAACTGCCTGTTGAGCGCTCGCTGCAAAAGGGAAAAAGCCGAAGATAGAGGTCGGGAACACTAGATCTGGTCCGGTAACCGCAGCCTTATAGGGATTGGCGAACAGGTAATACCGGCTGCTTCCGTCAGTCGACAGCGTTGCCGGAAACTGGAACTGGGGCCCGGGTGTGTCACTCGCCCCGACCGCGCTCAAATTCAGGGTCGCCGACACGGTGGTAAAGATCCAAAATGCGTCGCCGGTGTTGACCGTATCAGTCAGCGTAAGCTTTACATAGCAATCAGCAGGCCCTGATGCCACGCTGCACTGCGCGGGTGCATCATATATGCGCTTCCACACTATCCAGGTGACTGCATAATCAGTTGCGTTAAGACTGGGGCCGAAAATGTCCCCGATAGTATTACTGGGGCCGGGTTGGCAGGGGACTCCCACCATACTCCATTTGCCTGCCGTGAGCGTGATATTCGGACCGCACTGAGCAACAGCCTGCGGCGCTATCGCTAAACTGAAAACCAGAGTCAGAAGAACCGCCAACTGCGAGCGCAGGAATGCGGCGATTTTGAATGTGTGGTCAGGGATCAGCATCAATGCACTATTCTGTCGGGGCCGGGGCTGCCGGGGCTGCCGACCCGGTTGACCCTGGCGGTGGGGGAGGGCTGCCAAACTGTGCTGACGCCGGCAGGGAGCCCAGCATTATCAGCGTGGGGGCGATGTAAAGCGCTTTGCCCGATTTTTTTACGAGGTTGCGCCGGCTCAGAGTGGATCTTGCCCTATCCTCTGTCGAATCACGTTCAACATCCATGGTAATACCTTTCCTGTGGCTGCGGGGCCTTTGCCGGTGGCGGCTGTAAAATACGGTAACAGCACTGGCAACAACGGACATACTATTAGAAACTACGGAGTCGATAGGCGAGCAGTCAAACGACTGGAGCCGTTTGCTAGCGGTCCCAATCCTCTATTATAACCCAGAATTGACGAAATTTATTGATGAAGGATGACCAACAGAAAGATATAACCCCGGGAGGCACAGGCGACACGATAAATGGGGGTCAGGTTATATCTTATCGTTTATTCAATACCTGCCTCAGTAGCACAATACCGCTGCCAGAGGTACCGTATTGGCCGTATGGTAATCCGAGCATTCGTGTGCGGCAGGCAGCGTCCGGGTCGTTTGACCTTGCTGGATTTGTAAGCCGCCATGATTGGTGCACTGACGATGGTCGGCTTATTTGCAGGAGCGCACGCAGGGGAGACCAGTACTTACTATCGCTTCCTGGGCAGGCGAGGTTTCTGATTAGCGTTGGGGGTGAGATTTGCTGTTTCCCGGAGCGAGGAATGGATCCTGGGTTGTTACGTCAGCTACTGCTCAATCAAGTCATTCCGCGCTACCTTGCACATACAGGGGCGTTATTACTGCATGCCAGCGCGGTCAGTTTTCCTAATGGCAGTACTGTGGCTTTTGTGGGGAAATCAGGCATCGGTAAGTCAACCCTGGCTTCTTATTGTTACTCACAGGGCGCGCAAATTATCGACGATGATTGCATACTTTTTCGCGTGGAAAACAGCCAGCTCAAAATTACCGGGGGCGTACCCACCATCCGTTTATATTCTGATTCACTGGACGCTCTTGGATACAATCCCCACGATTTCACACGCTATGCGGATTCAACAGAGAAACTGCAGATGTGTCTGCCGGCGGGAGATACCCCTGGATCGGATCCCAGAGTGCTCGATAGCGTGTTTCTGCTCGCATCGCCTTCGGAGCTGACGTCGCGGGGCGAGACGGTGCACATCGAGCTCGCTTCTGGAGCAGCGGCTATGATGTCGATTATGGGAAGTGCATTCAGTCTGGACCCTTCAGACCCAGACTCGATGAGGCGCATTTTCTCGCAGGCAGCGCAACTACTTAACGAAGGGCAAGGGCTCAAAGTGAATCATCTTTACTACCCGCGAGACCACGCCGAACTCCCTTTCGTACTGCGGGCATTGCTGAATAATTCGGGCGGTTAAATACCTCAGGGCAATAGCTGGGTATTCAGATCGGGATGAATTTGAGTAGGTAAACAGTGGAGCGTGACTTCTGCTATTCTACGCGGCAGAGATCTCCGATGGATAAGCGACGCAAACGGATAATTCCTTGATTTTCATAGACCGCTCTCGCCAGCTGCTGCAGTTAATATTTCTCTTAGTGTTAGCCTTGCCTGCCTTCGCTAATGAACCTGCAGCTGTTACCTCCTATACGCTTAATACTGGTGACCGCGTGCAGGTAACGGTGTTTGAAGAGCCCGACCTGAGCCTTAGTGCTGTGCTGGATGATACCGGTGCAATCTCATATCCGTTACTGGGAGAGCTGAAAGTACGGGGCCTGACGCCGCGGCAATTGGAAGCCAGAATTACAGACAAGCTGCGTGGTCGTTTTCTCATCAATCCTCGCGTGAATGTTGCGATTATGGAATATAGACCCTTTTTTGTCCGAGGTGAGGTAGCAAATCCGGGAGGGTTCCCCTTCAAACCGGGGCTGACCGTGGAAAAAGCGGTGTCCATGGCTGGGGGTTTTACTTCCAGGGCATCCAAGAGCAAGTTTTACATTATGTCTGATGACAATGCCCGCAGTAGTGAAGAGGATCGAAAAAGCGCAACACTGAGTTCACGCGTTCGCCCTGGTGACGTCATTCAGATAGAGCAGAGTTTCTTCTAAATCTTGGTGCCACAAGAGATGTCAGGCCATAACATGCAAGCACAAAGCCCTCTCCCCGGACTCTATCCGCCCGACGACACGGTGATAGACCTTGGACATCTGTGGCGTGTTATTCGGCAAAGCTGGCGGGGCATCCTGGGTCTGTGTGCTGTGGTGAGCATGCTCACGGTATTGTGGGTAATGAGGATCGATCCTGTTTATCGTGCCAGCACCACGATTATGATTGAATCTCAGGAGGCGAAAACTGTTTCCATTGAAGAGGTGTATGGCCTGCCTTCGAGAATCAGGGAATATTTTCTCACGCAGTTTCAAATTATCCGCAATCGCGATATAGCTGAACTGGTTGCCGACGAGCTCGACTTGTGGAACCACCCCCATTTTTCTCCTCGAAAATCTGATGCAGATGACGATGGAATGCGGTCGACTATTAGCGGTTGGTTGGCTGGACTTTTCACTACGACATCCGGCAAGTTGATGCCTCCCATCAATATCGAAGAGGAAGAGAAAGCGGCGATAATAAACAAGTTTATGAGCCGACTTTCGGTCGAGCCGGTGGAGTTTACGCAGCTGGTTGTAGTGAGTTTTGAGTCCACAGACCGTAAGTTGGCTGCTCAGGTAGTGAATACGCTCGCCCGCGTTTACATTCAAAGTCAGTTGGACGCTAAACTGCAATCCACTCGCGAGGCCGGCGACTGGTTGACCAGTCGGCTGGTGGACCTGAAGACCAACCTGGAACAATCACAACAGGCGCTGCAGAATTTTCGGGACAAGGAAGAAATACTCGATGTCGCTGGCGTGCAGACACTGGGTGCACAGGAGTTGAATGAGCTCACGACTAGAGTAGGCGAGACGCGTCGGACACGGGTGGGCGCAGAAAGCATTTACCGGGAACTGGGTGGCTCGGCCAATTACTCAATATCACAGATGATGAGTATGCCAGCGGTATTGCAACATCCCCTGGTGCAAAATCTGGCGCAAGCTCACACTGATGCGCAACAGGAGGTTACAAACCTAGCCGGGCGCTACGGGCCGGAACACCCTAAGATGATTGCTGCCAAAGCGCGTCAGGGAAGTGTGCAAGCTGAGTTAAAACAACAGGTGCTGCAGGTGGCGTCTGGTATTGAGAAGGAGTACCGGGTGGCGCTTCTCAATGAACAGAATCTGGCGCAACAACTAGCGGTCGTAAAACAGGATGTCGCCAGTCTGAATCGCAAGGAATTTCGGCTGAGGGAGCTGGAGCAGCAGGCGGACACTGATCGTCGCCTATATGAAATGTTCTTTAACCGGGCCAGGGAGACATCCGAAACGATTGGGTTTCAGTCAGCCCATGCCAGGGTGGTCGAAAGGGCTTCGCCACCCATCGCGCCGATTAAACCAGATAAAAAGCGCATAGTGATGATTGCTTTCCTGCTCAGCGCTCTGTTGGGTATGGGGCTGGCCATTTTAAAAGATCTTTTGGACAGCACCTTGAAATCACCTGATGATGTGATGGAGTACCTCAACGCCCCCATGCTGGGCGTGCTGCCCAATATTGGACTAAGAAAAGACCGGACCGGTCCTTGCCTTGGTTACATCGAGGACAATAAATCCGGCTTTGCAGAGGCAATACGCAATATACGCACAGGCCTGGTGCTGTCAGGTTTGGAAAAACCACACAAGATTACTGTGGTTACCTCCACCAATCCGAGCGAGGGTAAAAGCTCCGTGGCGATCAACCTGGCCGCCGCCTTGGCGAAAATGGAGACCGTACTGTTGATTGACGCTGATTTAAGGCGGCCTTCGGTGGCGACGGCATTTTCTCTACAAAGTGGCACGCCGGGTTTGAGTAATTTGCTTGCAGAAACCCATAAGATTGAAGACTGCGTGCAAAATTTGGAGGCGGGTTTTGATGTGTTGCCTGCGGGTTTGCTGCCGCCAAACCCGCAGGAAATGCTCTCAACTCTGCATTTTAGGAAATTGTTGAAATTACTGGGAGAGAAGTACGATCGAGTAATCATCGACTCGGCCCCCGTAAACGCCGTTAGCGATTCGCTCATACTGGCAACACTGGCAGACTCACTGGTTTATGTCGTATTAGCTGATGTCACGCCTCGAAAGCTGGTTCAGAAAAGTATCAATCTGATTAAACACAGTAATCTTCCATTCACGGGCGTGGTGTTGAATAGAATGGATATTAGAAAGCAGGACGCTTATGGCAAGGCCGGCTATTACGGTAACGACTATGGTTATGGGCAGAGTTGACTGTACCCGGGTGATGCCCCAACCGGCTTGTCGGGATAGGTTATTGGATTTTAAGCACGGTTTGTCCAAGTGACATTTCTGAAATCTCAGGCGTTAAAGTGAAACCGAAAAAGTTGACGCAACTGCGCGAATCAAAATATTTTCGCGCCGGTGTGGGGGGCTTTTTTTTACGCGGCGCTTCTCTTGGCCTAATGATACTGGGCTCGATATTACTGGCTCGAGTCCTGGGGCCCGCTCAGTTGGGTCTCTATTCTTTCGCACTTGCCCTAGTGGCGATCGCCGGACTCCCGGTGCAGATGGGAATTCCTACTCTGGTGTTGCGCGAAACGGCGCGGTTCGAATCGAGCCGCAGCTGGGCGCGGGTGCGCGGGGTCTGGACCTGGGCTAGCCGCCGCATAATCTTCGCCTCCGCAGTGGTGATTCCGGTAATCGGTTTGGCTGCATGGGTGCTGAAAGAAGCTCTGCCACCCGGCGGATTACCACCGGTCTTTGTTAGTCTGGCATTGATTCCACTCATCGCGCTTGCACTGTTGAGGGGGGCCGCGTTAGGAGGGCTCCACCGGCCAGTTCTCGGACAGCTGCCTGAGAGTCTGGTTCGTCCCGGCGGTTTTGTTCTTGTATTGGCGGTGGCTGCGATTGTGGGGGCACCGCTTTCGGCAACGTGTGCCATGGGCCTGCAAGTTGCAGCAACAGCGCTGGCTTTTGCTGTTGGAGCTACCATCCTGTTGCGTGCAGCACCTGCTGAAATTAAAAATGCACCTGAAGATGTTAGCTGCAGGCATGAGTGGAATCGGGCTGTCTGGCCACTGGCGATGATAGCGGGTATGCAAATCGTACTTCAAAGTCTCGATATTCTGATGTTGGGTATCTGGCGTACTGCCGAGGAGGTGGGTCTGTACAAAATTGCAGCATCGGCCGCCAGTCTCACGGTGGTCGGCCTTACCATTGTCAATTTGGTGATCGTACCTAGCTTCGCGCGACTGCATTCCGGCGGAGACATCGCCAGCCTTGGGCGGATGGCCGCAACCGGTGCAGCCTGGGCTCTGGGGACTGCGTTACCAGTGGCAGCATTGCTGGTGCTCGCGGGCCCTTTAATTCTAAGCCTGCTGTACGGGGAGTCCTTTCGTTTAGCGTATGAGCCCATGGTTATTCTCATCGTCGGACAAGTCGTTAACGCCTTCTATGGTTCCTGTGTCAGTCTGCTCAATATGTCCGGGCATGAGCGCACCACATTGCGTGGTTTGACAATTGCGACGGTGATCAATGTGGGATTAAATGCCGTCCTTATACCGTCCTATGGTGTATCGGGGGCTGCTATTGCGACGCTGGTTTCCACGGTGGTGTGGAATGTACTTTTAGGGCGATCCGTACGGCGTCTTTTAGGAGTAGCTTGCACGCCTCTGGGTCTGATCACTGGTGGTGGAAAATGAAAAGATCGAATGTATTTATTGGTGGTACTTCGGTTCAATACCTGTCCTCAGATGAGACGGCCTCCACTATAACAACTTTGCGATCAGGACTGGAGACGCCCTGATGCTACTCGTTTGTCCTGCATGCGGAGGTGAGAAGTCTGGGGAACTGCATAGCACTGAAAAGCGCGGTGTGCTCCTTCGTTATCAAAGGTGCGCACTTTGTAAGAGTGTATTTCGCAAAGACTTCGGCCTCGAGGACGAAAAATTGCTGTACGGCTACCAAGCCGGCTGGTCGCAGCTTACAAAAGATGAAGCCTATCCTGAGATCAATGCACAGCGATACCGTTTATTGTTAAAGCGTCTTGATGCACAAGCGAATGGCAGGTGTTTGCTCGATGTTGGATGTGGAAAGGGTCACTTTGTCTATCGGGCGCAGGAAGCCGGATGGGACGCTTGGGGGATAGAAATAACGCCATCTGCCGTACAGACGGCACAGCGTTTGGGAGCTCCGGTCTCAAATCAGGACTTTCACAACATCGAAAATCGAGTATTTGACGTCATTAGCATGTTTGAGCTGGTTGAACATCTAGTCGATCCGTTGTCGTATATCTCCAAAGCTGCAACGCTTTTGCAGCCCGGTGGCTTACTTTATATAACGACACCTAATGTGCAGAGCCTTGACGCGAAGATTGCGCAAAGTAGCTGGCGAGCCTTTGATCCCGAGCACCTGGTGCTATTTTCTCCTGAGCAGTTGGCTTGTGCGGTTGAGAATTGTGGTTTTGAGATCGAGCAGGTCACGACCCGGAATCTATCACCCTCTCTGCTGAAACGCGCGCTGCGAGAACGACTTGGATCGAAGTCGCGTGGGAGATCACATGCAGTGAAAGTGGACAGCTCACGCGAGTCTGATCAGCGTCTGCGCCAGAGACTGCGTCGCAGTTCTTCGGCAAGCCTTATGCTCGACGTCGCCAATGCGGTAGTGGGAAAAACCGGGCTGGGGAGTACGATAGTGTTGTTGGCAAGAAAGGGCGACGCCCGAAAGCCGGGTCAAGCATCCGGTAACGACAGGCGGCCTTAAGCCATGTATTGCCCGTCTGTTTCACTCTGCGCAATGCGGGCATCAAATCAAATGATCTTTCTACTGGGATGAAGGTATCATCAATCCCCGACATTGCTGCGTAGCGGGATATGTGTGGATAGCAGGCCGTCATCAAATTGGTCACAGTTTCGATTGCTTTGCAAGGCGTTAGGCCCTGTTGGCGATGAAGTGCTCCTGCAAGAGTTGACTACTAGTGGTTTACGGCAGTTGGTGGAGACCGCCCGTTACCACGATGTATTGCCGGCGCTTGCGTTGCGCGTTGCGGAGCTAATCGGAGACGATCTATCGCTTGAGAATTCCGTCGAAGAAGAAATGACACGGGCTTTGCGCCAAAACACAATGCGCAACATGAAAATCAGCGCGCAGGCTCTAAAACTCGCCAAAGTTCTGAATAAAGCCGGGATTGATCCCGTTTTTCTGAAAGGGACTGCCCAGCTCCTGGTCACGAACCGCAACAATCTTGGCTTTCGAAAGCAGGTGGATATCGATTTTCTGGTAGCCCCCGGACAACTGGAACTGGCCGCTGAGCGACTTATTGACGACGGCTATGGCTTCTATGATTTCACTGGCAATGCAAAAGTCCCAGTTCAGCTTCGGGACGTTCAGACGGCAGTGGAAAAAAGCCGGAGTCATCATCATCTGCCCGAACTGATGAAAGAGGGCTGCCCCGCGATCGTTGAGTTGCATCGTCATTTTCTCCCTGCGCGTTGGCAGCCAAAAAAATTGCTGGAGCCCTTCCTGGCCGACGCATTGACACATGAGATAAATGGGGCGCGTTTTCGTATTCCATCTCCTGAGTTTCAGATCATTCATTTAGTCCTGGGGAAGTTTGTTCACGATGGGTATATGGCGCGGCAGAGTTTTCCCGTACGCGAGGCTTGTGATTACTTGCATATACAGGAAACGGCGGACCGGCGCCTGAATTTTGGCCTGATTACGCAGCACTGTGGCAATGCCGAAATGCTTTTCGCACAGTTGGTGACAGAATTAATGGGGCAATATTCGACAGAGCCGCTCTCCGCCAGCGGTGGCTTGTCGGTAGCGCAGCGCATGCGACTTATGGAAAGGCGTATGAATTCAGCAGCGGTGAGCAATACTCTCGATATTTATGCCCGCATCCAACACCTCACCCACTCACTGATACATAGTCCGATGAAACTACGTGGCTATTTGGCACGGTTGGACATAATCTGAAGTTCCGGGACTTTTCACTAAACTCTTTCACGCTCGGGTAGTTTCCGGAACCGCGCTAATTGGGTTCCGAAAAATTAATCGCAGATTTCACCGCCTCAATGGTAGTTTCTACTACCAGCTGCTCGCCAAATCGTTCGGCAACCCGCGTCCGGCCATTGTGACCCATTTTCTTCCTATCCTCAGTACCCATATTCATCATTCGTCGCATTGCCTGATGTAGCGAGTCGCTGCTTCTTGCCTCGCAAAGTAAGCCGTTAAAGCCATCCTCAACTATATGCCTGCAACCGGGGACATTTGTGGCCACAACTGGCCGACCCATAGCACCTGCCTCTAGCAAGCTGCGGGGCATCCCTTCGCGATAAGAGGGTAATACGACGCAATCTACGTTGGCATATATTTTTTCGATGTGATCAGTGGGTCCCAGCCATTCGATCCAGGGCTGTGCAGCCCATTCATTGAGTTGATCATTTGAGATAGCAGATGAATTGCCCGCATCGGAAAATCCACTTAACCACAGTACGCATCGAGGTTCTGTGCGGTTAAGCAAACTTACCGCAGAAATAAGCTCACCAAGACCTTTGTCGGCCAACATTCGCCCTGCATAGAGAAAGCGAAAAGAGCCGCCGTGATCTTTATTCAGTTCTGGTCGAAAGCGGTTCAGGTCAACGCCGGAGCCCGGCAGTAGTTTCAACAGCCTCGGTGGGACAAGCTTGGCAGCTACCAGTTGTGCTAAATCATCTTCGTTTTGGCAGAAAATGCAATGCGCAAAGGGCTGGCTGGTCCTGTAAAGGAGCCGCACCACAAAGGACACAAATCCACGGTGGATAAAGGCTGTACCCAGCCCCGAGATATTGTTGATGACCGGTATACCCAGACTTCTGGCTGCCCAGGTGCCGTAGACATTATTTTTGATGGTAAAGTGTAGGGCCGCGGCTGGCTTCAGTTTTTCGTAGTGGCGAAAAAACTGCCACACCAGTCCTGCGTCCTGAAAGGGGTTGCTACCCTTGTTATTCATGGCCAGGGGCAACCATTCGCAGCCCACTTCGCTGACAAGCTTGTGGCGATATTCGTCATCCGGTGCCAGGCAGACTACCCGGAAGCCCTCATCCCGGAGCTTGCGAATTGTCGAAGCACGGAAATTGAACAGGTACCATGAAGTATTTGCAGATATTGTGATGATCTTCATGAGCGACTCGTCATACTAATGTCGGCTAGCTTGCGAATTGTCAGGCACTTTAGAGACTCCTGTAACTGCCGAGCGTAAATCCTAGCTCTGAAATCAAAGCAGGTAGGCAATCGGAACATAAAAAGCGCCATTCATTTTCGCTAACACGGCCTATTTGCGTTAGACCTTCCAGTTCGTCGGCCTCCCGGGCGGGGTGCACCATCAGTTCGAAGATACCCGCTGGCGATGATTCCAGAATTGCTCGGTAGTGATCAGTGGCCAGATGTTCCGGTATTGTACCCAGATCAAATACGCTACCAAAACCGTCATTCCACCGCACGAGCCCATCCCAGACCCGCTGATTCCGGGATAGCATCCTCCGCAGAAACTGTTGACGGACCTTTCGTGCAATTGGTGCTGTATTCGACCCAAATTTCAGGATCCAGGGCATTCTCATCGGCAGCTGCTCCCGTTTACAAAGACTAGCGATGGCATCAAAACACCAGGGAAAGGCGTGTACATGTTGGTGGCTGTCGATATGGGTGGGGCGTAACCCCAAAGCTCTGATCCGCTCGAATTGCGCTAGTAGCTCCCGCTCAATTTCCATCCGGTTTATCCGCCGGAGGAGCATTCGTCGTGCAATTTCACCCCTTGTGTAAAAGTCCCCCGAAGCGTCGACCAGAGTTCGAACACTATTGATATCTGATACAGGTTGTCCAAGAGTTAAGTTGAAATGCAGTCCAACTCCCAGGTTCGGATGGCGCCTTGCTTTGTTCACTGCATCATCGGTTGCGCCGGCGTTAACCATCAGAGTGGTACTGCTGACGCTCCCCCTTTCAAATGTTTCAACGATTGCTTCATTCACGCTATGCGTTATACCAAAATCATCAGCATTAACTATAAGCGTCTTCAAAAAGCTCTCCGCACAAACTTGGTCACATAAATATAGATCTCTGCCAGAGCGGGTAGTGGGTCTGAGATACTGAACACTGGCCAGCAGTGTTGTACTTTTTTCCCACCTGCGGACAGGTCGGGCGCTGGAAACACAAACTTGCCTCCTCGGAATTTGTAAAATGAAAGTGACGCCATATCTTTGATCAGGTATTGCCAGACAACACCATCACGTTGCTGAACTTTGATGGGCGGGGTCAGTCCGGTCAAGTCACAGTAAGCTCTTTCAATCAGTCGTTTGCCCGCAACATGGCTGAGATGAAACCAGAGAGTTGGCCGTGGATTAATTTCAATAATCTTCAGTTGACCGTCTCGCGGATCTCGTTTGAATTCGGAACCATAAACTCCCTGGAAGCCGATCGACTGAATAAGTTGTGATGTCAAATCTCTGGTTTCACTACAGTGTTCACTAATGACCATTGATGCGGATCCAAACCCCGAAGGATATTGTCGAAGTTTTCTCGCGGTGAATATATCGCACTTTTCGAAAGAGCCCCCGGCGTATCCAGCAGCTAGCGTTATCTGAGATTCTGCGCCGGGAATAATTTCCTGAATCATCCAGATACCCGTCTCGGGAGGCAGTTCTTTTACCGCGGAAATCAATTCCTCACGGTTGCGCATAATCAGCACTTTCTTGCCGTGCATGAAAGTTCTGGCAAGATGAACCAATGTTGGTTTGAGTATGCATGGGAATGGAATTTCACCAATCAGGCTATTAATATCTGAGATATCAGATAACTTCCATACGCCAGGAGTTGGAATTCCATGCCTTGTACACAGCTCATGGAATCTAAATTTATTCAGAAGCGTTGCAGCCGACGCCTTGTAACAGTCGGCGATGGAAAATAGCTTCGCAAGTTGCTGGTAGTTCGTAGTGACGAATTCGATGTAGTAATCGCTGGTAGGGATAAGGACTGGCTTGTGAGAGCTATGTGAAAAAACCTGTATGAGCCGGAACATCAAATCGTCAAGGCTGGGTTCGTGCCAAATCGTGTTCCTGTATCGAAAATGGCGTGACAGCGAGCCGCAGGTAAACTCCCTGTCAACACCCAGCAGCGGTACGCCCAAGTGGCTCAGTTCACGAGCAGCATAGAGACCAGTGGGCGACAGCCCCAGAATGATGGCATGCGGAAGGGAGTTGTCGATATCCGGCATATTGCGTTGTTGGCGTCGATCTAAAGAAGATAGCTGTTATATGGAATGTAGCAGATGTGCGCATGCCGAGATATCGAAAACCACACCAAAATGTAAGCGATATACAATCCGATTGGAAACAGCGTAGCCAATTTAATCCACCTCGTACGAGCAAAAATTGCAGCAGGCAGTGCTGCGAGAGTAAAAGCCTGCATTGGAACGACGTAGTAAATTAGTCGATGAGCAGCGACAGAATTGATGAGCAGTACGGGTATTAGAGCGAAAGATACCAGCGAAAACAGGCGCATCAGGGAGTATGCATTGGGGTGTAGCCGGGCCATTTTTTTGCTGTAAAGTTCGAATAATAGTGCAGTGAGAACGAGGATTCCCAGCCTGAATATGGCCCCCCCGGAATTCATCTCGCCGTAGATCTGCTCTAGGTATCTGTCCTGGTACACACTCATTCGATCCGAAAGTAGGTACACCGCGATTGGCATCAGCACGACCATCGCCGCTAGCACCCGCGCCATTGAAAAAGATCGCCCCACCATAAAGGCCAGCGGCAATAATATGATCACTGACTGGTGAAAAGTTGATCCGATCAAGATATAGATCGCCACTTGTATCCGCCGCCCCTTCATAAACGCATCCAGCGCGCCCATCAAAAACGCGACAGCTAGTGCCTGTCTAAGACCGGACATAGACAGTTGAACAATCAGCATTGAAAAGGTCAGGGTGATCAGTAACAGTGGCCGTGGATGATTTCTGGAGAGTTTGAATAGGAAATAGAAGAATATCGAAGCGCCAATGACATTCACCCAAACAAAGTCCATGCCCAGTTTCTTTATGCCAAAGGTGAGCAGATAATAGCCAGGTTCCGTTATGCTCGATAAACTGGAGTACTCTGGCGTCAGTTGCCTAAACCGGTGAAAGTACGTTTCAAAATCGCATCCCGTATCCAGGCGAGTGCCGACAAACAATACAAAAAAGAAGTACAACAGGACGAGAACTATGGTTTCCTGCTTACGCGGGAAATTGACATACGCCAGCATTGCCAGAAAGAGATAGAAAGAAAGGTAAATTGACAAAAATAGCCCTGATTCTTGTTTAGTCGCTTTGCCGTGAGGCTGTAGAGGTGCTGCTGGCCACTACATCATCAAACAGCTGACGTATTTTTTGGGCCTGTTCAAGACCAGAAAAGTTTTTCACCACATGTTCTCTGGCGTTTAATGCCAATCTTTGCCTCTGGGCCGGATTATCTATCAAATACTTGAGTGACAGGTACCATTCATTCTCTGTGTTGCAGAGGCAGCCAGATTTCTGGTGATCGATAAGGCTGAGGTTGTAACCAATTGCGGTACACACCGGGACAACACCCGCTGCCATATAGGTACGTGCTTTGCCGCCAGATTTTCCTTTCGCCCAGTCTTCCACGGGCAATGGCATCAGGCCGATGTCGAAGCGGGCGAGAGCATTCAGCTCCTCCTCGAGCGACCAATCTGAACGGTTCCATGGAACTCCTTCCATGGTGAAATCGCCGCCTCCCATAACCTCAAATCGTACGGCCCCTGCGTATTCCCTGGCAATTTTCTGAAGAGCCGGGGTGATCAGATGGAGATATTTAACGGTTGAGGTCGACCCCAGCCATCCAATTGTAACCGGACCATTGTTACTGTGTGGGGCGTGCATCGGAATTCTGGTTGTGTCTTCAGCGACCTCGATGGTTATCGCCTGTGCGCCTGACATGCGCGCGCGATCGCGTAGCCAGTTGTTACCCGCTACAACGCAGTCAACAATGGTGAACAGCTGCAGTGTTTTATCTGGAGAGCGCAAGTACGCTGCGATGGGGTTGTATCTACTAGGCTTTCTGATAAACAGTGCGTCGTCGTAGTCAAAAATCAATATGGCGCCCCTACGCTTCATAAATCTTTCAAATAGCGGGGGGGCGAGAGGGAGCAACTCTCTTTGCATGTAAATTATGTCAAAATCGGGATACTGCCTTAGAGCTACCATACGTGCGAAGACTGCCTTCAGCATCAACCAGAATTTCTGGACAGTCTTGCCGCGGGAAAAATAGGTTTTGTACATTTTGGCGTTCATGAAACTTTGCGTTACGCAGGTGACTCCGAGGCTTTCGAGAAATGGGATATACTGATACACGCGATAGCGGCTACTGGCGCCCTCCACCGGATATCGGGTCAGGAAGAGAACTTTTAGGTGCGATCGAGTCAACGGGGTTTCTGCTGAGCTTCGCTTGCCAGTGAAGCATAAATGGCGGTGTAACGCTCAATTCCTCTCCGCAAAGAGAACTGATCCGCGGCGGCGGCACGACATCGACCCGATACTCCGGGTTCGCCACAGATTGCTATTAGCTGATCGAGGGCGTGATTCAGTGTCTCAGGCTGCATATCGTTGATGACAATGCCTGTCCTGGTTTCGCCCAGAACTTTTTCCACATCACCAACGCCTCCATTGGCCAAACAGGGTTTGCCCATAGCCAAAAATTCGCCCAGTCGGGTGGGGCAGGTCGCACGCCTTGACCAGTCGGACTGATAAAAGAAAATGCCGGCATCCATCCTGGATATCTCTTCGGCCACGTCATGAAATGGCACAGCTCGAATTTCAACACGGTTTAGATCCACATCAGCTGACAGAAGTTCTCGTCGGATGAATTCATGCCCCCCTTTGTTGATCACAAGAAACCGGGAGCCAGGACGAGTGTTGAAGAGCCTTCTCACCACACGCGCCACCTTGTCAAACATATACCAGCTTCCGGCGGAGCCAACATAACCCAAGGTAAATTCCTCGACTCTTTGGCGGGCTAGGTCACTGGGTTTAAAAATATTCAGATTCGTACAAGTCGGAATGACCGATATGGGTGGAGGGCGTTCTAGGAGATAATCAAATTGGCGGATTTCGGCCTCGCCTGAATGGGTGAGAGATACCACATGATCTGTGTGCTGAAAAAGAGCGCGCTCCAGTCGCTTGAATATCCTGTACTTGAAGGAGTCCTTTTGCCAAATACCGCCATCGACCCGCTCATCAGGCCAAAAACCGCGCATGTCGAAAATGTGCCTTGCTCCTGTTACTCGTTTGATCAACAGTCCCATCAGGCTTGCAAGGTAGCTTCTGCAGTGCACAACACTTGCGTTCGCTTCCCGTGCTAGTCGAACACCGATTCTGACCCCCATCATTACGTCGTAAAGCGTAGCGGGCATATTGGGGCTATTATGGTAATTCAAATGGTGCCAATCCACCCCCGCTTTTCGGCACTGTTCTTTGAGATCCGTCATGAGTACCGTTTCTCGTAGGGCTTCTCGTTTCTCGAAGGTGAGAAGTGTCATCTGGTGGTTGCTTGCTAGCCCGGCAACATACTGTAATACCTGTGACTGGCCCAGGGGATCCAAAAGCCCCGTATAAGAGATATAGAGAACACTAGTTTTCATTCAAGTCTCTGCTGTTCCGCCGTTAGCGCGATTGAATACCCAATGGTCCGGCGTTAAGAATGCATGCATAGAGTGCGTGCATTCTTTGCGCGATAAGTGGCAGGGCAAACGCGCTTTCCACGCGCTTTCGCCCTGCAAGCCCTAAGTCCTCGCGCAGCACTTTCGATGCAATGAGAGACTCTATGGCCAGAGCGAGATTTCGAGGGTCTTGCTGCGGCACAACGATTCCGCTTACACCGTCTTCGACTATCTCCAGAAGGCCGCCAACCGCCGTGACTATAACTGGTCTTGATAGAGCCATGGCTTCTGTCGCCGTTAATCCAAACCCCTCAAACCGGGAAGGGACGACGACGATGTCCGCTGAGGCGATGATTTCCAACATGCGTATGTGCTCAAGAACGCCAGTAATTGATACGATATTGCCAAGTTCAAGCTCTGTAATTTTGGCGGCCAAAGCATCAGCCAATGGGCCACCTCCAGCCAGTGTTACCTGAAAATTAGAGCTTCTTTCACGCAGCATGTTTAGAGCCGTCAGGAGATCGCTATGCCCCTTTTCTTCAACGAGCCGACCAGGTAGAACCAAATGTAGACTGGAATTTGATGGGCTCTCCAACGTCAAAGACACACTGTCTATCTCCACTATGTCGACAGGGTTGTTTACAACTTCTATTACATCCAGGCTGAGAGCGGCGCGGTAGTGTGAGGCAACCGCATTACTAACTGCAATTTTGCAATCAATTCCAGCAGGGTAGAGTAAAGATGCAAGTAATTTCTTGGCGCGAAGGCCCAATCCATCTTTGTTCGCGCCTTTGACATATGCCAGATTATGAAATGTCAAAACCGTAATGACCTGACTCAGGCGCAACAGCTTAACGATTGAAGTACAGATGGCGGGAAAATATAAATGCGCATGCATAATATCTATTTCTTCCATACGTGCGAGCCTTGCCAGGTCTAGCGAACTCCCCAAGAGATTCCACTTGTGACGGGCCGGTAGGAGATGTACACGTATCCCTGCTGACTCGAATGATTCCTTGAGGTCCAGAGGGTGTTTCAACACCGCAACAGAGACATAGATACCTCGTTGCTTCAATGCCGGCAATAACGTTACCAAGAGTTGTTCTGCGCCGCCCCTTCCCAGTGATTCAATTACGTGCATTACTCTCATATGGATAAGTCACGCAGTAGTTTGACTGTTATCGCCACTCGTACTCTGTGATCCAATTTTTGGGATATGCCGCTCTCGGCAGAGATTTGTGTGACGGCAGAGCAGGGCCAATTTCGGCCTGACAGCATGGTAATTTTTGTACTTACTGTGCAGAACATAGAAGAGGTATCTCACTGGCATGTATTAGCAGGACATTTCGGTCTTCGAATTCTCGCAATTTATTCAAATCTACCGGCTGGAAATTAGTCGGGTCGAGAGCGACGTAGCCATACTGGGTGAGAATGGCGCACGCTTCTTCGTTTTGCTGCGGTTGACCGAGCCATTCGCATATGATGCGGCAATGGCCTTTCTCAAGAGTCCTTCTCGCGCCTACTATTACCCGCCCTTCAGCCCCTTCGACATCAATTTTTATGAGCGTCGGACTAAGCTGTTGTTGAGCGCAATATTCGTCGATCGTTGTCACAGAAACTGGGTACGAATTCTTTTTACCCTGGAGAAATTCAGAATCTAATGAGGCGCTATAGGCGTTATCACCGCCAGGGTCGAAAATTTCGCACTCACCTTCGGTATCAGCGACAGCGGTATTTACGACAACAACATCCATGCCCGAAACAATCCCATTTTCTTCGATCCGATTGGCTATCCGAAGAAGTGGTTCAAATGCATGAACACTCGAACGGGGAGACGTCCCTTTGGCAATAAATGCAAATGTACCTGTATTGGCTCCGATGTCTAGAATGTCGCCACCATCACCGGCGAACTTGACCCACCAGCGCATCACCTCTGGTTCGTGGCCACGCCAGCCTCGCCAGAAGAATTCGTTTTCTACGCGGTCGCCCCATGCCATTAGGCGCAAGTGAAAACCATTAGGCAGCACAATGACAAACGGACCGGCTTTGTACAAGTGGCGAAAGATCTGTTCGGGCGGAATAATTCCAAAACGACGAACTTGCAAAAAAATCGTCCTTAATGCGAATCTGACGACGCGTTTGAATAGGACGGAAAGTATTGAGTTCCCTGTAGTAGTAGCCATTAGACTTGTGCGGCGTCTGAGATATTTCTTGTTTCATGCAGTCCTTCGCCCGGCCCAATGTCTCTAATCATCCTGGCAGGAATACCTGCAGCAATTACGTTGGCAAAGTTTTGCGCTTGAGTAGTGCCCATGAAATCACCTCAGCTGCGTTGGTGGTAACCCTTCGGTAGCGCACGGTATGCGCAATAGCTGAAACGAAATAAACCCAAGTCTATCGCCCCACACAGCAGTAGCTAAAGCCGTGTGCCTCCATCAGGCCCTGTTCGTAAACATTTCTAAGGTCCACAAAGACATCGCCTTTCATCAGCGATTTCAGTCTGACTAAATCCAGCCCGCGATACTCATTCCATTCCGTTAGCAAGACCACTGCATCGGCACCTTGTACGGTGTCTTCGATTTTGTCCGCGTAGTGGATGCCAGCCGGCAGTTCTTTTTTAGCCTCCTCCATCCCAGCCGGATCATGCGCTCTGAGAACAGCATTTCGCTCAATAAGCGCGGGAAGGATTGTCAGGGCGGGAGCATCCCGCATATCGTCAGTT
>TARA_R110002072_G_scaffold213_8_pt1 | contig 25320 bp, 21 predicted proteins | sample TARA_R110002072 | Tara Oceans TARA_R110002072 (sample SAMEA4397118) | marine metagenome | biome: Polar Biome; feature: [SRF] surface water layer (ENVO:00010504); material: water (ENVO:00002006), including particulate matter (ENVO:01000060) such as... | depth 5 m | reverse complement strand
TTGGCGCATCTCGATCACCAGGTAGATTACAGTGAGCCCTGCCGCAAGCACAATCAGGCTCTCTTCGATGATGTGCCACGTGGGAACGCCCAGCTGTATGTCCGTCACCACATCCGCGAAGTTGAGGACCATAATGGTGCTGAAAATAATGGTGATCACAATGTCTTTCATTTTATGCCATTAAATCAATAAGTTAAGGGGTGGGGTACATATGTACCACAGGCCCGCGAGGGACATTAGCCCGATGTATGCAGGCCGTGGATAACTAGAATGCGGGCACCCTGAATCTCCCGGCGCTTGCCCATGAAACGTTTACCGCTCCGCCTTCCGCGGTACTGCGGCCTCTGGCTCGCGGCTTTGCTGTCGCTGTCCAATGGCGGGGTCGCGCAGTCTGTCACAGATATTACCTTGGGGGACGTCCTGTCGACCACCCTCGTCCACGCTAATGATGCGGGGAATCAGGGCGAAATGGCACCCTACCGGGCCTCATCATGGCTGGCAGGAGTGCCCAGTGTAAGCCTCAGCTATCTTGGCAGCGAGGACCGTTACGGTGTCGATGAATCTGAAATGAGCGTCAACCTGCCGCTCAAGTCCAGTCGCCGACGCTCTGCTGACACTGCGCTGCAGGCGCTGGCGACAGGGCTCGATGAAGTCGCCCGGCATGTACGCGAACTGTATTACTCCGGGTTGATTCGCGAAGCGCTGTGGTCATTCCGGCTGGCGGATACGCGCCGCCAGTTTGCCGCCAACAAAAAGCAGGTGCTGCGTGAGCTGGAGCAGCGCCAGCAGGAGCTGCTGGCTGTGGGTGCCTCGTCAGAGTACACGCTGTTGCTGCTGCAAATGGAAGTCGTGCAGGTTGAGATTTTGCAGCAGGACTATCTGCAGGAGGCCCGCCTGTGGTTGCAGCGCTACCGGCGCCTGACAGGTCTGGCCGCGATGCCGACCGATATTGTGGAGCCTGCGCTGCAAAACGATAGCTTCCGGGCTGACCGGCATCCGCAGCTACAGGCGCTGGAGCTCGCCCATCAACAGCGACAGCAAGTGCTGCAGGCGAACAGCCCGCGGGCTTCGGACTGGAACCTGGCGCTCAAGGCCAAGAATCTGGACAGCGATGGTTTTAACGAGCAACAGTATGGCCTCGGGGTAGAGATACCACTGTCGGTGTTCGATGTCTCTCGGCAGGCAGATAATTCGGAATGGCGCTCAGCCCAGCGCGAATTTTCCTTGGCCAGAGACCAGCTATTGACTGAGTTTTCCGCCGCCTGGGAGCAGTTGCTGAATGAGCGGGATACGCTGCAGAAAAAGCAGTCCCTGCTGGATCGATCCGAACAGCTCGCGGAGCGCATCACCGGGCAACTCGAACAATTGCAGGCCAGCAACGAGGTTGCTCAAGAGATCGTGCTGCGCCGCACGATGGCCGCCATCGATACGCGCGCCGACGTCGCGCTGAATGAACTTCTTATCGGACAGAACAACGCAATGCTGCGCCAGGCAGCGGGATTAAGTCTATGAAGAACGCAGCTCTGGCTCTCCTGATGTCGCTGGCCAGCGTCGGGATCGCAACAGCACAAACGGTGGATCTGGTCGCGCTGGGAGCCCTCGAGCTCGAGTACGAGCGCCCGCTCGCGGTAGCGTCCTATCCCGGCCAGACATTGTCGGGCCGGGTGGGCTTTCGCAATGGCGAGGCCTATATTGTGCCCAGTCCCGGTCGCGTGCAACAGATCGAGTATCTTGTAGAGCCGGGTGCCGCCGTGAACAAGGGCCAGCCTTTCGCGGTACTGCGCGGCCCGGAAATGCATCACGTCGAGATGAGTTACGAGAGCAGTCGAGCGCTGGCGGCCAGTGCCGAGCAGCGTTTTTTAAGCAACCAGCCGCTGTATAAGCGCAAGGCTATCAGTGAAAGCCAGTGGCGCGAGATCAGTGAGAATTATTACGCCTCACAGCTCGAGTACGAGCACATGCGACACTTTTTCGAATTGGTCGCCAGCGACGACGACCCGGCAGCACTGACGCTGACCGCACCGCTGGCCAGCGTTATCGATTACGACGCGGACAGCAGTGAAGTCGCTGAGGGCGATAGCATTGCCCTTTTCATTCCGCGCGACGCCATCCGCCTGGAAGTGGCGTTGCCCCAGGGGGCAGGCGCAGATGTCTTTGCAGTTCGCACCGATAGCTGCGAACTCGACATCGAGCGTGTCAGCGCGATGACTGACGGCTTCTTCATCAAGGCGTGGACGCAGACCTTGCCGCCCGCATGCCCGTTAATGCTTGGACAACAGGTGCTGGTGCAGCCTCTGGTGCGCACCAGCAATGCCTACCGCGTGTCGCAGGCAGCGGTCTTCACCCTTGAGCGACAAACTTATGTGTGGCTGCTGCGCGACGACACCCTCGAGGCGATCGCAGTGACCGTGCTGGCAGCAGAGGGTGATGCTTATTTCGTGCGCACTGAGGACTCGCTCGCAGGCCAGGGTGTACTGATATCTTCTGTCAGTGCCGTGCAGGGCGTTTTGCTGGGATTGGGAGAAGAGTAGATGCTGGCCGCGCTGATTCGCTTTTCCCTCACGCAGCGTGTGTTTGTCGGGATTCTGGTGCTGGTGGCGATGGCGCTGGGTGTCCGGGCCTGGCTGGCACTGCCCATCGATGCATTTCCCGATATCGCACCGACCCAGGTGAAGATCATACTCAAGGCGCCGGGTATGACGGCTGAGGAGGTCGAGCAGCAAGTGACGCAGCTGATAGAAACCGAGCTGCTGGGTATTCCCGATCAGCAGATGCTGCGGTCAGTGACGAAATACGCGATCACTGATATTACGCTGGACTTTCGCGATGGCACCGACATTTACTGGGCCCGGCAGCAGGTCAATGAACGCCTGGCCAATGTGCGCGACAGTCTGCCGGACACTGTCAGCGGCGGTGTCGCGCCGATGAGTACCCCGCTCAGTGAGATGTTCATGTTCACTGTGGAAAACCCGAATTTGTCGCTGATGGAGCGGCGTCAGCTGCTCGACTGGGAGATTCGGCCCGTTTTGCGCACGGTGCCCGGAGTGGCGGATGTCAATGTACTCGGCGGATACGCGCGCACCTTCCAGGTGACGCCGCGCGCTGCAATGCTGGCGCAGGCGGGGATCAGCATGGAGGACCTGGAGCAGGCCATTGCGGATAACAATGTGAATCTTGGCGCCGGCCGCCTGGAGCAGGGTAACGACACACTGGTGGTGCGCACCGAAGGTCGCATCGAGAGCCGGCAGCAGCTGGCAAACCTGGTGGTCAAGGTTGTGGGTCAGCACATCTATCGGCTCGGCGATGTGGCCGACGTCAGTATAGGGCACCTCGCGCGCTACGGTGCGGTGACGCGAAATGGCGAGGAAACCACCCAGGCGCTGATCATCGCGCTCAAAGACAGCAACACCGCCGAGGTCGTGGCGGGCGTCAAGCGCAAGCTGGCGGACATTGGGCCCACACTGCCGCCGGGTACCGAGCTCAATGTTTTCTATGATCGGGCGACGTTGATCGACACCGCGATTGAAACGATCTCCAGTGCGCTGTTCCAGGCCATTGCAATCGTGGTGGTGCTGCTCGCGCTGTTCCTGGGTAATCTGCGTGCGGCAGTAGTGGTATCGCTGTCACTGCCGCTGTCGGCGCTGGCGACCTTTTACCTGATGTCTGTCGCCGGGCTGTCAGCGAACCTGATGAGCCTGGGTGGGCTGGTCATCGCGATCGGCATGCTGGTCGACTCCTCGGTGGTCGTGGTCGAGAATGTGGTCACAACCATGTCGACCCGAAAGGGTTTGCCGCGGTTACACCTGATTTACCGGGCCTGTAAGGATGTGGCGCTACCCGTGGTCTCCGGTACGGCGATTGTGCTGATTGTGTTTTCACCGCTGCTCACCCTGACCGGTCTCGAAGGCAAGCTGTTTACCCCGGTGGCGGTGACTATTGTATTCGCGATGTCAGTTTCCCTGCTGCTGGCATTGACGGTGGTGCCGATAGCCGCCTCGCTGCTGTTGGGCGATAAACCCATAGCGGCGCCGAAATGGGTTTCTGCCCTGCAACAAGCCTACCAGCGCAGTCTTGAAGCGGTGATGCTGAAACCGCGTGCGGTACTGGCGGTGTTTGCCGTACTACTGGTTCTCAGCGGGGTGATGTTTACGTTTACCGGGAAGACATTCATGCCGGTGCTGGATGAGGGCGACATCATCGTGCAGCTGGAGAAGTCTCCCAGCATCTCGCTGTCGGCCTCGGTAGCACTGGACACGCAAATTCAGCGCGCCTTGCTCGAGGGCATCCCCGAAATTCGCCAGATCGTGGCACGCACCGGCTCGGATGAAATCGGGCTGGACCCGATGGGACTGAACGAGACTGATGTTTTTATGGAGCTCAAACCGGCTTCTGAGTGGCGCTTTGACAGCAAGGAGGCACTGATCGAATCGATTCGGGAGGTGTTGCAGGGCTATCCTGGCATTAATATCGGGTTTACGCAGCCGATCCAGATGCGCGTATCGGAAATGCTGACCGGCAGTAGCGGCGATCTCTCGATAAAAATCTTTGGCAACGAGATTCCCCGCCTGGCGGCGCTGGCAGACCAGGTGGCCGCCGTCACGCGCGGCGTTGCCGGCAGCGTCGATGTCCAGACCTCATCGATCGACGGCGGCAAATTCCTGAGTGTCGATGTACACGCTGAAGTGGCGCAGCGATTCGGTATGTCCACGCTGGCTTTCGCGCGCTATCTCAGGACGCAGCTGGAGGGGCTGCAGGTGTCGGAAATCATCGAGGGCAAGAAAAGAACCCCGATTGTCTTCGCCACCAATGACGAGGGTCCTTTTGCGCTGGCGTCGGTCAACGACCTGCGCCAGACGGTGATGGTGATGCCAGATGGCCGTCAGGCGCCGCTGTATGAACTCGCCGAGGTCGGCTATAGCGAAGGCCCCCTGGTCGTCGAGCGCGAGCGTGGAAACCGGTTTGCGGTGGTCACCGCCAATGTTGCGGGCAGGGACATCGTCGGTTTTGTAGAAGAGTTGGAGGTCACCCTGGGGGAGCAGTTGGCACTCCCTTCAGGATATCGCCTGGAGTTCGGCGGTGAGTTTGAAAACCAGCAGCGCGCCACACAAAACCTGTTACTGGTGATCCCCGCTGCGCTGTTGCTGATCACGATCATACTCTTCTCCACCTTCCGCTCGATTACAAAAGCGGCTTTGATTCTGGGCAATATACCCTTCGCGATTATGGGCGGCCTGATCGCCCTCTTTATCACCGGTGAGTACCTCTCAGTGCCGGCCTCCGTGGGCCTGATAGCACTGCTTGGTGTGGCCGTGCTCAACGGTGTGGTCATGGTGAGTTACTTCGAACAGATTCGGCTCAGTGTCGCGCAAGTGCACTTGCGTATCGTGCAGGGTTCGGTGAGGCGATTGCGCCCGGTATTGATGACTGCCAGTACTGCGATGTTTGGCCTGATGCCGCTTGTATTCGCCACGGGCCCCGGTGCGGAAATACAAAAGCCGCTGGCGATCGTGGTTATTGGCGGCCTGTTTACCTCAACAGTGACGACTCTTTACCTGCTGCCGCTGTTCTACTATTACCTGGAGCGCCGTCATCATGAGTGAACAGCAATTACTGAGCATCATTGTTCCGATTGATTTGCGCGACGATATGGTCGATGTGCTTGCAGGCTGCGACATGGTTTCCGGCTTCAATATGTCCTCCATTGCCGGCTACAGCAGGGAGCACAGTCAGTATGATCTGCGCGAGCTGGTAGAGGGGTACCGGGCGCTTTGCCAGTTTGATGTGATCCACCAGCAGGTCCATCAGGTTGAACTGCTTGCGCAGCTGCAACAGGCGTTTGTATCGACCTCGATCCGCTACTGGATCACCCCTATTCGTGAGCAGGGGCATCTGTAGCCCTCATCGCGTTACTGCGTTCGTCGCTCGCCGTTTTGTCGGCTGGCAGGTAGATGCGGTTGAGATCAGCCTCGCTGCGACTCCCTGGTCACGGCTGCGCGATTACCTGGGCCAGGGCCTCGATCTGTTGCTGGCGCAGCGGTTGGCTCGGTGTTGCCTTGCTGTTCAATGTCGACCACTGCGGGTGGGCGCGCGCTTTTTGCAGTGGCTCCGGCAATTTGCCCTCGCGCCAGGTTTTCTCCGCTGGCATCTCGACTTCGACGCTGTCGGTAGCGGCGTGACCCCTGCAATCCAACGCCTGCAATAGCAGTGTCTGGCGCAGGGCCAGCAGGCGCAGTACGTTGTCATCGACAGTCAGTTCGCGTTTGCCCTTGAGCTTGCCCAGCAGGCGGTTGCCATAACTGCGGGCCGTTTGCAGTGCGCCGCCGGCGAGAGCCCCGGCCAGGGCGGCAGTACCCAGCGTCAGTCCGCCGACCAGCAGGTCTACTCCGGCGCCGGCCGCAGCGCCGGCGGCAATTCCGCTACCGACATTGACTCCCAGTTGCCGCAGCGTCTCCGGATTGAACAAATCATCGCCCCAGCGCCCGTCCAACAGCGGCAGTTCGGCAGCGCTCGCGTCGCCGGGCCTGAAAGCGTAGAGTTTCAACAGGGCTTCAACACAGCGCTGCTCCCGCTGGCGCACGGCCTTTCGCAGGTTGTCGATGGCCTGTTGCTCTGCAGCGGCTGCGCTCTTGACACTGTGCCGGTAAGCGGCGCAATCGATCAGTAGTTCTGCGATCAGCTGTGTGGCGCTGGCGTGTCGGCTTTGGCGCTGCGCCTCGTGATCGCGCACCAGGCGTTCCAGTTGTGGGCGCGAATCTTCCAGCAGCAGTGCCAGGCTTTCGTAGAGCCGCTGTTCGCCATCCTGCGGCGGCGCCACGCTGTCAAAACGCACCACCGCGTGCAGGCCCAGGCGCGCCAGTGCCTCGCGCCACTGTGGTTCGCGCTGCTCGGAGCTGCTGACAAAGTTGAACACCGGCAGCAGGGGCTTGCCGCAGCTGGCCAGTACGGAGAGTTCGTCGCGGTATTTGGCCAGCACCGGCTCCCGCGCATCAATCACATAGAGCCCTGCGTCTGACGCCAACAACTGGCGCAGTACCTTGGCCTCCTGCTCGTAGCGCTGGCGTGCTTCGCTGCCCTGCAGAAAGCGGGCGATGCGCGCCGGGCCGTCAAGCCGCTCGCCGGGGCGGTCCAGTCGTTCCAGGTAATCCAGCAGGGCAATGGCGTCCTCCAGCCCCGGTGTATCGTACAACTCCAGCAGCGCTTCGCCCTCCACCGACAGGCGGGCTCCCTCGACGTGTCGGGTGGTGCTGGGTCGATGCGACACTTCGCCGAAATCCACATCGCGGGTGAGGGTGCGCAGCAGAGAGGTTTTGCCGACGTTGGTGTGGCCCACCACGGCCAGTTTCAGCGGCTTATTCACTGCCGGTCTCCAGCCAGTTCAGCGGTGCGCAATCGGTAAAGGGTAAACCCAACTGCTGCAGGGCGCTGTGCCAGTCGGCCAGCCGGTCGCTATCCAGTGTTTGCTCAGGCGGCGCCGGCAGCAACCAGATGTGGGTTGCCACAGCACTGCGCGCCAGTTCGGCGATCAGTCCCAGGCTGCCGCGATCCGGCGAGCGTCGTGGATCGCAGGCTATGGCCAGGCGAGCGGGCGGAACCTGTGCCAGTTGTTCCAGTAGCTGTTGTCGGGATTCACGGTTGTCGAGAATGCCGGCGTTCATCACCGTCTCTGATAGTGGTGGTGGCCAGGGATGTTCGTTGTCCAGTTCGATGGCAACCAGAACGGCGCCGGTGCCCTGTGTCGGAGCAGCGTCCGTGCGCGTGCCGGGGAGTGTGTCGGGGGCGGCATCGTTGACTCCCAGTCGCTCGCTGGTGGGCATCAGGCGCTCGCTCAATTGCGTGTAGCCGGGTAGCTTCAGGTCCAGGCTGAGGTTGCGGCGGCCGCGGCGCCAGCGCCACAGGCAGAGCACCGCAAGCAACAGGCGCGGCGCAACACCGTATACCAGCAGTACGCCTACCAGCCAGGAGGCCCACGCCTGTCGCGCGTTTTCGAGATCCAGCGCGGTATCGCCGCTGGCGCGAATCATTTCAGCATCGGGTACATGGAATCCCAGCCAGGCAGGCACGATGCCAAGAAAGTGGGTGAAGGCGACAAACGTGTCGCTGTGCAGGATCGTGGTCTCCCAGATAAAGCCGTAGCGGCGCGTCGCCATCAACATCAACGTCACCAGCAGCGCACTCAACAGGGCCAGCAGCCAGGCACAGTGGGTAACCACGCCAATGGCCCAGCGATTCAGGTGTTGCCGCTGCAGCAACAGTACCAGTGCGGGTGCCAGTTGCGCCGCCCTGGCATCGCGGGCGAGCTTTGCACTGAGCCACAACCAGAACCGGCCGAGGCTGGCTTGCTGCTCCCTGCTCCACATCACTCCCAGCGCCCAGCTGAATAGCATCAGCAAATTCAGCCCCAGCAGGCTGCCCAGCGCCCAGAACACGTTGACTGGTGCCTGCCCTTTGCCCAGCGCGGCAAAGGCCAGCCCCGCACCACTGAACACCGCCAGTACGGCCAGCGCGAAAAGCGCCAGTCGCGCGCCCTGAAGCCAATGGACCAAAGCATCCAGCAGGCCATCGCGCCGGGCTAACCACAGCGCCCGGTGTTGTAACCGGGTCGACAGGTCGCCGCCCGATGTGCGCGCGCTGCGATTCGCCTCGAGATCTTCAAGTGGGCCTGCCTGCTCTTCGCTCAGCCGCACGGCTTCAGTGAGCCAGAGACGTTGCAGTGGTGTCGGTTCAGTCACGCGGTGTCCTGTTTTTTTAAAACCCGAAGCATAACCGCTGTGAGGGCGGCCTGCATCCGGTGCGCTGCTTAAACTTTGCAGGGCTTGTCCTGGTGGCTGCGCAGCCGTCATAAAACCGACGTTAAAGCGCGTTATATTTGTCTCGCAGGGGGCGCTCCTGGTCGGGATTTATCGGCTCACGCCAGGCTGTATACCTCGTCCCGCAATGTCCTTATGGGGGTCAGTGGCAGCCTGGTCTGTCGCTGGAGCGGGCATGGATGGCCCGGCCGTTGGGGGAATATTACCAAGTGTTTTCGCTGTTAACGTCGAATGAGCGACCCTATAATCATGAAATACCACACATCTGACAACGTGTTATGGAGAAAAACAGAATGAAAAAATTAGCACTATCCCTGGCGGTTTCTGCAATGGCCATGTCCGTATCGGCGATGGATCCGCTGCCCAAGGAAGCCGGTTTTTCTGGTTTTCTCGCTGTTGGCGCTGCCGGTGGCTCTGTTGAGTCGAACTTCCTGGCAAAGATCCTGAGTATTGATCTGGGTAACAATGACATCTACGTCTACGACTCGCCCGATCAAACGGACATCATCATTCCCAGCTTTAACTATAACCTTGGCTACACGTTTGCCAACAAGAAGACGCGAATCTACGCTGGCACCGCGGTAGAAGACTCGCTGGATTTTTCCACTAACACTGTGTTGGCCGTGCGTCACGATTTTGATTCGCTCGGCGGTATTGAGCTGGCCGGTCTCGCCCCGGGCGTCGCCAAGCTTGACGTGTGGGAAGATCCCTACCAGTTGGGTTCAAACCGCAGCTCGACAGAGCGCACCACCAGTGGCGGCCGCCTCACCTGGGACAAGATGTTCGGCACCGGGCTGGAGTTTATCGCCAATGTCCGCAAAGTGGATATCGATCACGAGCGCAGCGGCGAGAGCCTTGGCCTTAGCGCAGCAGACCAGAAATTGCTCGATCGCGAGGGCGATGTAACCCGCATAGAACTGGGTTATGCATTTAACACCATGGGGGATGATCTCGTTGTGCGCCCGAGCGCGGCCTATATTGATCGCGACCTCGACGGTAAAGCCATGGCCCAGGACGGCTATGAACTCGGCGTCAGCTTTGCCTATGATGCCGGGAACTACACCTGGTTGAACCGCGCAGCCTACCAGAGACTGGACGGCGACAAGGCAAACCCGATCTTCAATGAAGTCAACGACGCCAACGTGTACGTGCTTGCCAGCGAACTGCGTATTCCCGATCCGTTCGGCTGGGAAAAGTGGTTCACTACTGTGGGTGTTTCGTGGGCAGAGAACCAGGCCGATATCGACTTTAACAAAAGTTCTGTCGCCATGTTCTCGGCGCACATCGGTCGCAGCTTCTAGCATTTAGCGAATCCGCCAAGGGCCCCGGCAGCGACGCTGCCGGGGCTTTTTTATGGCGGTTCAGACGCCAGGATAAACACCGCCCTATACCCCCGGCCCCAGCGACACGGTACACTACGCACCATGGATAAACTCTTCATACTGTTTCAAAACATTGTGCCGCAGCACCTGTTGTCGCGCTTTATGGGATTGCTGGCAGCGCTGCGCCACCCGGAGTGGCTGAAAAACTGGGTGATCCATCGCTTCATCCAGCATTTTAATGTGGATATGTCGGAAGCGGCGGAGCCGGATCACACCCGCTACGCCTGTTTCAATGATTTTTTTACTCGTCCGCTGCGCGACGGCGCAAGGCCGCTGGCGGACGCGGGCATTCTCTGTCCCGCCGACGGCGCCATCAGTCAGTTGGGTGATATAGCCAACGGGTTGTTGTTCCAGGCCAAGGGGCGATATTTTTCCACCGCGGATTTACTCGGTGGTGATGAAGCGCGCGCAACACAGTTTCAGGGCGGGCAGTTCGCCACGATCTACCTGTCACCCAAGGACTATCACCGGGTGCATATGCCGGTGGCCGGGCGGTTGACCGGTACCTGCTATATCCCGGGCCGGTTGTTTTCAGTCAATACTGTGACGGCCCAGAATGTGGATCGCCTGTTTGCACGCAACGAGCGGCTGGTGTGCTATTTCGATACCGAGCATGGCCCGATGGCGATGGTTCTTGTCGGCGCAATGGTGGTGGCGGGTATCGAAACCGTCTGGTCGGGACAGGTAGCGCCGCCGCCGAAGCGTCCGCTGTCGGTGGACTACGAGCACCTGCCGCAGCCGGTGACGCTGGCCAGGGGCGATGAAATGGGGCGTTTCATGCTTGGCTCTACGGTGATCCTGTTGTTTCCTGAAGGGGTGATGGGCTTTGACGAGCGCTATATCGCTGGTGCGGCGACCCGTATGGGTGAAGCTCTCGGTAGTTACCGGTAGTTACCGGTAGTTACTGGTACCGCCGGTCGCAACCGGGGCAGGGGGATTCGAAAACGGGCATAACGAAGGGCGCCCAATCCGGCTGCTGCGCAACTCAACCATTTTTTGCTGCGCAAAAAATCGGGATTCGAACAGTGCTCGCAGAAAGCCCCGGATTGGGCGCCCTTCGTTGAGCATGCCCTACCTTTCGAATCCCCCCGCCCCGGCTACGACCTCCATCAGTCGCAAACGAAAGCCCGGATTCAGCGAACAGTAGGAGGTCTTGCGGACGGAAAAGGGGGTGTGAACATTCAGGCCGCTGCCTAAGCTTGCCGCCGCTTACGGGGGTGTTCTGCGAGCACTGTCCGAGTCCAAATAATTGCGCAGCAATTTTTGTCGAGTTGCACAGCAGCCTGTAAGCGGCGGCAAGCTTGCGGCCGTTCACACCCCCTTTTCCGTCCGCAAGACCGGCTCAATGGCACCTTACTCCACGCCTCTTCAGGCCTCTTCCGGGTCTCTTCTAGTTTTCTTCCAGGCTAGCCACAATCCGCCGATAACTCTCCAGCCGTCGCTCGCTGATCACACCTGACTCGACGCTGGCGAGAATGGCGCACCCCGGCTCGTGCTGGTGCTGGCAGTCGCGAAACTTGCAGGTGCCGAGCAGCGGGCGAAACTCCCTGAATCCATGCTCGACCTGGGCCCTGCTCATATGCCACAACCCGAATTCGCGAATGCCCGGCGAGTCGATCAGGGTGCCGCCGCAATTCAGGTGCAGTAACAGCGCCGTAGTTGTTGTATGCGTGCCTTTTTGCGTGCTCTCAGACAGTGCGCCGACGCGGATATCCGCGGCGGGCAGCAACGCATTGACCAGCGATGACTTGCCGACACCCGACTGCCCCACAAACACACTGGTGCGCTCGTGCAGCGCACTTTGCAGTTCGCCCAGCCCGCCGTCCCTGATCGAGGTGCGAATGATGCGGTAGCCAAGCGTCGTATAGATGGCCAGCAGGTCGTCCATCGCCTGCGCCAGAGCGGGTTCCGCTGCCAGCAGATCCATTTTGTTTAACAGGATGACGGGTTCAATACCAACCACTTCGGCCGCCACCAGATAGCGATCAATCAGGTTTGCATGGGGTTCTGGTCGCGGTGCTATGACCAGCAGGATCTGGTCGATGTTAGCGGCGACAGGTTTCAGTTTGCCGTAGGGATCAGGGCGTGAAAGCACACTGTGGCGCTCGCGCTGCGCGACCACGACACCCATGGGATCACCCTCACACCAGACCACCCGGTCACCGGTCACCAGGCCTTCCAGATTGGCGCGTAAATGGCAGCGCTGGCTGTTGCCCGGTTCCGACTCCACCGCCACCTGCGTGCCGTAGTGTGCGATCACCAGGCCATCCTGTTCCGGGCCCAACTCGCCGCCGCTGAGCGCGTCCTGCGCATCCGTATCACGGCGTGCGGCGCGCTTGGCGCGCTCCCCCTGGATTTTCTCGATGCGCCAGGCCTGTTGCCGGCTGAGTTTGCGTTTACTCATGCACGCATTATTGGGATATGGCCTTGGTCTGTCGAGGCAATTTGTTACACTGCCGGATCTCACGATGACTCAGGGCACACCGTATGCAAAACGCCAGCAATCTTATTTGGGTCGATATGGAAATGACAGGCCTCGATCCCGAACAGGACTCAGTGATAGAGATTGCCACGATTGTGACCGATACCAACCTCAATACGCTCGCGGAAGGGCCGGTGATCGCGGTTCACCAGAGCGATGCCACCCTGGGCGCGATGGATGAATGGAACACCACCCACCACACGCGCTCCGGTCTCGTGGACAGGGTCAGGGCCAGCGATTATGACGAGCAGCGGACGGCGCAGGAAACGCTGGCTTTTCTGGCGCAATGGGTGCCCAGCGCAAGCTCACCCATGTGCGGCAATACCATCTGCCAGGACAGGCGCTTTATGGCCAGGCACCTGCCGGAGCTGGAGGCTTTTTTCCACTATCGCAACCTGGATGTGAGTACGCTCAAAATCCTGATGCAGCGGTGGCGGCCGGAGCTGGAGGCCGGGTTCACCAAGACCGGCACACATCAGGCGCTGGATGATATTCGCGAGTCGATCAATGAAATGCGCTACTACCGCGAGCACTTTCTCAGGTTGTCGTGACACCGTGTTGTTGCAGGGCCCAGGCGACATGCTCCTGCACCAGCTGCGAAGCATCTGCCTGGCGCGCCACCAGGGCGTTGATGACGCCTTCCGAGCGCGGGGCGTTGCCCAGCGCTATCGCCAGGTTGCGTAACCAGCGCTCGTAACCTATCCGGCGGATCGCAGAGCCCTCTGTTTTGGTCAGGAAGGTCTGTTCATCCCATGCAAACAGGTCCACCAGGTCGGCGTCGGCCAGCCCGTGGCGCGGTCGAAAATCTGCCTCGTCTGTCGGCTGTGCAAACTTGTTCCAGGGGCAGCATAACTGGCAGTCGTCGCAACCAAAGATGCGATTGCCCATCAGTGGGCGCAACTCGGTATCGATGCTGCCGTGGTGCTCAATGGTGAGGTAGGAGATGCATTTGCGGGCGTCCAGCTGAAACGGGCCGGTAAAGGCGTTGGTCGGGCAGATGTCGAGGCAGGCCGTGCAGGTGCCGCAGTGTTTGCTCTGCTGCGGCGCGTCCACCGGCAGCGGCAGGTCAGTAAAAATTTCTCCCAGGAAAAACCAGGAGCCGGCATCGCGGTTGATCAACAGCGTGTTTTTGGCAATCCAGCCGAGGCCCGCTTGCTCTGCAACGGCGCGTTCCAGTACGGGGGCGCTGTCGACGAAGGCCCGGTACTGGCCACTGCCGATTTCCGTCTCGATACGGCGCGCCAGCAGCGATAGTCGCTTGCGTACCAATTTGTGGTAGTCACGCCCCAGTGTGTAACGGGAAATATAGGCTTTTTGCGGCGAGGCGAGGACCTCCAGGGCCTGGGTGTCCCGCTCCAGATAGTCCATGCGCAGTGAAAGAACCCGCAGTGTACCGGGCACCAGTTCGTCGGGTCGCGCGCGTTTGCTGCCGTGGCGCGCCATATACTCCATGGTGCCGTGGTGGCCGGCATGCAGCCAGTTCTGTAAGTGGGCCTCGTGTTCACCCAGGTCCACGCCGGTGATGCCCATTTGCTGGAATCCGAGTTCAGTGGCCCAGTGCCGGATTTGATCTACCAGGCTGTGCAGATTCTGCTGTGAGGGTGGTTGTGGCAAACTGAAACGACCGTTGACTGGCATGTCGTTATTATTCTGCCAGATGTGGCGCTATTATGGACCTCTTTCTCGGCTTGCACGCGGACTATCGGAACGGAAGGCAGTGACATGATCTCAGGCACGGAAACCCTCTACACGGCAGCACAAACCCGGGCGCTGGATCACTGTGCCATCCACGACTACAAAATCGCGGGTGTCACCTTGATGTCGCGCGCCGCTGACGCTGCGTTCAGGTGCCTGCTGGACTGCTGGCCAGACCCGGCGTGTTTGCAGGTTCTGTGTGGCACTGGCAACAACGGTGGCGACGGCTTTCTGATTGCCGATCTCGGCCATAAACGCGGCATTGATGTCACGGTAGTGCAGGTAGGTGATCCGACAAAAATCAGCGGTGATGCGCTGCTGGCGCGTCAGCAGGCGCTCGCCAACGGTGTCAGGATAATCGATTTTCGCGAGGCCTCTCTGCTACCGGAGGGGGTGGTGGTCGATGCCCTGCTGGGAACCGGGCTGGGAGGCGACGTGCGCGGTGACTATGTGCAGGCTATCGATAGCATCAACAGCTGCGGTGCACCCGTGCTGGCGGTGGATATACCCTCGGGACTGTGCTCGGATACGGGGCGGGTACTGGGTGCGGCGGTTCATGCCGATATCACGGTGACCTTTATCGGCCTCAAGCGCGGGCTCTTTACACTGCAGGCGCCGGACTACACAGGGGCCGTGCATTTTTCCGATCTTGGGGTGCCCGCCGATGTGTATGGGGCGGTTGCCGCAGACTGCTCCAGACTCGAACTGGAACCGTTGCTGGAGCGTTTGCCCCGGCGACCTGCAACAGCCCACAAGGGTTTGTATGGCACTGTGTTGGTGGTGGGCGGTGACTACGGGCTGGCTGGCGCGGCGGCTCTCGCTGCGGAGGCGGCGCTGCGCTGCGGCGCAGGCCTGGTGCAGGTGGCGACGCGGCCCGAACATGTCGCCGCACTCGTGGCGAGAGTGCCGGAGGTGATGCCCCGCGGTATTGGCGCGGCGTGTGATTTCACGCCGATGCTGGACGCCGCCGATGTGCTGGTGGTCGGCCCCGGGTTGGGACAGTCGCCCTGGGCGGTGGAGTTGTTGCAACTGGCTCTGGCCAGCGGCAAGCCTCTGGTGCTGGATGCCGATGGCCTCAACCTGCTGGCCAGTGGTGCGCTGGGCGTTATCGCGCCAGCCGGGAATCGGGTGCTGACGCCGCATCCCGGCGAGGCTGCGCGGCTGCTGTCATCGACCACCGCCGAGGTGCAGGCGGACCGGTTTGCAGCGGTCAGTGCCCTGCAGTCGCGGCTTGGGGGTGTTGTCATTCTGAAGGGAAATGGCACGGTGATCAGCGATGGCGACAGTGTCGTATTGAGCGACTACGGTAACCCCGGTATGGCCAGCGGCGGAATGGGGGATGTGCTCAGCGGCGTTCTCGGGGCTTTGTTGGCCCAGCACTTGTCGCCAGTGGAGTCGGCGGCACTGGGGGTTTGCCTGCACGGCGCGGCTGCGGATATCGCCGCCGAGGAGGGGCAGCGCGGGCTGGTGGCGTCGGACTTGATTCCTGTTATGCGGTCCCTGCTCGGATGACAGGGGAGCGCGCTGCGGTGATCGCCGCCGATGAAGCGGAAATGGTGCAACTCGGTGCACGACTGGGTGCGGTATGCGAGCCCGGTCTGGTGATTTTCCTGCAGGGAGACCTGGGTATGGGGAAAACCACGTTCAGTCGCGGTTTCATGCAAGCACTCGGCCACCAGGGCGCGGTCAAGAGCCCCACCTATACACTGGTAGAGCCCTACAGGCTGCGCGGTCTGGAGGTATTTCATTTTGATTTGTACCGCCTGGGGGACCCTGAAGAGCTCGAATTCATGGGTATTCGCGATTATTTTGGTGATATGTCGGTTTGTTTGGTGGAATGGCCGGAGCGGGGCCTCGGCGCTTTGCCCTTGGCGGATTTAGTGATTACCATAGCGACTGAAGGACGGGGGCGACGGCTGGAGTACAGCGCGCTGACCGAGCAGGGCAGACGGGTACTGGCGCAGATGCAGGCAGATCCCGGGGCGCAGACCCGTGCCTGAAAAAAATAGTGTGACCGAGTGGGAGTGATATGGGCAGGGCGTGGTGGATCTTGTTGGTCCTGGGATTTCTGGGCGCGCATACCGCGTGGGCCTCGCAGGTGCAGGACGTGCGCCTGTGGCGGGCGCCTGATCACACGCGAATTGTTTTCGATTTGTCCGGTCCCGCGCAACACTCGCTGATCGTTCTGTCTGACCCCGGCCGTGTTGTGCTGGATATCCAGGATACCCAACTGCGTGCCGACCTGGCCAAACTGCAGCTCTCCAATACGCCAGTTTCCTCAGTCCGCTCTGGCATACGCGATGGCGACGACCTGCGCATCGTGCTGGAAATTACGGATGAAGTGGATCCTCGCAGTTTTTCACTGAAAGCCAACGAGCAGGCGGGCGATCGTCTGGTGCTGGATCTCTACGACCAGCAGGTAAAACAGGTCACTGAAGTCAAGAAAACCGTGCAGCACTCAGCCAAGCGCGACCTGATTATCGCGATCGATGCCGGTCACGGCGGAGAGGACCCCGGTGCACTGGGGCCAAACAGGGTGCAGGAAAAGGACGTTGTGATGGCGATCTCCCGGGAATTGAACATGCTCTTTCAGGCAGACCCGGGGTTCAAGCCGACGTTGATTCGCACCGGCGATTACTATGTGAGCCTGAAAGGGCGTCGCGACCTGGCGCGCGAACGGCAGGCCGACCTGTTTGTCTCCATTCACGCCGACGCATTCAAACGCAAGGAGGCGCATGGGGCCTCGGTCTATGCGCTTTCCACCGGAGGCGCGACCAGTACCGCCGCCGAGTATCTGGCGCAACGCGAGAATGCCGCCGACCTCGTCGGTGGTGTCAGTTTGTCCGACAAGGACGATGTGCTGGCGGGCGTGCTGGCGGATTTATCGATGACGTCCACCCTGGATACCAGCCTGAAATTGGGTGACAAGGTGTTGCGGAATGTGGACGGAGTGGCCAAGTTGCACAAACGCCAGGTAGAACAGGCCGGTTTCGCGGTGCTGAAATCACCGGATATCCCTTCCATTCTGGTGGAGACAGGCTTTATCTCCAATCCCCAGGAAGCTGGCCTGCTGGCCACCACGGCCTACCAGAAGAGAATTGCCGCGGCCATCCATCGCGGTATTCGAGAGTGGTTCAAGGCGCACCCGCCATCGGGCACCTTGCTGGCCTGGCAAAAGCAGCAGGGCGCAGAGGAGTACATCATCGCGCAGGGTGATACACTCTCCGGTATCGCCGATCGCTTCAGGGTCCCACTGGCAGAACTCAAGAGCTATAACAGCATCAGCAATAGCTCGAGGATTCTGGTCGGACAGAAGCTGAATATCCCCAAGAGCTGATAACACCGCTGCAATGCCCAAAATTCACTTGCTCAGTTCGAGGCTGGCCAACCAGATTGCCGCTGGCGAAGTGGTCGAGCGCCCCGCTTCGGTGGCCAAGGAAGTGCTGGAAAACAGCCTCGACGCTGGTGCAACCCGCGTCGATATTGACGTGGAAGCGGGTGGCGCCAAGCTGATACGCATTCGCGACAACGGCACCGGTATTCCCGCTGAAGATATGAGTCTCGCCCTCGCCCGTCACGCCACCAGCAAGATTGCCTCTCTGGAGGACCTCGAGTGTGTCGGAAGCCTTGGTTTTCGCGGTGAGGCACTGGCCAGTATCGGATCGGTTTCGCGCCTGACGCTGACCAGTAACGCCAATGACCAGGGCAGTGAGGGCTGCAGTGCCGCCTGCGAGGGGCGCGACATGGACGTTCAGCTCAAACCGGCGCCACACCCTCGTGGGACGACAGTGGAAGTGCGCGATCTGTTTTTCAATACACCGGCACGGCGCAAGTTCCTGCGCACAGAAAAGACCGAGTTCAATCACCTTGAGGAAGTGGTAAAGCGCCTCGCACTGTCGCGTTTCGATGTGGCTTTCACCCTGCGCCACAACGGCAAGGTGGTGCACAATCTCAATGCCGCCTCGCAGCAGGCAGAGTACCAGCGTCGCGTGGCAGCCATCTGCGGCCCGGCGTTTATGGAACAGGCGATTGCCATCGATGCCGCAGTGCCGCCTTTCCGTTTGTCTGGCTGGGTCGGGCTGCCGACATTTTCTCGCAGCCAGGCGGACCTGCAGTACTTCTTCGTCAACGGCCGCGTCATTCGCGACCGCCTGATTGCGCATGCGGTGAAGCAGGCGTACCGCGATGTGCTCTACCACGGTCGTCACCCCGCGTTTGTACTTTACCTCGAGCTCGACCCCGCCCAGGTCGATGTCAATGTGCATCCCACCAAGCATGAAGTGCGTTTTCGGGACAGCCGCGCGGTGCATAACTTTATCTTTTCCAGTTTGCATCGCGCGCTCGCCGATGTGCGTCCGGGCCAGCCATCGGGGCCCGGCGTGTCGCCATCTGAACTGTTGTCCAGCGATGATGGTATGGCCATCGATACGGCAACAGGCGAGATTCGGCGCCAGAGTGCACTGACCTGGGGTGCGCCCGATACGACGCGCGTGAACACGTCCGGCAGGACGTATGGCCATTCTGTCGCTGCCGTCGCCGTGGGTGATCAGATGCGTGGTTACGCGCGTTTGCACGGATTACAGGAAACGGCGCCCGAGGAAGTGCCGCCGCTGGGTTACGCGCTGGCCCAGCTCAAGGGTATATATATCCTTGCCGAAAACGCGCTCGGTATGGTCCTGGTAGACATGCACGCCGCCCATGAACGCATTACCTATGAGCGGCTCAAGGCGACCCGTGATGAGGCCGGCATTCGCAGCCAGCCCCTGCTGGTGCCACAATCCGTCGCCGTCAGTCAGCGCGAGGTGCAGGTCGCCGTGCACCACGCTGCCCTGTTCCAGCGCCTGGGCCTGGCGGTCGAGGAAGGTGGTGAGGAAAGCCTGGTCATTCGACAGATCCCGGTGATTCTGCGGGATTCCAATGTCGAGCAGCTACTGCGCGATGTACTGGCCGACCTGATTGAATTTGGCAGCTCAGAGCGTATTGAGTCGCATATGGATGAGATCCTGTCGACGATGGCCTGCCATGGCTCGGTGCGCGCCAACCGTCGGCTCACAATCCCGGAGATGAACGCACTGCTGCGAGACATGGAGGAAACCGAGCGCTCCGGGCAGTGCAATCACGGGCGGCCGACCTGGATTCAGATGGGCCTGGATGAACTGGACAAGCTGTTTTTGCGCGGTCGCTGACCCCCAGTGAGCTCCGATAAACCCCTGCTGATCTGCCTGATGGGGCCCACCGCCTCGGGCAAGACGGATCTGGCAATTGAGCTGGCCGGGCGCCTCGATTGTGAGTTGGTCAGCGTGGACTCCGCACTGGTGTATCGCGGCCTGGATATCGGCAGCGCCAAGCCCGCCTATCCTCACCACCTGATGGATATTCGCGATCCTGCTGAGGTCTACTCGGCTGCGGATTTTGTAGTGGATGCCAACCGGGTGGTCGCCGATATCCTGTCGCGCGGCAGGACGCCGTTGCTGGTGGGTGGCACCATGTTGTATTTCAAGGCGCTGCTGGAAGGGCTGTCGGAGATGCCGGCGGCAGACATGGATATCCGTGCGGCAATCGCCGCGGAGGCCGAGACGCATGGTTGGCCGTATATTCATCGCCAGTTGGCGCGGGTGGATCCGCTGGCTGCCAGCCGTATCCATCCCCATCACTCGCAGCGGCTGAGTCGCGCGCTTGAGGTGTTTCGGGCCAGCGGCGTGCCTTTGTCCGAGTGGCACAAAAGTGACCCCGGTGCCGCATTTGATCATTGCCGTGTCGTGCAACTGGCGATATGTCCGGCAGAGCGCACGATTCTGCACCAACGCATCGCCCGGCGGTTTGAGCGGATGATGGCTGAGGGATTTCTGGAGGAGGTGCGTGGTCTTTGGCAGCGCCCGGATCTGCACGCCGCACTGCCGGCGATACGCGCGGTAGGCTATCGGCAGCTGTGGCAGCACCTGGAGGGGGAGTGCAGCCTGGAGCAGGCTGTGAAAAATGCCGAGGCCGCAACCCGGCAGCTGGCCAGGCGTCAACTCACCTGGTTGCGGAAGTGGCGGAATCTTGCATGGATATACACTGATCAGGCGGGAAAGCGTGCGTTTGAGGGGAGTTCCAGTGTGCGCGAAGAAGGCGCTGGCGAGACGCCGCTGACGCTGGCCTTGAAGTATCTTGAAAGCACCCCACTATAAGTCTGGTACAAATGCTTTATACTGTGGCCGGCTGCGCCCTGGACCCGATAGCCGCGGTTAAATCAGGCTGGGCTTGGTGTTCAGGCAGTCAGGCTGTTGGTCCATTTAATTTTCGGCTCGATTTGAGCCTCATTGGGAGAGACTTATGTCAAAAGGGCATACGCTACAAGACCCTTATTTGAATATTTTACGTAAGGAACGAGTACCTGTTTCTATATATCTGGTAAATGGAATCAAGCTGCAGGGCCAGATCGAGTCTTTCGATCAGTTTGTCGTGCTGCTGAAGAATACTGTGAGCCAGATGGTCTACAAACATGCAATATCCACGGTTGTCCCTTCCCGCGTGGTGCGCGTACCGTTGCAAAATCCACAGGACGATGACGAAGACGCGGGTTAGGTGTCTTGCGAGCAGGTGCTTGCGCGGACACAGTCATCGTACAGTTCTAACCTGAAGAGGTAGACTTGTTTTTTGACCGTCCCGACTCGGGAGAGCGTGCTGTGCTCGTTCACCTGAACATCGCCAGTGAATCGGAGCGCGAAGATCCTCGCGAATTTGAGGAGCTGGTGCTATCTGCCGGAGGTGATCCGGTGGCGTTTGTGATGGGAGCGCGGGTTGCGCCGCATCCGCGCACCTTCGTGGGCAGTGGCAAACTGGAAGAGATCCGCGAGCAGGTGCACGCGGAATGCGCGGAGATTGTGATGTTCAATCACGCACTCAGCCCCAGCCAGGAGCGCAATCTGGAAAAGGAGCTGCAGTGTCGGGTGTTGGATCGCACGGGCCTGATTCTGGATATCTTCGCCCAGCGGGCCAGGACCCATGAAGGCAAATTGCAGGTCGAACTGGCACAACTACAGCATATGTCGACCCGCCTGGTGCGAGGTTGGACTCACCTGGAGAGACAAAAAGGCGGCATCGGTTTGCGCGGCCCGGGCGAAACCCAGTTGGAAACGGACCGCCGCCTGTTGCGGGTGCGATTAAAGTCGATTACGGCAAGGCTTGAGAAAGTGCGCAAGCAACGAGAGCAGGGCCGTCGCTCGCGGATGAGAGCGGAAATTCCCACCGTGTCGCTTGTGGGCTATACCAATGCGGGAAAGTCCACGCTGTTTAACCGAATTACAGAATCGACCGTATATGTGGCTGATCAGTTGTTCGCAACGCTGGATCCCACCCTGCGCAGAGTCGAGCTGGAAAATGTCGGCCCTGTAGTACTCGCTGATACCGTGGGGTTTATCGCCCACTTGCCCCACAAGCTGGTAGAGGCATTCAAGGCGACGCTGGAAGAAACCCTGAATGCAGACCTGCTGCTGCATGTGGTGGACGCCGCCACTGAGGATAGAGGGCGCAATATTGAGCAGGTGCAGGACGTTCTCGTTGAAATCGGCGCTGAAGATATCCCGCAGTTGCAAGTTTTTAACAAGGTAGATTTACTGGAGCAGGCACCGCGATTGGAGCGCAATGCGGATGGCAGGCCGGAGCGTGTCTGGCTCAGCGCTGCAACGGGCGCTGGCACTGAGCTGCTGTTGCAGGCAGTCGCAGAGTTGGTGGGGCAGGATATGGTGTCTGAGGAGCTACATCTGGACCCGAAAGAGGGCGGTCTGCGCGCCGCGCTGTACAGCCTCGGTGCGGTGGAGGCGGAAGATTATGGCGATGATGGTGTCGCCCATTTGAGCGTGCGACTGCCGCGCGCGGATTGGAATCGACTGATGAAGAAGGGCCCGGAACCGCTTTTTTAGAGGCGGGCGTGTGCGAATTGCACTGCGTACCCCGGACAGAAAGTTTGATAGACTGTTTTTGAGATAAAACTAGGAGTTGCATATGGCCTGGAATGAACCGGGTGGCGGTAACAACAAGCCGAAAGACCCATGGGGCGGTGGCGATCAGGGCCCACCTGACCTGGATGAAGCACTGAAAAAGCTGCAGGCCAAGATGGGCGGTTTGTTTGGTGGGGGGTCGTCCTCCGGCAGCGGCGGCACGCCGGGGTTTTCGGGGGCGGCGCTGGGCGTATTGCTGGTCGTCGTACTGGTGATCTGGGCGGCATTTGGCTTTTATCAGGTCGACCAGCAGGAGCGTGGCGTAGTGCTGCGCTTTGGTAAGTATTTCGATACGGTGCAGCCGGGCTTGCACTGGAATCCGCCGCTGATCGACGAAGTCACTTTGCTGAACATCACCAAAGTGCGGTCCAACAGCTTCCGCGAGATCATGCTCACGCAGGATGAAAATATTGTCGAGGTAAAACTCTCGGTGCAGTATGTTATCGATAACCCTGAATATTTTATCTTGAAGGTGCGCGATCCTGAGCGCTCCCTGCAGCACGCCGCCCAGAGCGCACTGCGCCATGTGGTCGGCGGAGCAACGATGGATATGGTGCTGACCGAGGGTCGTGCGCAGATCGCCATCGATGTACAGCAGCGCTTGCAGGATTACATCAACATGTATCAAACGGGCATTCTCGTGAGCAAGGTAACAATAGACGAGTCCAAGCCACCTTCGCAGGTGCAGGCCGCGTTTGACGATGTGATCAAGGCTCGTGAAGACGAGGAGAGGCTGCAGAATGAGGCACAGGCCTACGCCAACGGCATCGTGCCCGAGGCGCGCGGTGCGGCCCAGCGCCAGATCGAGGAGGCCAGTGCCTACAAGGAACAGGTTATCGCGAATGCCGAGGGTGAGGCAGAGCGTTTCTCCCGTTTACTTGAGGAGTACAGTAAGGCTCCGGAGGTGACCCGCGAACGCCTCTACCTGGACGCAGTGCAGACTGTGCTCAGCCAGACCAACAAAGTCATGGTCGACGTCGAAGGCGGTAACAACGTGATGTATTTGCCGCTGGACAAGCTGGCCGAGCAGAGCCAGCGCAGTGCCAGTACCGGCCAGATCAAGATGGACAGCTCCAACGTTCGTGAATTGACCAATGCCGTCACCGAGCAGCTACGCCGAGACGCGGCTGCCTCCGATAGCCGCAGGGGAGGACGCTAATCATGTCAGGTCGTAATGTAACCTTAATATTTATCGCGCTGGCAGTGCTGCTGTTACTCAGCAACTCGCTGTATGTGATCAAGGAAACCGAGCGCGGCGTGCTGTTGCAGTTCGGTGAGGTGGTCAATCCCAATCTCCAGCCGGGTCTGCATATCAAGATTCCGTTCGTCAACAATGTGCGTAAATTTGATGGGCGGGTGCTGACAGTGGATTCCACACCTGAGCGCTATTTCACGCAGGAGAAAAAGGCGTTGATCGTGGATTCATACGCCAAATTCAAGGTATCGGATACAGAGAAGTTTTATACCGCCACCAACGGTGAGGAATCACGCGCTAACACGCTGTTGGCCCAACGTATTAACGACGGCTTGCGTAACCAGGTCGCCATTCGCACCATCCAGGAAGTGGTGTCGGGTGAGCGAGATGAGTTGATGGAGGCGCTGACCGAAGAGCTGACCGTGGTGGCGCAGGAGGGGTTGGGCGTTGAAGTGATTGACGTTCGGGTCAAGAAAATCGATCTGCCGCCGGATGTCTCTGAGTCCGTGTATCGCCGCATGAACGCGGAACGGGAGAAAGAAGCCCGCGAGCACCGCTCTCAGGGGCAGGAGCTGGCGGAAGGTATCCAGGCCGCGGCTGATCGCGAGGTTACGGTACTGAAAGCGAATGCCTATCGTGACTCGGAGCTGATTCGCGGTGAGGGGGATGCGATCGCTACCCGTATCTACGCGGATGCCTTTAATGTGAACCCGGAGTTTTACTCGTTTACTCGCAGCCTGAAAGCCTATCAGAACGCTTTTCAGGGCAACGGTGATATTATGCTGGTGCAGCCCGACAGTGAGTTTTTCCGGTACCTGAAGGATCCTCACGGCGGTACGGAGAAGGAAACCAACTAGAGTGAGTACGCCCTGCTCGCCGCCAATGGCTTACTGCCTGTGCGGATCGGGCAGGGTACTGGTCTGAAGCTTTAATCCTGGAGAGCGTGTGGATTTCTGGCAAGTACTGCCGGTAGCGGTTGCGCTGGTATTTATTGTGGAAGGGATGCTGCCGTTTGTCAGTCCGAACCGCTGGCGCGCGATGCTGGCGCATGCCGAGCGAATGGATGACAGGGTGATTCGCAACATCGGGCTGGGCAGCATGCTGTTTGGGATCATTATTTTATATTGGGTGCATTAGGGCCGGGTACATGAGATGTCTACAGTAGATCACTGGCAGCTTCCGGATGGCGTGGAGGAGGTGCTTCCCGGCCAGGCGGAATCGGTGGAGTCGCTGCGCCGGACACTTTTGGATTTGTACCGCAGCTGGGGGTACCGCCTGGTTATTCCGCCGCTGATGGAGTTCACCGAATCGCTGTTGGTAGGCCTGGGTGAGGATCTGGATTTGCTCACTTTCAAACTCACCGACCAGCTCAGTGGTCGCACCCTGGGCATTCGAGCGGATATTACCCCGCAGGTCGCACGCATCGATGCCCATAGCCTGGCGGAAGAGGGCGTGACACGATTGTGTTATGCGGGGTCGACGTTGCACACTCGGCCAAAGTCGCTGTTGGCTTCGCGCTCGCCGATTCAGTTGGGTGCCGAGCTCTACGGCGATGATAGCCTGGGTGCGGATGTGGAAATCGTTCGCCTGATGCTGGCGACACTGGAGTCCGTCGGACTCACCGGGGTCACCCTGGATCTCGGCCATGTCGGCATCTATGAGGCTGTCCTGGCCAGTGCGGGACTCAGCTCAGACGAGGAAAAGACGGTCTTTGATGCCCTGCAGCGCAAATCTGTGCCGGACCTGCGCCTGGCGCTGGCGGAAGTGGAGCCAGACA
>TARA_R110002072_G_scaffold4174_4_pt1 | contig 25341 bp, 19 predicted proteins | sample TARA_R110002072 | Tara Oceans TARA_R110002072 (sample SAMEA4397118) | marine metagenome | biome: Polar Biome; feature: [SRF] surface water layer (ENVO:00010504); material: water (ENVO:00002006), including particulate matter (ENVO:01000060) such as... | depth 5 m | reverse complement strand
ACCCCGCGCGCTGTCCGCAACAATCGCCGGCCGCCTTCCCCGCCGGGCCCTAGCGTGCCTCGCGGCAGCCGCCGTGCGGGCCCAGGCATTTCCGGCCCCGGCAGCGCGGGTCCAGCAGGCCCCAGCAGTTCCGGCCCCAGTGCTGCGGGCCCCAGTAGTTCCGGTCCCAGTAGTTCCGGTACCAGTGCTTCTGGCCGTGTTGCAACCGGTGCCAGCACCCCAGGTGCCGGCCCGCGCCGCCGCGCTCCAGCCGGCCCAAGCTACCCCAGCGCGGGAAGCGGCGCCGCTGGCGCAACAGCCTCGCCAACAGCCAGCGCACCCCGCACGTCCCCGAGCGCCGGCCTGGCCCGCAAGCCACGCGCGGCCGACAACAACCGCTCGACAGCGCCAACCTCGCTCAGCAGCCTGGCCGATCTTGTCACTCGCTACATCGAGCTGCGCGGCGACGTCGAAATCCAGGAAGTGAACGTGCAACACGCCCAGAGCGAAAAGGAATCGAAGATCGCCCAGATCCGCCTGCGCACCAAGAAGAGCCAGTTCAAGGCGATTCAGGGCATGCTCAAGCAAGAGCTGCGCGCGGCCGAACAGGCCCACGCCTACTCCAAGAAGCTGCACGAGAACGGCTTTGTCACCGCTGCCGAAGTGCAGGCGACCGAAAGCAAGATCGTTCTGCTAGCGCGCGCACTGCAGTAGTCGCAAGTCACACAATCCGCGGCTTTTTGTTCGGCCGCGGATTCGCCATGATCCGGGCATGAACGGCGCCCGCCGCATTTACTTGGACAACGCTGCGACGACGCGCCCAACGCGTCGCGTCATCGATCACATGGCCGAAGCTCAATACGAGTGCTTCGGCAACCCCAGCAGCCCGCACGCCTTCGGCCCACCGGCCAAGCACGCGCTCGAAGATGCCCGCGACTTCCTGCGCGGCACCGTCGCGGGCGGCAGCCTGGTGTTCACATCAGGCGGCAGCGAAGCCGACTACCTCGGCATTGTTGGCGCGGCAGCGAAGCGCCCGCCCGGTCGCGTGCTGATGAGTCAGAGCGACCATCCGGCGCTGCTGCAGTGCAGCACGTTGCTGACCCGGTTCCGCAACCACGTCGCGCAGCTGCCGGTTACCGAGCACGGCGACATCGCGCCCGAGACGTTGTTTGATGCGCTCGGCTCGGACGTGCGCGTGGTCGCCTTGATGCACGGACACAACGAGCTCGGCACGTTGAGCAACCTGACCGAGCTGATCGAACTTACCCGGCGCGCGGCACCAGAAGCGCACATCCACGTCGACCTGGTGCAGACCTACGGCAAGCTACCGTTCGACTTTGACGACTTCGACGTCGACTCGATCGCCGTGTCTGGCCACAAGTTCCACGGCCCGCGCGGCATGGGGTTCTTGGCGCTGGCGGCTGCCGCGCAGATCGCACCGCTGCAACTTGCGGGCGGCCAAGAAGGTGGCCTGCGCGGCGGCACCGAAAACGTCGCTGGTGCCATCGGCCTCGCGATCGCGGCAGAGCAAGCGCTCACCCACCAGGCCGAAACCGAGGTGCACACGCGTGACTTGTGCGACCGGGTCTTCGACATCATCCAAGATGCCGTGCCGAACGCGGCGCGACTCGGCAACCCTGATCGGCGCCTGCCACACATTCTGTCGATGCGGCTGCCCGACGTCGCCGGCGAAACGTTGATGACCCGCTGCGATGCTCGCGGCGTGGCGTTCTCGGTTGGCTCGGCGTGTCACAGCAGCGACGACCGCAGCACCAAGGGCCAAGGCAGCAAGACGCAGCGACACCTGAGCAAGCTTCCCAAGAAGGTCCAGAAGGGCAACAAGCCGGACAACCATGTGCTCGCCGCGATCGGTCTCAACAAGCACGAGGCACGCGGTGTCGTGCGGCTGTCGTTTAGCGATCAGACCAGCATCGACGATGCCGAAGACGCGGCGGACATCATCGCAGACGAAGCGGTGCGCCTGCTGCAATCGGCACCGCGGCGCAAAGCGAGCGCCCAGCCAGCCAAGACGACGAGCGGAGACGAACGCCGGTGAGCAAGCCCAAGACTCCGGCGATGCGCCAGTTCGCGGCGGCCAAAGAACAGCACCCCGATGCGATCGTGTTCTTCCGCATGGGCGACTTCTACGAGTTGTTCCATGACGACGCCAAGGTTGCGGCGAAGGCGCTAGGCATCACGCTGACCGCGCGCGGCAAGGGCGAAACCGCGGTTCCGATGGCCGGCGTGCCGGTTCGCTCGCTCGATGGCTACCTGCGCCGCCTGGTGCAGATCGGCCATCGCGTCGCCATCTGCGAACAGATCCAGGACCCCAAAGAAGCGAAGGGCATTGTCGAGCGCGCCGTCGTTCGCGTCGTCACGCCCGGCACGCTGACCGAAGACACCCTGCTCGACGGGCGCCGTAGCAACCACCTTGCGGCGGTATCGTTCGGCAAGGAGCGCTGCGGCATTGCTTGGGTCGAGCTGTCGACCGGCGCGTTCTTCGTGACCGAAGTCGCGCACAACCGATTGGCCGACGAACTGGCGCGCATCGAACCAGCCGAGTTGTTGCTGTCCGAAGACCGGCGCGACAAGGACCAGTCCTGGCTGCCGCAAACGAAAACCCCGGTCGCCTACCGCGCCGGCTACGACTTCGGCGGCGACGGTGGCACGCGACTGCTGCAAGAGCACTTTTCCGTGGCGACGCTGGCCGGCTTTGGCATCGATGACTCGCCGCTGGCCATCGGCTGCGCCGGCGCGCTGCTCGCCTACCTGCAAGAGACGCAACAAGGCGCGCTGCCGAACCTGCGCCGGCTCGAAGTGTGGCGTGACGGCTCATTCCTGGGCCTGGATCGCACCACCCGGCAAAGCCTTGAGTTGGTGCAGACCATGCGCGGCGGCGAAGGTACCCCGCTGTTGTCGATCCTCGACCGATGCGACACGCCCATGGGCGCTCGCCGGCTGCGCAACTGGATTCTGTCGCCACTGGCGCAGCTCGACCCGATCCAACAGCGTCAAGATGCCGTCACCGAGATCCACGCGGACGCCGAGCTGCGCGCCCTGATCAAGTCGCACCTCACGCAAGTTCTCGACCTCGAACGCTTGTCCTCGCGGGCCGCGTTTGGGCGCGCCAACGGCCGCGACCTGGTCGGCCTGCGCCTCAGCCTCGAACAACTGCCACCGCTGAAGGCTCGCTTCGCCGAGTGCCAGAGCGACTTGCTGCGCAAACTGGGCGACGACGTCGATCCGGTGCCCGAATTGACCGCCGCGATCGCCAAGGCATTGGTCGACGAACCGCCCACGACCATCAAGGACGGTGGCTTGATCGCGCGCGGCTACCACGAAGAACTGGACGAATTGCGCGATCTCGCGCGCGACAGCACCGAATGGTTGGCGCGCTACCAGCAACGGCTGGTCGAAGAGACCGGCATCAACACGCTGAAGGTCGGCTTCAACCGCGTGTTTGGCTACTACATCGAGATCACGCACACCAACAGCTCCGTCGAGTTGCCAGCTGAGTTCGTCCGCAAGCAGACTACCAAGAACGCTGAGCGTTACATCACCGACGAGTTGCGCGAACTCGAGGGCAAGATCCTCAAGGCCGAAGAGAACAGCAAGTCGCTCGAATACGATCTGTTCTCGCAGCTTCGCGATCAGGTCGCCGCCGCCGTCGACCGGCTGCAGGCAACGGCCAGCGCAGTCGCCGACATCGATGTCTGTTGTTCGCTTGCCACCGTGGCGATCGAACGCGACTACTCGCGACCGCAGCTCGACGATTCGACGGTCCTGAAGATCGACGATGGCCGCCACCCGGTGCTCGAAGCGACGCACGCGGCGGGATCGTTCATCGCCAACGACACCGACTTGTCACCACCACAGCGGCGCCTGGTCTTGCTGACCGGCCCGAACATGGCGGGTAAGTCGACCTGGATTCGGCAGAATGCCCTGATCGTCATCATGGCGCAGATCGGCAGCTTCGTGCCGGCCAAGGCCGCGCACATCGGCTTGTGCGACCGCGTCTTCACCCGCGTTGGCGGCGCCGACGACATCAGCCGCGGCGCCTCGACGTTCATGGTCGAAATGACCGAGACGGCGAACATCCTCAACAACGCAACCAACAAGAGCCTGGTCGTGCTCGACGAAGTTGGCCGTGGCACCAGCACCTACGATGGCATGTCGCTCGCGTGGGCGATCGCCGAAGACCTGCACGAACGCATCGGTTGTCGCGCCTTGTTCGCAACCCACTACCACCAGCTGATGGACCTCGCCGGCCCCGACCGCGGCATCGTCAACTGCCGCGTCGCCGTGCGTGAATGGGGCGATGAGATCGTGTTCTTGCACCGCATCGAACAGGGCGGCACCGACCGCAGTTACGGCCTGCACGTCGCGCGCCTGGCGGGCATCCCGAAAGCCGTCATCGACCGCGCCGAAACCGTGCTCAACAAGCTCGACGATGAGGGCGACGAAGTGCGCGAGGCGCTGGTCTCACAACGCGACCTACAGAAGCCCGGCCCCAAGCAGCGCGAACTGTTTTCGCCGCCACCGGAGCCAGTGATCGAAGAATTGATGAAGATCGACCTCGATGACCTGACGCCTCGGCAAGCTGTGGATTGGCTGCGCGAGCACCAACAACAGCTGAAGAGCAAGTAAGTCGCGCCCTTCTGCCGATACCTTGTCTGTAGATGAGCGCCCCGATCACCATCCGCCCCTATCGCCCCGGCGACGAAGAGTCGCTGCTGAAGGGCCACAACCAGATCTTCCCCGAGCGCTCGCTCGCCCACTGGCAATGGAAGTTCGGCAACAACCCGACCGGCCAGATCCACACGATGGTCGCCGACCACGCCGAAGAAGGCATGGTCGGCGCCTACGTCACCTTGCCGGTGCACGCCTCGATCGAAGGCGAGCGTCGCATCATCGGCCAATGCGTTGACCTGTGGGTGTTGCCGCAGCACCGTCGCTTCGGTCCCCGCCCCGGTTTGTTCGTCAACTTGGCGCTGGCCCACTACGAAGAATGGGGCGGCAAGGGTGAGGACAAGAACTCGTTCCACCACGGTTGGCCAATCGCCACATGGCGCATTGGCCAGAAGTACCTGAAGTACGAAATCGTTCGCGACTGGGACTTCTTGTTCCGCGAGATGACGCCCGGCGGCTTCCCGAAGCGCGAGACCAGTGACGAGCTCGAAGTCCGCAAGGTCGACCGCTTCGATGCCGACGTCGACGGGCTTTGGGCCGAGTTTTCCAAGGAGACGCAGCTCGCCGTCATTCGCGACCAGCGCTACCTGAATTGGCGCTATGCCGATTCGGTCGACTCCAGCTACGAGCTCTACGAGTGCCGGGAGACATCGAGCAACAAGCTGCGCGGCATCGCCGTCGTGGCGCAACGTGACTTCGTGATCCCGAACACGTGCTTCCTGGTCGACTGGATGGTGCCGCAGCACGACGTCGACACGACGACGGCGCTGGTGGCCATCGCCGAACAACGCGCCAGCGAACTAGGCACCAACGCGTTGGCGACACTGTTCCAGCATCGCGACCCGCGCTTCCTCGAGTTCCAGAAGATGGGGTTCTTGGTCTACGGAACGATCTACTTCCAAGTCGTCATCCCGTTCGACAAGCACGACACCCATTTCTACAAGGAGCAGTGGTACCACACGCTCGGTGACTCGGATCTGATCTAAGCACTGCTGCTTGCCGCCACCGGCCGCGGGGTTCCGCTTCTCGGCGAACTATCGCCCAGCGTTGGCGACGATGAACCAGGTGATCGCCGCGACGATGATGGTCACGGGAATCAGGAAGATCCAACCGGGATAGCGGGTCTGCTCGTTGTTGGCGTTGCTCATGATCGGGTGCTACTGAACATCACGAGACCAAGAGATCCGAACAGAATCGTTGGAGTCCAGGCCGCGACGATTGGATGCAGCATGCCTTGTTGCTGGCCCAGCTTCTGGCAGGTCAGGTCGAGCAGCATGTAGCCGCCGCACAACGCAATCGAAGCCAGGGTGCGGTCGATGCGGCTACCGCGCTCGTAACGAATCGCCAGGGGCAACGCGAGCAACAGCAGCAACAGGTTGGACAACGGGTAGGTAATGTGGCGATGGAACGCCAACCGCAGGTCGTTGCGGTTGGGGCGCTCCTCCATCAGCTCGAGCAACTCGGTGTACGACATCATCGCCGGGTCCAAGCTGTCGCGAGCGCTCTTCACAATCACCGTCGGCGTCAGGTCAGGGCGACCCAACCACTCAATCGGCTCGCCGCCAGTGCTGGCATCGCGTCGACCACCGATCAGTTGCCAATCGCCGTGCTTCGCCTCCCAGATGCCCTGGTCGGCCTGGATCATGAACGCATCCGCCGCGAGATCACCCTGTACCAACAGACTGATACCAGCCATGGTCTGCTTGGCCGGGTCGAACGTGCTCGCATAGAAGTATTGACTGGCCTCGTCATGCTTCTCATGCACAACACCCTTCAATTCTTCCCTGCGCTCCTTCAAGAACGTCGACTGCGTCGCCAGCTCGGCACCGACTTGCGGCACGATCCACTGCCAACTCACAACCATCATCAAAGCCGCCAGCACGCCGCACCACAGCATCGGACGCATGACCCGGTGGATGCTGCGACCAATGAACAACATCGGCACGATCTCATTCGCGCCATGCAGTCGCGCCACCGACATCACGCCAGCGATGACCGTCGCAAAGGGAGCCACCGTGGTCAGCAAGACGGGCACCAACCGCATGTAGTAGAGGCCGAGTTGCGCTGCTAGTCCAAGCGCACCAATGTCCTGTTCTTCGGCCGAAAGCGCGTATTTGGACAGGTTCGTCAGCAAATCGACCAGAATGGTGATCAACAGGAAGAACGACAGCGAAGCCACGAACGCGCCCAGCACGATCTTGCCAACGTAGCGATCGAGTTTCTTCATCGACGAAGCTGCCTCCACACCAGCGGCACACCGACGACCGACAGCAACACGACCGGCATCCAACCGCACCATGGGTTGTTGGTCGAAATCAGGAAGCGCGCGCCGAGAACCTCACCGAGGTAGAACATCGCGAGCGGCACCAGGGCCAGCATCAGCGCGAACACGCGACCGCGATGGCGAGCCATCTCCGCGATGCAGAAGCCGATCGGCGCCAACAAAGCAGGCATCAGCGCGAAGCTGCAGCGACGGAACAGCGTGTAGGTCGCACGCCTCGGATCCGCATGCACGCCGCGCATGATTTCGGCCAGCAGTTGGTCACTGCCGACGTCTTCGTCCTTGTCGTGACGACCACCGGCCGAACCGATCTGGTCGAGTGGCACCGAGATCCGAAGTTCGCCACCTTCGAGCGCGGCACTACCGAGGTTGGGTTCGCGCACCCCCGTCAGCACAATCTGGATGTCGCTGCTGGCGTCCCAGGCTTTGGGCGGCGGCATCGACACACGATCGACGAAGATGATGCGCGACTTCAGGTCCTTGCTGATCGGCGTCGGCGAGTAGACCGTGCAATCGATCATGTCTTGCGTGTCGGTATCGCGCTCGCGGAACGTCAACACCCGGCCACCGGGCAACTTGATCCGGTCGCTACCAAGGTTGAGGTTGATGAACGCACTGCGCACCACTTCCTTGATGACGCGGTACTTCATGAAGTGCACCGCCGGGATCATGTAGTGATTGGCGAATGACGCCCCGACCGAAAGCATGATGCCGACCAGCACCGCCGACTGCATCGGCACGCGCGGCGAGATGCCGGCGGCTCGCACGGCGATCAGCTCGCGATCCTGAGCGGCCCGAGTGTAGGTCACCACGGTCGCGATCAAGAACGAGATCGTCAGCAAGTGCGGCACGGCGTCGAGCGCCCAAAACAGCGTGATCTTCGCCGCATCCAGCAGCTCGCCGCCTTGGGACCGCTGGATGCCGCGGTAGACCAGCGAGATCAACACGACCCCAAACAGCACGATGAACGTGATCGCAGCGTTGACCGCGAGTTCCTTCAGGTAGTATCGGTGTAGCCGCCACATCGCTTGCCTCCATGGTTCCGTATCGCCCCACCCCGGGCAACCAAGCTCTGCTGCATTCCTTGACCAACTCCAACGGAGCAACCGCTGACGTGTCGCCCGAAGTTGCCGACGCGCTGCAAGAACTGTTGCAGCACGATGTAGCCGAATGGACAAATCACGGCTTCGAGCAGATCAAAATGCGCACGGTGCGGCGGGTTTTCCGGGGGCAGCTCGGTGGCATCGCCGTGCACATCAAGGTGTTTCGAGCCGACACGATCGCCCTGAAGGCCAAGAACGCGCTGCGCACCGATAAGGCCGAACGCGAGGCCAACCATCTCAACAAGGCGCGAGAACTTGGGCTGCCGTGCGTCGAAGCGCTGGGTCACGGGGTAGCCATCGAAGGGGATCACCGGCAGAGCTTTTTGGTGACCCGGAGCGTCGAGAGTTCGGACTTCGCATTCCCGGCGCCCGCCGACGTGGCCTCAGCCACCGGCAAGCTGATGCGCCGCGTGCACGACGCCGGCATCGAGCCGCTCGACCTGCACCCCGGCAACGTGCTGGTGACCAGCCAGGGCGAACCACTGCTGTGCGACCTGACTTCGCTGCGCCACGCTGGCGAGCTCTCGGTTCGCCGACGCGCGGCTGGACTGGCGTTCTTCTGCAATCCGATCGACGGCGGGCCCCTAGATGCACTGACGCGCGATTTCCGACGCGGCTACGAGGCAGCTGGCGCCGCGATGCCCGAAGGGTTCGAAGGGGAACTCGCCCGGGCCACCAGACAACTGCGCGCATCGGCCCTGAAGTCGTTCGGTCGCCGCAGCATGCGCTCGTGCAAGCACACCGACGCCGAGTCGCGCCGCCGCGCAACCCCGTGGTTTTTCTGGCATCTCGCCGACGACGGTGCCAATCGCGCCCTGAAGAGTACCTGCCGCGAGTTTACCGGCGATGGCCTGCAACCACGACGCACCGGCCGGCGCGGCTCGGTCTGGTTGACTGACACGATGGCCATCAAGGAGCGCGACGCCGGCAAAGCGCGCAAGCTTTGGCTCGCCAGCTACTGGCTACTGTTCGCGGCCGTGCCGATCGCAACCCCGGTGGCCATGTGCCTGCTCGGTGGCCGCGGCAAGGTGTTCGTGCGCCGACTTGCCAACGACGACCTGGCAACCGAACTCGCGCGAGGGCCACTCGACGAACAAGCCATCGCCCGCTCGGCGCGCGCCCTCGGGCACAGCATTGGCCGGATGCACGGCCACGGCCTGCGCAACCGCGACCTGAAATTCGACAACCTCGTGCGCGACCCGGCATCCGGTGTGCTCGCGATGGTCGATCTCGACGGCGTCACCCATCACTCGGCCGAAGAAACACGCGGCTGTGGTCGCGACCTTGGCCGCCTGTTGGCCGCCTTCCGCAACGCCAACAGTCCCGGCGGCGAAGCCACGATCACCCGATTCCTGCGCGCGTATGTGCGCGCCCGCCGACGCATGCTGCAGAATCCGCCCATGAAACGCATCCTCAAGCGCGCCGAAAGTCGCGCCGGCGAGTGGGCCGCAAGCCACTAGCAGACCGCGTCAAGACGTTCTCCTCGGGCGCCCATCACTCCCTGCTGCACATCCATTCGATTCGACCCAGTTTCGCTTGATCTCAGCCCAGGCACCGGCCTAATGGCGCGCGCCTTAGCCACCCAAAGCCATGCCCCATTCTGACACGAAACCATGGCGGCAATATCTGCGACTACTGGGTCCAGAAGCCCCCGATCTGCGGACGATCGTCGTCTACGGTGCTGCCAGCGCCGTATTGACACTAGCCGTGCCGCTGACGGTCGACGCGTTGATCAGCAACATCACGTTCAGCACCCTGCTAACACCGCTGGTGGTCCTGGTCGGCATCCTGCTGGGGTGCCTGGTTATGCAGGGCATCCTGCGGGCCCTGCAGGCTTGGATCGCCGAAGTTATCGAGCGCCGGATCTTCATCCGAGTTGTCAGCGACCTTTCGTGGCGACTACCGCGAGTCGACATTCGTGCGTTTGACCGCCGGCACGGCCCCGAATACGTCAACCGCTTCTTCGACACCATGACGGTCCAAAAGAGCAGCTCCAAGCTGTTCCTTGAGCTGACCAATATCGTGCTCACGACCGTCGTCGGCCTGGCCGTGCTGTCGTTCTATCACCCGTTCTTCCTGATCTTCGCCATCGTCCTGCTGGTGGCCGTGGCGATCTTGATCTTCGGCTTCGGCATTGGTGGCGTGCGCACCGCAGTGACCGAGTCCGCTGCCAAGTACGAGGTAGCCGCGTGGCTCCAAGAACTGGCGCGCAACACCACGGCCTTCTGCACCAAAGGTGGCGCCGAGTTTGCCGCGGAACGCGCCAACCAACTTGCCGGTGAGTATGTCAAAGCCCGCCGTCGTCACTTCCGCGTGCTATTCCGGCAGATATGCAGCTCCTATGGCCTGCAGATTCTAGCGGGCACGACCGTGCTCGCGATTGGCGGCTGGCTCGTCATCGACCAACAGCTGACGATCGGTCAGCTGATCGCCAGCGAGCTTATCGTCACCGCCGTCGTCACGAACATCACCAAGCTCGGCTCCGTGCTGGAGACTTGGTACGACGTATGCGCCGCGAGCGACAAGCTCGGACATCTGATCGACCTGCCGCTCGAACGCCAGACTGGCGAGCCGCTGCAGCACACGACCCCCGGTGCTGCCATTCACCTCGAGTCGGTCCGCTGCTCAGTCTTGGAGAACGCCGAACTCGGCGACCTGCACGACCTGACCCTCAGCATCGCGCCAGGCGAACGAGTCGCTTTGACGGGCGCCGCCGGCGGCGACTCCAGCCTGCTGCTTGACGTGCTGTATGGACTGCGAGAGCCAATCTCCGGCCACATCACCGTCGACGGCCTCGATCTGCGACAACTGCGCCTCGACCAGACTCGTGACGAGTTTGCCCTCGTGCATGGTACCGAGATCGTCGACGGCTCGATCATCGACAACTTGCGGTTTGGACGCGAAAAAGTCAGTCCCTCCAACGTTCGAGATGCCCTCGTCGACGTTGGGCTCTGGAACGAGGTCATGACCCTACCAAACGGCCTCGAGACCGAACTAACCACCGGCGGCGGACCACTGACTGCCAGCCAGGCGACGCGGCTGATGCTCGCGCGGGCCATCCTGGGCGAACCACGGCTCCTGCTACTCGACGGCCCTCTCGACGCGTTGACCCCGAGCAATCGGGAGACCGTGCTGAAGCGGCTGTTCGACAAGCGTCACCAGTGGACCGTACTGATCGCGACCAACAGTCCCGACGTAATCGCTGCGTGCGATCGCACCTTTGAATGTGAGTCGGCGTATGGCGAACTCGCACCGGATGCTGCAACCAACAACGGCGAGGAGTCCCGCTGATGGCAACCGCAGCAAAAACCGCAACGCAGTACCCCGCAGTCGAACTTGCGTCCCTGCAACTCGCCGGCAAGCGTCGCGTTACCCGCGGCTTTGGCCGCATCATGCTGTTGCTGCTCGTGCTCGCGCCAATTGTCTTGGCGTTCGCTCCGTGGCAACAAAACCTCGCGGGGGTCGGCCGCGTGATTGAATACAACCCCATTCACCGCCCGATGCCGTTGCAGGCTCGCACCAGCGGCATCGTGCTGCGGTGGCACGTTCGAGAAGGCCAGAAGGTCAAAGTCGGTGACCCCATCGTCGACCTTGCCGACAACGACCCAGATATCCTGGCACGCCTGCAGGAGGAGATCGAGGCAACTCAGCGTAAACAGCAGGCAGCGACCAGAAAGCGAGATCAGTTCACGCTGCAAATCGAGTCCGCCGAGCAAGCGCGGCTGGCCGCCATGCAGGGCGCCGACGATGAGATTGCCGCCGCCCTGCAGGACGTAACGGTTGCCGAGCAAGCCGCGACCGTTGCCGAGGAGAAGCTCAAGCTAACCAAGATCGCCCTGACGATGTGGGAAGGTCTGGTCAAGGACCGGATCGGCTCCGGCTTCGAGCTAGAGAAGGCACGCCAAGAACACAACGTTGCGGTCGCCGACGTGACGGCCAAGAAGGCATACATCAGCGCCGCCAAGGCCAAGCTGCGCGCCAAGCGCAGCGCCCGGGTGCGGGTCGCCAGCTCGGAAACGGTCAAGATCCAAGGCGCCAGGGCAAAACGGGACGCGGCTGCCGGTGAGATTGCGACCGCGGAAGGCTCGATCCCCAAGTTGCGACGCGATCTGGCCCGCCAACGCCAACAGCAACTGACCGCGCCGATCGACGGGTTCGTGCAGAATCTGACCGCGAACGGCCAAGGGGGCGGTTTCGTCAAGCAAGGCCAGACGGTTGCCGTGCTGGTGCCAGCGTCCAACCAGGTCGCGGTCGAACTGTACGTCGATGGCAATGACATCCCCTTCATCGAAGTTGGGCGCCATGTGCGCCTGCAGTTTGAAGGCTGGCCGGCAGTGCAATGGGTTGGCTGGCCATCCGCCGCGATCGGCACCTTCGGCGGCCAGGTCGCGTTCATCGATCGCTTTGATGATGGCTCGGGCAAGTTCCGGATCATGGTGCTGCCCGACGAACGACCGTTCGCCACGCCCGAAGGGCCAGTGGTCGACTGGCTGCGCGGCGTGTTGACGTTCGAGAAGCCGAAGAGGCCGGGGATGAACGAGAATCCACACGCATGGCCGGGTGACGAATACCTGCGCCAAGGCGTGCGCGCCAAGGGCTGGGTCGTGCTAGACCAGGTCTCGCTCGGCTACGAGGTCTGGCGACAGCTCAATGGCTTCCCTCCGATGATCGAGCGCGACCGCAACAAGGGCCAGAAGTCGGATTCGGGCACGACAGATTCGGGCACGACGGAGTCAGGCAAATGAACCCACCTGTTCGTACGGCAACAGGTGCCAAGACCAGGCGCTCGAACGCGAACCTCAGGTTGTCGGTGGCGGTGATCGTGGCAACGTCTGCATGCGCGCCCGAACGGTTCCGCCCGGGGCCGGTCGATCTCAGCTCTCTGATGCCAGCACGCGTCACGGCGAACGCCGCCGATGGCGCGCCGCAGACCTCGCAACCAGATGGCGTCTCGGGCGAGCGTTTCGCCAAGGCCTCGGAACCAGCTCCACAACTGCAAGGCACCCTGAGCATGCAAACCGTGGTGCAGTCCGTCACCGAGCGCTACCCGCCCTACTTGAGCGCCCTTCTGGAGCGCGACCTCGCCTCCGGTCGGCTGCAACAGGCGATGGGATCCTTCGACACCCGCATCTCGGCCAAGATTGGCGGCCGCATGCAGGGGTTCTACGAATCGAGCATCGCCCAAGGGCTGCTCGAACAGCCGCTCGCAACAGGTGACACAATCTACGGCGGCTACCGGGTCAGCGACGGCTTCTTGCCGGACTACTACAAGGATCGCACCCAAGACGACGGGGAGTTCGTCTTCGGCGGCAGCTTCCCGCTGTTGCGCAACCGCAGCATCGACAAACGTCGTGCCTCGGTCCGCAAAGCCGAAATCGACGTCGAACTCGCCGAACCAAAGATCCTGGCGGCGCGCATAGAGTACGTGCGCCGCGCGACTGCCGGCTACTTCAAGTGGATGGCCGCCGGCCAGAAGCTGCAGATCGCCAGGCAACTGTTCCAACTGGCAGCAGATCGCCAAGACGGTCTGACCCGCGCCGTCGAACGCCAATTCCTCGCGCCCATCGCGCTCACGGACAACGAACGACTGATCGCCAAACGGCGCATCTACATCGCTCGCGCCGAGCGGTCGTTTCAGCAAGCTAGCTTGGCGCTGTCGCTCTACCTGCGGGACACCGAGGATCGCCCCATTGTCGCGACCGAAGCAAACCTGCCCGCCACGAACAGCGAACTACCGCGACCCCAAAACCTGCTGGACGACGACATCCTGCTGGCGGCACGCCAACGCCCGGACTTGCGCAACCTGATGCTGCGCATTGCCAAGGCGGAAACCGAACGCGACCTCGCCGAGAACCAGGTGATGCCAGAGGTCAACCTGGTCATCGAAGCCGCGAGTTCCCTGAACAACGGCCCCTACAAAGACCGCGAGGACCTGGAGCTGTTCGTTGGCGGCGAACTCAAGCTGCCGCTGCAGCGGCGTGGCGCCCGCGGCAAGCTGCAGCAGGCAACGGCTGCCTTGAGCCGCCTGATGATCGAACAGCGCTACACGCGCGATCGCATCATCAACCAAATCCAGGACACACGCTCGGCGCTGCAGGCGGTCTCGAATCAGCTTGAGGACAACCAGCGCAACGTCACCCTCGCCGACGAACTGGTCACCGCCGAGCAGCGCGCCTTCGACCTCGGCCGCAGTGACCTGCTGCGCGTGCAGCTACGCGAAGTGCAACTAGCTGACGCGCGCGTGATGGTCATCGAGGCGCACGTCGCCTACCGGCTGGCGTATGCGGACTATCGCGCCGCGCTCGGCTTCGCCGACGCCAGGTAGGTTGGCAGCCGTTGACGACCCGTCGTGAGTGCCTGACGGCACCCAGCCGACACATCACCTACGCGAACGTAGCAGAGGCGAGGCGGTCGCGCAGGCTGTCGTTGCCACCGTCGAGGACCTCCAGGGTCTTGCCGTCGCGGTAGTGACGTTCGACGTGGTATTCGACCGTGTAGCCGAAGCCGCCGTGGATCTGGATTGCTTCGTCGGCCGCGAGCACCATGGCGTCGACCGCCGCAATGCGGGCCTGCATGGCCGCGTCCTTGGCGCACTCACCAAGGTCGGTAACGCGCGCAGCGTGCCAGGTCAGTTGTCGGGCGGCGGCGACGGCGCGGGCACATTCGACGAGCTTGCGCTGCACGGCTTGCTGCACCAGCAACGGCTTGCCGAAGGCAATGCGCTCGCCGGCGTGCTTCTTGGAGGCCTCGATCGAACCGACCGCGCCGCCAACGGCTGCAGCAGCAACTCCCAACCAAGCGGCCAGTTCGGCGCGGTCGATCGCGGCGTTCGCGTCGTCACCCGTGGCGAGCACGGTCGCAGCGACACCTTCGCAGGCAACGGCGCCGCAGGCGGCACTGTTGAGCCCGAGGCCGTGCAATTCGGAGCGTTGGCACGCGGCGGCATCGACGGCGAGCAACACGGGCGCGTCGCCATCGGTTGCGGCGACGATCACTACGTCCGCTGCCATCGCGGCCGGCACCATCAGGGCATTGCCGGTCAGCTTGCCGTCGGCAACGGTGAAGCCGTGCTCGCGGCCAGCGAACGTCACCAGCTTGGCGCCGGCCGCTACCTCATCGAGCAGATCGCTGCCGGTGTTCTCCAGTGCGAGCGCCGCTTGCATCTGGCCGATCCAAAGCCGCGCCAGCGAACCACTCTGCTCGCCGACGGACTCGAGCGCCGCGACGAACGGCAACAGGCCCATGCCCGCGCCACCCTTCTCTTCGCTCAGCGACAGTCCGTAGACACCGAGCTCGGACAACGCATCGAACCACTCGCGGGCGAAGCCGCGGTGCTCATCGAGCTCTTGCACCTTGGGGGTCACAGCATCGGCCACCAGCTTGCGCACGGTGTCGACGACCATCTCTTGGTCTTCAGTAAGTTGCAGATTGTGCATGATCAAAATTCGTGTGCCAGCGGCAGCCCTAGCGGCCACCCTGCCAGAAGTAGAGGAAACGGGGACCGGTCGACGAGGTCAGCAGACTCTCGACCGATGAGTTCTTCGTATTCGCAGAACTCATGCCAAACAGAAGGTCTGCGAGGCCGGCATGGCGACGCTGCTCGACAATCGCGACTTTGTGACCGAGGCGATTCTTGAACCATTCAAGAGCCGATTCGTAGTCACCGATCTCATCGACCAGCCCGTGTTCGAGGGATTGCTTGGCAGTGTAGATACCGCCATTGGCGACGCGTTCGACAGCGTCTCGCTGCATCTCGCGCCCCTCCATGACAACGGACACGAACTGGTCGTAGAGCTCGTCCACAATGCTGGTCAGCATCGCGCGCTCGCCTTCGCTCAACGCGCGCGTCGGCGACAGCATGTCCTTGTATGGCGTGCGGTCGGACTTGATCGCAACCTGCTCAACGCCGTAGTCCTCGGCCAGCTTGGCGAAGTTCCACGCGCTCATGATCACGCCGATGCTGCCACTGATCGACGTGCGCCGCGAGATGATGTGCTCGGCAGCGACCGCTACGTAGTAACCGCCGGATGCAGCCATGTCGCCGTATAGCGCGGCAACGGGCATCTGGGGGTTTTGCTCGCGGAAGCGCTTCAGCATCTGGTAGATGCGGTCCGAATCGGTCACGCCGCCACCGGGTGAATCGATGTAGAGCAGCACACCTTCTACTTGCTGGCTCTTGGCGTATCGCAACGCGCGTTCCACCTGCGACACCGTGCCGCCAGCGGCACCGAGCAGCGGGCTGGCACCTTCGGCAATCGCACCGCGGATCCCGATCTGCAGCACCTGGTGGTCGCTACCGCGATCGCCGGCGACGTGCACTTCGTCGTAGCTACCGCCGCCTTCGAGTCCGGCACCAGCGAGTGAGCCAACACTGAGCAACAGCAACAACACGTTGAGGCCGGCAGAAACGAGCAGCAGGATGCCGAGGAAGATCGCGACGAAGAACGCAATGCCGCGCGACTCGCGCGGGGCCGCGGCACCCGGAGGTGCCGGCCAGTGCGGTTGCTGCGGCGGAACGCCAGGAGGGGCACCCGCAGGCGGTGGACCGGGGGGAATGGAACTCATGCGAGCAAGCCGCGTGCGATGACGAGACGTTGGATGTCGGTGGCGCCTTCGTAAATCTCGGTAATGCGTGCGTCGCGCAACAAGCGCTCAGCTGCGTTGCTGCCAGTTGCGCCGGACAGGCCGAGCAACGACACCGCCGAACGAGCGGCACGGTTGGCCAGTCGCGAAGCACACGACTTGGCCATCGCCGCCTCGGTGCTGCAGCGCACGCCACGGTCACGCAGCGTCGCGGCGCGCCAGGTCAAGAAGCGGTAGGCGTCGAGTTCGGATGCGAGGTCGGCGAACTCCCATTGGTCCGGCTGCGACGCACTCGGGCGACCGCGCGCGTCCTTCTGGCTTGCGAGGTGCTCCCCCACCAGATCGATCGCGGCACGGGCTATGCCGAGCGCCTGCGACGCGATACCGAGACGACCACCGTCGAGCGTATCGAGCGCAATCGTGAAGCCGTTGCCTTCCTGGTCGAGCAGGCAGTCGGCCGGAACCTTGACGTTGTCGAGCACGATCTCGGTCGTCGGCGAGCCGCGTAGGCCGAGCTTGCGCTCCTTCTTGCCGACGCTGACGCCATCCCAGCTGCCTTCGACAACGAATGCCGAGATGCCCTTGACGCGATCCTCACTAGTGCGCGCAAAAACAACGAACAGCTCCGCTTCGCTGCCGGTCGTGATCCAGAGCTTGGCGCCGTTCATGATGTAGTGATCGCCCTGCTTCTCGGCCGTGCAACGCAGTGCGGCCGCGTCCGAACCAGAGAACGCCTCACTGAGGCAGTAGGCACCGAGCCACTCACCGGTGACGAGCTTCGGGAACCAACGCGCCTTTTGCTCGGGCGTGCACCACTTGCCGAGCAACGAGTTGACCAGCGAGTTGTGCACGCTGATCGTCACTCCCGTCGATACGCAAACGGCGTTGATCTCTTCGAGCATCACGCAGCTCGCGAGGTTGCCCATCGCGCTGCCGCCGTATTCCTCGTCGACGGTCGTGCGCAGCAAGCCGAGCTTGCCTGCGGCCTCGACTGGCGCCCGCGGGAACTTGGTTTCTCGGTCGTACTCGGCCGCACCACCAAGGTTCTCCTTGGCGTAGTCACGCACCTTCTGCTGGAACTCCAGCAACTTGGGCGACAACTGAAAATCTGCTACTTGCACCTCGGAGGTCGTCATCGTGCTTGTGTTCCCTACTTGCTGTAGTCGTAGAAGCCCATGCCGGTCTTGCGGCCGAGATGGCCGGCGGCAACCAAACGGCGCATCAGCGGGCATGCCCGGTACTTGTCGTCACCAAGGCCGTCCTTGAGCACGTCGAGAATCGACACGCACACATCGAGGCCGATGAAGTCCGCCAACTGCAGCGGGCCCATCGGGTGGTTCATGCCGAGCTTCATGATCGAATCGATCGCTTCCTTGTCGGCGACACCCTCCATCAGCGAGAACGCAGCCTCGTTGATCATCGGCATCAAGATGCGGTTGGCGACGAAGCCCGGGTAGTCGTTGGCGAGCACCGGGATCTTGCCGAGTGCTTCCGACCAACCGTTGACCAGGTCGCAGGTTGCGTCACTGGTGTCGTGGCCACGAATGACTTCGACCAGCTTCATCAGCGGCACCGGATTCATGAAGTGCATGCCGATCACCTTGTCGGAACGCTTGGTCTTCGCGCCGAGCACCGTGATCGAGATCGACGACGTGTTGCTGGCGAGAATCGCGTCCGCCGGCAGACGCTGATCAGCGTCAGCAAACACCTTGCCCTTGATGGCGAGGTTCTCGGTGATCGCTTCGACACACAGCTGCACTCCGCTGAGCGCGTCCATCTTGGTCGAGCTATGCAGGCGAGCCTTGGTCGCGTCGGCCGCCTCGGCGGTCATCTTGCCCTTCTCGACGAACTTGCCGAGGCTGCGATGGATGTTGGTAATGCCCTTCTCGAGGCCCTTTTCATCTACATCGATCAGGTGGGTCTCGACGCCGCAGCTCGCGAACGTCTGCGCAATGCCGTTGCCCATGGTGCCGGCGCCGATGACGGCGACAGCCTTTGGAAGGTTCGTATCAGTCATTTCAGTTCGTATTCAGTGAATTGTGTTTCGACCAGTCGGCGCGACTAGATGCGCTCAACACCCATGACGACGGCGTTGCCGCCACCGAGGCACAGGCCGGCCATGCCACGCGTCTTGTCGTGGCGCTGCAGGGCGTGCAGCAGGGTCACCAGCACGCGGGTGCCGGAGCAACCGATCGGATGGCCGAGCGCGACGGCGCCGCCGTGCACGTTCCACTTCTCCGGATCGGCTTTGAGCTCGCGTTGCAGGGCAACCATCTGGACCGAGAACGCCTCGTTCATCTCGATCAGGTCGAAGTCCCCGATGCTGCACTTCATCAGCGCGCATAGATTCTTGGTGGCGACTTCCGGTGCCATCATCACCCACTCCGGCGCCATGCCACCAGTCGCGTAGCCAGTGATCGCGGCGAGCGGCTTCAGGCCGTGCGCCTTGGCGAAGTCTTCGTCACAAACGATCGTCGCCGCGGCGCCATCGTTGATCGAGCTGGCATTGCCGGCCGTGACCGTGCCGCCATCGCGCTTGAACGCCGGCCGCAGCTTGGCGAGCGCTGCGACGGTCGAGTCGGCGCGCGGGCCATCGTCCTTGTTGAATTGGATCGGGTCCTTCTTTCGCTGCGGAACCTCGACACTGAAGATCTCCTGGTCAAAGGCGCCGGAGGTTTGCGCAGCGACGGCCTTCTGATGACTGCCAGCGGCGTAGGCGTCCTGTTCTTCGCGGCTGATGCCATACTTCTCGGCAACCAACTCACCGGTGTTGCCCATGTGGAAGTTGTTGTAGTGGTCCCACAGACCATCCCAGACCACAGCGTCCAGCGCTTGCGTGTGACCGAGGCGGGCGCCTTCGCGGGCCTTCGGCAGGTAGTACGGCGCGTTGGTCATCGACTCCATGCCACCCGCGACGATGCACTTGCTGTCGCCGGCCTTGATCGCCTGAGCGGCGAGCATCACGGTCTTGAGACCGGAGCCGCACACCTTGTTGACGGTCATCGCTGGCTGCGAGTTCGGGATGCCGGCCGCGAGCTGCACCTGACGCGCCGGATTCTGGCCGAGCCCTGCTTGCAGCACGTTGCCCATCAGGACCTCATCGATCTGATCCGCGGGAACGCCACTGCGGCGCAACGCTTCGGTGACGGCAAGGCCACCCAAATGCGGGGCGGTGAGCGGGGACAGAGCCCCCTGGAACTTGGCGATGGCGGTGCGGCAGGCGCTGACGATTACTGGACGACCCATTGCGATTCTGGTTGGGATGCGAGTTTCGGTTCGGGAGGCACTGCCCCGGACGAGGTCATGCCCCAAGGCATGCGTCGGCGCGTGGTAGTTCTACGGGGTAGTTCTAGGGGCAAATAGTGTAGCGATCCGCCAGCTGACAGCCATGGCGAGCACGGCCATTCATGCATTCTGAGGAGGGTACTGTCTCGCCCCGGGGCCAGCCGCCCGTATGGAAGGCTCTGGATACGCAGCTCCCGCGACGTACGTGACATGTTTGGTGATGCCCATCTACCCACTGCACCGTAGATTCCGGCAACTTGAGTTTCCCCGTTCTCCCGCTCAACCGCCCCTCACGACTGTGCGACAACAACTAACCCTGGCGAGCGGATGGCTCGCAATTTCGGCCGCCACATCCGCCTCCGTGTGTGCTGCTGCCCTGCCCTTGCCGCAGGCTCCACCGACCGCCAAGACGCCAATGGTCAACCCGGCTGGCACGGAAGCCCCGCAGGATCCGGTTCCGCCAAAGAAGAACCCGCAGCAGGTCGTGGTCACCGCACAAAAGCAGGGCGCCGAAGCCGTGCAAGACGTGCCGCGCAGCATCACCGCGATCGGCCAAAAGCAGATTCGCGACGCCGGGCTGACCTCGATCGAGGAGGCCGCCCGCTACGTTCCGAACACGCTGTTTACGGGATTTTCGGCAAGACGACTGAGCTTTCCCTACATCCGCGGCGTCGGTTCTGGCCAAGGGGATCCGGCGGTCGCCACGTTCGTCGACGACGTGCCACAGCTGAGCGTCAGCAGCACCAACCTGTCCTTCGCCGGACTGGAACGCGTCGAAGTCCTGCGCGGACCATCGAGTGTGCTCTGGGGCCGCAATACGATCGGTGGCGCGATCAACATGATTTCGCGCAAGCCATCCTGGGAACCGGGCGGCGAGTTCCAGGCATCGCTCGGCAACTACAACAGCACGCGCTACCAGGTTCGTGCGACCGGCCCGATCACCGACGAAACGTTGGCGATGAGCGTCGATGCTTCGTATGAAAAGCGCGACGGCTACACCGACAACCTCGCCACCGGCAACGACATCGATGATGCCGAAAGCACCTTCGCCCGGATGCAATTCCTGTGGGCGCCGAACGACGACAACACGGTGCACTTCAGCATCTACGGCGAAGCGTCGCGCGATGGCGGCTTTGTGCTGAGCGACGTCGGCGGGCTGCGCACCAACCCGTGGCGCATCAACCAGGACTTCGAAGGCCGCACCGAACGCGACATCCTCGCCGGCTCGATTGTCTGGAATCACTACGACCGGAACTTCGACCTGACGACGATCACCGCGGCGCAAGACTGGGACATCGACGAAACCGCCGACTTCGACTTCCAACCGTTCGACATCGTCCGGCGTGACACCCGCGAAGAACAAACCTACGTTTACCAAGAAGTCCGCCTCGCGTCGGTTGCCGATGCCGCACTCGACGCGGGTGAGAAGGACGGCATGAAGTGGCTCGTCGGCGTCAGCGGCTTCCACAGTGAGTCCAAGCAAGAAGCGTCCAACGACTTCCGCCCTGGCAGCATGATGTTCAACCCGCTAATCCCAGCAGAGGGTGTCGACCGATCGGCCGGCACCTTCGACAGCTGGTCCGCAAGCGTGTTTGGCCAAGCGACATGGATGCTTCGCAATGGCTTCGAAGCGGCCGCCGCGGTGCGCTACGACTACGAATCGCGCGAAGCGACCATCAACCGCACGTTCTCGGGCTTCCCCACGGGCGGCTCGCGCGGCGACCGATCGTTCGAACGCATCCTGCCGCGCGCCAGCATTGCCTACCGCAGCAACGAAGACTGGAAGACCTACTTCAGTGCCGCGCGTGGCTTCAAGGCCGGCGGTTTCAACCTGACCGCGCCGACCGGCAGCGAGTCGTTTGGCACCGAGACCAGCTGGACCTACGAACTCGGCGTCAAGACCGAGTGGTTCGACGACCGCCTGAAGGCCAACGCGGCGGTGTTCTTCATCGACTGGGACGACATGCAGCTGAGCCAGTTCGACCCCACCGCTGGTGGCTACGTCAGCAACGCCGGCAAATCGACCAGCCAGGGCGTTGAGCTGGAAGTCGCGGCCCAGATCTGCGAGGACTGGAGCGTCTTCGGCACCGCCGGCTACCTCGATACGGAGTTCGATCAATACACCGACCAATTCGGCCAAGACGTTTCCGGCCGCAGCTTGCCGTTCGCGCCGAGCTACACGTTTGGTGCCGGCAGCCAGTTCACCAAGAAGCTACCGAACGAGGTCCAAGCGTTCGCCCGCATCGATTGGTTTCACGTCGGTGAGTTCTTCTACGACGCCGGCAACCTCGGCGCCGAGCGCTACAACCTGACCAACCTGCGGCTCGGCTGGACGCGCCGCAACGTGCGCGTCGAAGGCTTCGTATCGAACCTGCTCAACGAGGAGTACATCTCGATCGCCTTCCAAGCGAACCCCGGCGACCCGACCCAGTTCGTGGGCCAGAACGGCGCACCGCGCACCTACGGCATTTCGTTCGCCGTGACGTTCTAGCAGTGCGAGCAGGCTAGCAGGCTCGGCCGGCACGCGCCGGCTACTTGCCGGCAGCAGCCGACACGCAGAACAGCGTATCGTTGGTGCGGATCAGCACCTCATTGTGCGCGACAACGATCGAGGCGCGGATCAGGTCGTCGTCTTCGCCAGCCATCGCGACCTGGTGCACGATCTTGCCGTCGGCCATGCGGACGACGGCGACGACGCCGTTGTGGTTGATGCACCAGACGTGCCCATCGGCGACCGTCGGCGAACCGCGCCACAGATGCTCCTTGCTCATCTTGGTGGTCCAAACGACTTCGCCGTCCTTGGCGCGGACCTTGGATAGCGCCGACTGCACGTCACTGAGCACGTAGAAGTGGCCGTCGGCAAACGCCGGCGTCGGCACGTCACTCGACACCGGGTTGGGCCGGCCCTCGCTCTTCCAGGCGAGCGCGTCGTCGGTCAAACCGCCTGCGCCACCGAGTTTGATCGCGTAGACCGGGGCGCGCTTGGGTGCACACACGAGCGCTACGCCATCGCCGACCACCACCGTCGGCACGAGCCGCCAGAAGCGTTCGCGGTGCCCCTGGTTCCACGTGCCCCACCGCCACAGTTCTTTGCCGGACGCCGGATCGTGGCCGGTGATGACATCGCCGCCGACCAACAGCATCTCCTTGCGGCCGTCTGTGCCGACATACGGAATCATCGAGGTGTAGGACTCGAGCGACTCGACCTTGGCCGGCGACGGACGAACGTGCTTGTAGATCGTCTTGCCGTCCGCCGGGTTGATCGCGAGCACGAATGAGTCGATCGCCTGGACCGCCTTCGCAGGTTCTTCGGCAGGCTTCGGTCCGCCGCGGCCGCGGCGGCCACGCTGGATCGGTTCGTCGCGTTGCAGCACCGGCAGGTAGACGACTCCTTCGACCAGTGTCGGACTCGCCGAGAACGTCCAGTTGAACGCGAAGTTGCCGTAGTCCTCCTGGATGTTGCGACGCCAAAGTTGCTTGCCGTCGAGGTCGAAGGCCACCAGGTCGCCGTTGCCGAAGAAGAATACGACGCGCTCGCCATCCGTAACAGCTGATGGGCTGGCGTAGGTAGCACGGGTGCGAGCGCCGCGGGCAATGTTGGTGCCTTGCGGCGTCGGCTTATAGCCACTGCCGGCGTCCTTCTGCCACAGCACCTTGCCGTCGCTGCGACGCACACACATCGCGACCAGCTGTTCGCGCTTAGAGTCGACCGACGTCAAGAAGATGCGATTGCCAATGACGATCGGAGTGCCGGCACCGGAACCCGGCATCTCGACCTTCCAACGCACGTTCTGGTCCGGCCCGAAGTCCGTCGGCAGGCCCTTGGCGGCCGCCGCGCCGTTAAAGTTTGGACCGCGCCAATGCGGCCAATCCTGTGCTTGCACCGATTGCGCAAAGGTGTGCGCGAGTGCGAGCACGATCGCACCGCCGAGAAGACCACGCGGGAAGTGAGTTGCCATAAACAGTCTCCGTCAGGATTTGGAAGCAGCCTCGTCGTCGAACATCTGCTGGATCTTGTCAACGACCCCAATCGCTTCTTCGGTGTCGACGATGCCGGTAAGCAGGTCGATCAATCCCTGGCGATGGGCTTCGTGTTTCGACAGCTCGCCGAATCGGAAGTCTTCGGTGTAGAACGCGCGGACCAGTGGCAAGAAGCGATCGAACGCGACCTGCCAGTCCGTGCTGAAGCCGTGCATGTTCGGGTAGTGCTGGTCGCCAGCGAGCGCACACGTCACCTCGAGAGCCGCGATCTCTGCCGAACGCGCTGACAGCAACAACCCCGTGGAATAGACCGGATCGATGAACCCAAGCGCGTCGCCGATCACTGCCCAGCCAGGGCCACCATCGACCGTCGCCCGGTAGGAGAAGTCGCGGGCCACGCGCACTTCGCCGATCACCGCCGCACTGGACATGCGTTCGAGCAGCGCCGGGCACTGATCGATCGCGGACTGCAGGATCTCATCACGGTTCTGGCCGAAGCGCAGGATCTCGCGGGCCGAAGTGACCAGCCCGATGCTGACGCCCCCCATCAACGGGATGAACCAGATCCACGACTGCGCGTCGAGGCGATAGATCAGCGTCGACCCCGCATCGATTCCGGGGTCGAGCTGCACCCCTTCGAAATGCGCATAGACCGCCGTGTTTTCGAGGCCGGGAATCAGCTTTTGGCGACTGCGTTCGCGCGCCACGACTCCTTTCTGACCGGAAGCATCCAAGACCAGCCGCGCATCGATCACATCTTCGCTTTCGTCGAGACGGCGAACCCGCACGCCGGTCACGGCATCCCCTTCCGAACACACCGCAATGACCGGAGTATCCGTCTCGACATGCGCGCCACATTCGACGGCGCGGTCGAGCATCATGCGATCGAACTCGCTGCGCAAGACTTGCCACGTGTTGTGCATGCGCGGATCGCGCACCTCGGAGAAGTAGAACGGACGGCTCGGGCCCTTCGGCGAAATGAACTGCACGGCGTGCTTCTGCGGGAAACCGATCTGGTCCATGCGTTCGCGAACGCCGAGTTTCTCCAGGGTCAGGTTGACCGCGGGAACCAGCGACTCGCCGACGTGGAACCGCGGGAACGAGTGCCGTTCGAACAATCCGACGCGATGGCCAGCCTGGGCAAGCAGCGTGGCAGCGGTAGTACCGGCGGGACCGCCGCCAATCACGACGACGTCAAAGCTTCTATGGGAGTCTGTCACAGGCGAGAGCATCATGATGTATCCGTGTTCGCCAGGGCGGGCGGGACGAGATTCTGACACCTCAGATTTTTTCGCGAACCACGGTTCTGATTCGCATGGAGGCGCGCGCGCCGCAAGGACCGTAAGATCGCAGCCCCGATGGCGCCCACACCCGATCCGCAAAAGTCCGAAGCCACGACAGCTGGCAACTACTTCGTCGCGAACTACCCCCCGTTCTCCT
>TARA_R110002072_G_scaffold193809_7_pt1 | contig 25346 bp, 20 predicted proteins | sample TARA_R110002072 | Tara Oceans TARA_R110002072 (sample SAMEA4397118) | marine metagenome | biome: Polar Biome; feature: [SRF] surface water layer (ENVO:00010504); material: water (ENVO:00002006), including particulate matter (ENVO:01000060) such as... | depth 5 m | reverse complement strand
GCAGATATGACTATGGGATGGAAAATACTACCCTACGAATTATTCCTTGCATTATGGATTCTATGCGCATTAGGTATGTTACTATATTTTATGGGTTATCTAAAGTTTCCACACGATTCGCCTGTAAAAAAGATTTCTCCCACAAGATGGGCATTTTCATTAAGCATGTTGTTTTTGATTGTTTATATGTCTATGGGCTTTCGCGTAAGCGAGCAATCAAAGGGCTTTATAACTCCAAACCTCTTAAGCGGATTGGCACCACCGGCTGGACATAGTTATATCTTTCCAAATACCTGTCCTTTGAATTTAAATTGTTACAAAGATTTTGAAGAAGGAATGGAATATGCTAAACGCTCCAACAAACCGGTATTGATCGATTTTACAGGACATGGTTGTGTAAACTGCAGACGAATGGAAGACCAGGTGTGGAGTGACCCAGAAATCTATAACTTGATTAATAATGAGTATGTTTTAATCTCTTTGTATGTGGATGAAAGGGCATCGCTTGACGAAACTTACACATCAGCTTTAAGTGGAAGACAAATGCGCAATGTGGGCAACAAATGGGCCGACTTTCAAGCAATACATTTCAACAAAAATTCACAGCCTTATTATGTTCTGGCTTCGCCAGATGGAAAAATACTCAACAGACCGGTAGCTTATATGCCGGATAAAGAGGGGTACAAAGAATTTTTAAATTGTGGATTGGAACGATGGTCTGAAATTAAAAAAGCGCAATAGAATAAATCTATTACGCTTTGTCTAAGCTTAGTAAAAAATCTTAATTTTATGGCTAAACCTTGGATTAAATCATCATCCCCACAATAATTTAATTACAAATGGCTTAACCTTTTTACTAAAAAACAGAGTCAAATATACTTCAATTTGACTGTCATTTCAATAAGTATATACACGTAATTTTTAATAGAAATGGATTTTAAAAATAAATACTTTATGTTACAATTTTTATAATTACTAAAACCTAAGATTATAATTAATTTAAATTTATTAAATTAGCAAAAAAAAATTGTTATTCACTTAATTTTTAAACTATGAAATTTTTTACAAAAAGCATATTGTGCTTGCTGGCAGTTGTATTTTCTTTGAATACATTTGCTCAAACGCCCACTGAGCGTGAACAAATCAAATCAAATTATGATTTGAACTATTTGAACCAATTACGAGTACAAGTGGCGTCAGAATATGAAAACCAGAGGCAAAGAGCATTGGAACAAGCAACTGTAAACGGATGGTTAGATACCTATGAATTTGAAGATGGAGGTGTTGGTTTTCTTATTGATGTAATTGATGGACAGCCCATCTATTATGAAACCATGAACAGAAATGCAGGAATCACTGCAAGAGCAGATAGAGTTCATACCGGCGGGAGTTCCGGCTTGGATTTGAATGGAGAAAATATGCTCGTTGGAGTTTGGGACGGTGGTCTGGTAAGAGAAGCACATCAGTTACTTGAAGGTCGTGCTGTTCATATTGATACAGAGACACAATTGAGTTCTCATGCTACTCACGTAACGGGTACTGTAATAGGCTCAGAAGCATTTCAATCAGGAAATGGTAAAGGGATGGCACCACTGGCAGAATCAATTAATTATTCTTTCAGAGTGGGAAGTGATGCCGGTGAGGTTCTTGCAGCAATTACTGATGTAGGATTGTTAGTTTCAAACCACTCTTATGGAGTACCACCAGATGGTGGCTCAGGACCTGCGCTGCCAGTTTGGTATTTAGGAAAATATACAGGTTCGTCAAGACTTTGGGATCAAATACAATTTGGTGCTCCTTATTATTTGCCTGTTTGGGCTGCCGGTAATGCTAGGAATACAGCTCACAATAACCAGGGAGATGGTGGTTTTGATATACTAACAAACCAAGCTGTTTCAAAAAATAATTTAGTTGTAGCAGCAACCTTTCAAGTTTTAAATTATGTAAACGCCGGAAGTGTAAGTATGTCATCTTTTAGTAGCTGGGGTCCTCCAGATGATGGGAGGGTAAAGCCAGATATTTCTGCAAAAGGAGTCAATACTTTTTCTTCAACAGCAACAAGTAATGCCAGCTATTCTAATTTTTCAGGTACTTCAATGGCAGCACCAAGCGTGGCCGGAGCACTTCTTTTATTACAGCAACATTACAACAATTTGAATGCTGAATTTATGAGATCATCTACTTTAAGAGGCTTGGTACTCCACACTGCAGATGAAGCCGGCGCTTTTCCAGGACCCGATTATCGTTTTGGATGGGGTTTAATCAATACAGAAAGAGCTGCTGAAATCATTTCCAATGATGGTACAACATCTCATATTTTAGAATTGACAATTCAAGATGGTCAAAATATTGAAATTACAGGAAATGCCGTTCCCGGTGAGCGGTTAGTAGCTTCCATAACCTGGTTAGATAAACAAGGTAATATAGTTCCGGGTCAAGTTGAAGATGACGACACCCCAATACTAATTAATGACCTTGACTTAAGAGTATTTGATGAAAATCAAGATGTTTCTTTGCCTTGGGTTCTTGATCACTTTAATTTTACTGCTCCAGCAACAAATGGAGATAACATAAGAGATAATATTGAAAAAATTGAAATTGACAATCCTGCGGGAGACTATTTAATTAGAGTTTCACATAAAGGTACTTTAGAAGAAGGTGAACAAGCTGTGTCTGTGATACTTTCAGGATTTGAAGTAACAGAGGTAACGCTAGGTACACCATCTAATGACTTTGTACAAGCATCAATATTTCCAAATCCTGCAAATAACGAACTCAATGTTCAGGCACTCACACAGATTTCTGAACTTGAAATTATAAACTTGTTAGGACAGTCAATGGGAACCTATATCGTGAATGCAAATTCAACTATGCTCGATATTAGTAATCTAAAAACCGGAACTTACTTTTTAAGAGTGACTATAGACAACGCTTCAAAAGTTTACAAGTTTATAAAAAGATAAACTCAACAATTTTTATTAAATTTAAACCTCCCCATTAATTTGAGGAGGTTTTTTTATGGAGACCTCCTTGACGATTCATCATATTAACTAAAATTATTTTTATGCTTGCAAAAGTTTATGGGAGTGCTTTTTTTGGCGTTGAGGCTACCACAATCACCATAGAAGTTAATGTAGCGGGAAAAGGAGTGGGCTACCACCTTGTGGGATTGCCAGATAACGCTATACGTGAAAGCAACCACAGAATCGCCGCCGCCCTTCAAAACAATGGATACAAAATTCCGGGAAAAAAAATCACCTTGAATATGGCTCCGGCTGATTTAAGAAAAGAAGGCTCTGCTTATGATTTACCGTTGGCTATTGGCATTCTCGCTGCTACAGAACAAATTCAATTAAAAAATAATCCCGAAGACTATATCATAATGGGAGAACTCTCACTTGACGGAAATTTACAGTCAATAAGAGGTGCTTTACCAATAGCCTTTAAAGCTAGAGAAGAAGGGTTTAAAGGGTTTATTCTTCCAAAAATAAATGCGAAAGAAGCTGCCATTGTGGAAGGGCTGGAAGTTTTTGGTGTGGACTCCATCTCTGAAGTGATTGATTTTTTTGATAAAGACAGCCCATTAGAACAAACCATTGTCGATATCAAAGCTGAGTTTTATGAACACTTAAACCATCCCGAATTTGATTTTGCCGATGTGAAAGGTCAAGAATCCATAAAACGATGTATGGAAATCGCTGCTGCGGGAGGGCACAACATTATACTTATTGGTCCTCCGGGCTCCGGTAAAACAATGCTCGCAAAACGTTTGCCGTCAATCTTACCGCCCATGACGCTTGATGAAGCGCTGGAAACTACTAAAATACACAGTGTGGCAGGGCGCACTAAAGAACATTCAGGAATTATGACGCAACGGCCCTTTCGAAGCCCCCACCACACGATAAGTGATGTTGCTTTAGTTGGCGGTGGTGCTTATCCGCAGCCTGGTGAAATATCCCTTTCTCATAATGGAGTCCTTTTTCTCGATGAACTTCCGGAATTTAAAAGAGGTGTGCTTGAAGTGATGAGACAACCCCTTGAAGACAGAGAGGTTACCATTTCCAGAGCAAAATTTACAGTTACATACCCCAGTAGTTTTATGCTGGTAGCAAGTATGAACCCCAGTCCCGGCGGGTATTTTAATGATCCGGATGCACCGGTAACTTCCTCTCCGGCTGAAATGCAACGATACCTCAGTAAAATTTCAGGACCTTTACTAGACCGCATTGATATTCATATTGAAGTTAATCCTGTCCCTTTTGAAAAACTCAGTGAGGAGCGTAAAGGTGAAAGCAGTGTTGTGATAAGAGAGCGTGTAGCTGTTGCAAGAGAAGTACAAACAAAGCGATTTCAGGATATTGATAACATTCACTACAATGCACAGATGGGTGTCAAACAAATCAGGCAGTTTTGTAAACTGGATGAGGCATCATTATCTCAATTAAAAGTGGCTATGGAACGCTTGAATCTTTCGGCAAGAGCTTATGACAGAATTTTAAAAGTAGCCCGCACTATAGCAGACCTTGAAGGTAGTGAATCTATTGTGGGGAATCATATTTCAGAAGCTATACAATACAGGAGTCTCGACCGTGATGGTTGGTTTGGTTAATCGTTAAAGTGGTATTAAAAAATTTTAAGATTCACATTTTAGATTATATTTAGGCTACACTTAAAAACAATTATGGAAATTTTAGACCAGTCACCAAAAATTGAACTCAGAAACCTCTTGGTTTCAGATTATATCGAATTGAAAAAATCGATGATTGAGTCTTACAACGGCATGCCTGAAGATTACTGGACAGAAAAGGAAATTAAAACCCTGCTTAAAAAATTTCCGCAGGGACAGCTCTGTATTGAAATTGATGACCGCATTGTGGGCTGTGCCTTGAGTATTATCGTCGATTCATCAAAATATGATGATGACCATTCTTATACTCAGATAACGGGTAATTTCACTTTCAACACCCACTCAGAAAACGGTGATGTTTTGTATGGTATCGATGTATTTATTCATCCTGAATTCAGAGGATTGCGACTGGGGAGAAGATTGTATGAAGCAAGAAAAGAACTCTGTGAACAACTCAATTTGCGTTCTATTGTTTTTGGAGGAAGAATTCCTAACTATAGTAAGTATGCTAAAGAGCTTACACCAAAACAATATATAGACAAAGTGAAACGCAAAGAAGTTGATGACCCGGTTTTGCTTTTTCAATTGGCCAATGATTTTCATGTAAGAAAAGTATTAAAAGGGTATCTCGATGGTGACAAAGAATCTCTCGATTATGCAGTCCTAATGGAATGGAATAATATCTATTATGTTAAATCAGACAAAATTTTAGATTCCCAAAAGAAAGTTGTAAGACTAGGGCTTGTACAATGGCAAATGCGATTGTTTAGGGATTTTGATGCTGTTGTAAATCAAATAGAGTTTTTTGTTGACGCCATTTCAGATTATCAAAGTGATTTTGTACTGTTTCCTGAGTTTTTCAATGCCCCGTTAATGGCAGACTTTAATAACCTTAAAGAATCTGAAGCCATTAGAAAATTATCAGAATATACAGAGCCTTTACTTGAAAAATTTAGGGAAATGGCTATTTCATACAATATCAATATCATCACAGGAAGTATGCCTTTAAAGAAAGAAGGTCATCTTTACAATGTGGGCTATGTATGCCGAAGAGATGGAAGCTATGAACGCTATGAAAAGCTTCATATTACCCCCGCTGAGGAATCTGCATGGGGTATCAAGGGCGGAAACAAAATTAAAGCCATCGATACAGATTGTGGTAAAATAGGTGTGCTCATTTGTTATGATGTAGAATTTCCTGAAATCTCAAGATTGCTCGCAGATGAAGGGATGAATATATTATTTGTACCCTTTATGACAGATACCCAAAATGGGTATGAGCGTGTGCGTAATTGCGCTAAAGCTCGGGCTATTGAAAATGAGTGTTATGTTGCCATAGCCGGCAATGTTGGTAATTTACCCAAGGTCAATAATATGGATATTCAGTATGCTCAGAGTGCTGTATTTACACCCTCAGACTTTGCTTTTCCTGTTAACGGAATCAAAGCAGAAGCCACTCCAAATACCGAGAGTACTCTTATTGCCGACGTTGATATGGATCTTTTAAAAGAACTACACAACTTTGGGAGTGTGAGAAATCTCAAGGACAGAAGAAAAGATTTGTATTCTCTTATTAAAAGAAAAGCTGCTAAATAAACCTTTTAAGCCATTTAATTTTATTTTTATAAGGCGCATAACGCAAAGGAATGTCCAGCCAGTTGGCCCTTTTTGTGATGGATTTTTTATGTGAAAAAGTATCAAAGGTGTACTTGCCATGATACCCGCCCATACCACTGTTGCCCACACCACCAAAGGGAAGTTTTTCATTAATAAAATGCACTAAAGTGTCATTAATAGTACCACCACCAAAGGAATATTTTTGAATCATTTTTTCAGCAAACTTATTTCTTGTACTAAAAATATAAACAGATAGAGGATTTGGAAATTTTTTCAAAATCAGGTCGATATCATTTTCTGTTTGGTAAACCAAAACCGGCAAGAGAGGTCCAAAAATTTCATCCTGCATAATTTTACTATTCAAAGAAGGGTTAACAATTACTGTGGGTGAAATATAGTGATCATCAGGATCCATTTCACCTCCAATTACAATTTTCTCCTGGTCTATTAATGAAAGCAATCTATTGTATTCCTTTTGATTAATTATTCGGGCAAAATCTTTAGATGACTTAGGGTTGTTTCCATAAAAGCGAGTAATTTCATCTTTAAGTGCCGTTATAAATGTGTTTTTAATTTTTTCGTGAACCAGCACATAATCCGGTGCTATACAGGTTTGCCCGGCATTGATGAATTTCCCAAAAACAATGCGCTTTGCAGCCAATTTTACTTTTGCGCTTTCATCTACAATGGTGGGGTTTTTACCGCCCAATTCAAGTGTGCAGGGTGTGAGGTGTTCAGCAATAGCTCTGGCAACGATGCGACCCACAGGAACGCTTCCGGTAAAAAAAACATAATCCCATTTGTGGTAAAGCAATTCTTGAGAAACAGCAACATCTCCTTGAATAAGAGCTACATGATTTTTTTGAAAAAGGCTATTGATAATTTCTTCCAACAATTGAGCAGTATGAGGCGCATACTCGCTGGGCTTAATAACAACAGTATTCCCGGCAGCAACAGCACCTATCAATGGAGACATGACCAATTGAAATGGATAATTCCAAGGTGCAATGATAAGAACGGTGCCATAAGGTTGGGAGTAGATCCAATCGCTAGAGGGATAATTTAAAAGGGAAGCCGGTACACGTTTTGGTTTTGACCAATGTTTTATGTTTTTGATAGCCAGTTTAATTTCTTTGATAACAATGGCCGTCTCTGTAGCAACACTTTCAAATTTTGGTTTCTTAAAATCTTTGTAAAGAGCCTCACAAATTTTATCCTCTTTTCTTTGAATGGTTTGTAGCAGCTTTTTTAACACCTGTTTTCTGAAGTCAACATCTTTTGTTTTTCCGGTTTGGAAAAAATCGTGCTGGCTTTTCAGAAGTTCAGGAATTTGATACACTTTTTCTGTTTTTAGATTTGCTTTCTTTTGCTTAGCTTTAGCTAAAATAAGAAATTAAAAAATTGAAATCGATGATAAAAAAACAAATGCTACTTTTTCTGATAATTAGCTTTATGGCTTGCGCCGAAAAAGAAAAAAACACAAATGAAACAACCCCTAAAATTTCTTCAGAAATTAAAGAAAATATACCTCCAAAATTTAATCAAAAAGAAGCAGCAAATCTTCTTGAATTACCCTTAAAATGTTTTGACCAAGAATACCCTTATAAGCCCGGTACTGTATTAGAAAACAAAAACGACGTAAGACCCCCTATTGAAAATTTCCCAATTTTTTACGGTTGTTTTGATTGGCACAGTGCCGTTCATGGCTATTGGTCAATGATAACTTTAGTCAAGAACTTTCCTGAACTGGAAGAAGCTGCGCGTGTAAGGGAAATACTAAAAAATACACTCACAAAAGAGCATATTGAAGTTGAAACAGCCTTTTTCAATCGTAAGGTAAATACATCATTTGAGCGCACTTATGGCTGGAACTGGTTTTTAAAACTCGCCGAAGAACTTTATACTTGGGAAGATCCATTGGGTCAAGAACTTTATCAAAACATAAAACCTTTAACAGATTTGTTTGTGGAACGCTATAAAGAATTTTTGCCAAAATTGGTTTATCCCATCAGAGTGGGAGAGCATACAAATACTGCTTTTGGGCTTACTTTTGCTTATGATTATGCCGTTACAACCGGCGAAGATGAACTGCGTGACTTGATAAAATTACGTGCAAATGATTTCTACTTCAATGATAAAAATTGTCCCATCGACTGGGAGCCCAGCGGATTTGATTTTTTATCCCCCTGTTTTGAAGAAATCAATATTATGAGACGAGTCCTTGATGAAAAAGAGTTTTTGACTTGGTTGGATCAATTTATGCCCCAGCTAAAGAATAAAAATTATGAATTGGAAGTAGGCAAAGTGAGCGACCGTGAAGATGGAAAACTAGTGCATTTGGATGGATTAAATTTTAGCCGCGCCTGGAGTATCTATGCTTTGGCCAATCAATTTGAAGAATATGCGCATTTAAAAAATGTAGCAAATGAGCATATGAACTATTCGTTGCCCAATCTTGTTGATGATAGTTATGAAGGGGGGCACTGGCTGGGTAGTTTTGCAATTTATGCGCTTTTACAACTCAACGATGAAGTTTCTCAATAAAATTGGTCCCGGTACTCTGGTTGCTGCTGCCTTTATAGGGCCTGGAACTGTGACCGTTTGCACCCTGGCAGGAGTGGAGTTTGGTTTTACATTACTTTGGGCGATGGGGCTTTCCATTATAGCCACATTAGTACTTCAAGAAATGACCGTTCGTTTAGGTCTTGTTCACGGAAAAGGTTTGGCAGAAACCGTCAAAAATCAAATCAAAATTCCGGTATTAAAAATTATCGGAATTACTTTAATTATTTGCGCTATCGTTATTGGAAATGGTGCTTATGAAGCTGGAAACATCAGTGGTGGAGTACTTGGTTTGGAGACATTTCTTGCGAAAAGTACCATTTCCTTTCAAAAAATTGAAATCAATTATTTGAGTCTTCTTTTAGGATTCATTGCCTTTATAGTCCTCTATCTTGGAAAGTATAAAATCATTGAACGTGCTTTGGTGGGTTTAGTAATTTTGATGAGTATCTCATTTTTGATTGCTGCGATACTAACAAAACCCGATTTACTATTACTTTTAAAAAGTGTTTTTATTCCAAAAATTCCGGAGGAAGGATTCCTTACTATTATAGCCCTGGTGGGGACTACCGTTGTACCTTATAACTTGTTTTTACACGCTGCACTTGTCAGAGAAAAGTGGACCACAGTAAGAGAATTGAGAACGGCTCAAATGGATAGTTTTATTGCTATCATTTTGGGCGGTATAGTATCTATGGGAATTATTGTTTGCGGTGCGGCTATTCAAGGTGCAAGTGTCAATAATGCAGCTGATCTTGCTTTAGGACTGGAGCCCCTTTATGGTGAATTTGCGACCTATTTTTTAAGTATCGGATTGTTTGCTGCCGGAATTAGTTCGGCTATTACAGCACCTTTAGCCGCTGCTTATGTTTCCAAAGAATGTTTTAACTGGAAAGGCGGAATGAAATCCAAAAAATTTAGAATGGTTTGGATGCTTATTCTCCTATTAGGAATTTTAATTTCGTCTCTTGGATTTAAACCCATTGAAATTATCAAATTTGCACAAGTAGCAAATGGGATTTTACTCCCTGTAGTTGTAGGATTTCTACTATGGGTAATGAATAAAAAGGAGCTTTTAGGCAATTATAAAAACTCACTAATTCAAAACATTTTTGGGATTTTAATTGTTTTAACTACTTTAATTTTAAGTATAAGAAGTTTGGACCGCGTTTTTCAATGGAATTTATTTTAATATGAACTACACCATCGATATCAATGCAGATTTGGGTGAGGGTTATCCTTATGATGAACAAATTATGCCCTTGATTTCCTCTTGCAGCATTGCTTGCGGCGGTCATTATGGTGATGAAAATTCAATGAGAAAAACGATTCAATTGGCCAAAAAACACAATGTAAAAGTGGGTGCACATCCTTCGTTTCCCGATAAAGAAAATTTTGGTAGAAAAGTAATAGAAATGGAGGAGGCAGCATTGCAAAAAAGTTTAATCAATCAAATTCAAAATTTTATTAGAATTTGTAATGAAGAACACGTAAACATCAATCACATTAAACTTCATGGAGCCTTGTATAATCTTGCTGCTGTTGATGAAAAAATATCAGATTTGGTTATTCAAACGGTGCTTATTGTAAGCCCGAAAACCACAATTTATCTTCCCGGAAAGTCTATTTTTTATGCTAAAGCGAAAAATAAAATTCCCTTAAAGAAAGAGGCGTTTATTGACCGAAGCTACACAGATGATGGTTTTTTAGTCGCTCGCACCCATCCCAAGGCACTGCTCGAATCTCCTGAAAAATCCTTTGAACAACTTATAGAAATAGTTACCCAAAGCAAGGTGACAAGCATTTCAGGTAAGAAAATAGCACTTCAAGCAGCAACTTATTGCATTCATGGTGATCATCAAATGTCAATTGAAATATTGAATTATTTACATCAAAATTTAAAGAATTACGCCATAGAAATTGAATGAGTATCTATCCAAAAATAAAAGACTTTGGTGAACAAGCCTTACTACTGGAATGGAATAATGAAATTTCATTAACCATACATAAAGAAATTATGAGGTATAAGCATACCATTGATTCAAGATTTCAATCAATCGTTATTGAAACAGTCCCTACCTATGCTTCATTGGCTATTTATTTAAATAAAAGTGCAAACAAAGAAGCCTTTATTTCTGAATTAAATTCTGGCTTATTACTTTCTGAAATAATTCAAAAGAGTCAACGAATTATTCATATACCGGTATGTTATGAGATTGAATATGGATGGGATTTACCAGAAATGGCGCACAAACTCAACATACCAATTGACGAAATTATATCAAGACACATTGACCAAGAGTATCCAGTCTATTTTTTGGGTTTTTTACCGGGATTTCCATACCTGGGAGGTCTCGATCCAAAAATTGCTTTTCAGCGTAAAGCAACACCTAGAAAACAAGTAGATAAAGGTTCTGTGGGAATTGCAGGAAGTCAAACGGGAATTTACACAATGGATTCACCGGGAGGTTGGAATATTATTGGTCGCAGTCCACTTAATTTTTTTGATGTATCCCAAGAAAACCCTTGTTTGCTGGTGCCTGGTGATTTAGTGAAATTTTATAAAATTTCGCGGAAGCTTTATGAAGAGATTTATTTTCAAGTTAAAAATCAAAATTATAGCTTAAGAAAGGAGGTGAGGGATGTTTAGCGTTTTACAAACGGGAATTCAAACGACTTATCAGGATTTAGGAAGATTAGGTTTCAGGAATATGGGTGTGCCTTTAAGCGGTGTAATGGACCGGCAGATGGCCCAATTTGCAAATACTCTTCTTGGCAATCATTTAAATGCAACCGTCATTGAATTTACTTTAGTAGGTCCCATACTTGAGGTTTTGGAAACTGTTGAAGTTGTTATTGCAGGCATTGGTTTTTTGTCGAGTGTTGGGGGAGTGGAGGTTCCTTTAAATGAAGTAGTAAAAATAGAAAAGGGAAGTGTTTTAAAAATTGGAACTTCTTCACAAACTATGCGAGGATACCTTGCAGTAAAAGGAGGATTTGATGTGATTGAAATATTGGGGAGCTCTAGTTATTACAAAGGGTTGCCAATTCCTGAGATTGAAAAAGGAACTACTTTAGAAATTAAAAAAATAAAAATCACGCAACCAAACTTTCATTCTTTTAATACCTCTTTTTATGAAAGCAGTGATTTAAAAGTTACCAAAGGTCCTGAATTTGAATTGCTGGATGAAAGATTAAAACAGGAACTTTTTAATTCCTTTTTTAAAATCAATCCACAAAGTAATCGTATGGCAACACTATTTGATAATACGGTTTCTAAAGGGTTGAAGGAAATCATAACGGCTCCGGTACAACCGGGGACGGTGCAATTAACTCCTTCAGGTGGACTGGTGGTTTTGATGCGTGATTCACAAGCCACAGGGGGTTATGCCAGAATACTTCAATTACAACCTGAAGCTTTTTGCCTTTTGTCTCAAAAAATACCGGCTACATCAATTGGATTTAAATTGATTTAAAACAATCTGTTTTCTTTGTTGTATTCTCTTTTTTATTACTTTGATAAATTAAATATGAATAATAAATGAATTTGAGAATAGGGTATTTACCATTTGTAATAGGATTTTCCCTTTTTTTTAAATTTTTAGTAATTTGAATGTTTCAATTGATTAGATTTGGAATATAACTAATAAAAGCAATCATTATGTCAAAACCTACAAAGTGTGTATCAGTTCAAACCGCAAGAGATTTACAAAATAATTGGGTAGCTACCCGTCAACCAGAGATTGATAGAACTCTAGGATATATAGACACACGTGAATTTTTTTACAGTGTAGAAGAACTAGAAGAATTTTTGAATTATGTAAAAGACGAATCTAAAAAGCAAGGTATTACTAACCCGGGCATTCGTATATATTTTGGTGCCTACAATGATGAAAAATCAAACAAAGCAACTGTATTTTTAGCTCCTACTAACGGTGATGATAAAAATTCTGATAACAATTACAACATAGACCCTTTCAACTTAAATCAAGGAGGATGGCCACCAAAAAACTATTAATAGTTGGATTTTTATTTTAAATTTATATTACCCGTAAGTATTCTTGAAATCATTGCAGCCGCAGTTGGTACCTATTTGTTTTTTAAAAACAAAATAAAAAGACCTCATACCTGGGTGGTATATTATTTATGGTTAATGATTTTAGTTGAAAGCTATGGCTTCATGGTTGGATTTTCAAAACAAACAAATTATAAATACTTTGCGTTTTTAGAAGGCACATTTTTTCAAAATATCTTTTGGGCTTATAATATTTTCATTGTAATATATACTACCTTATTTATTTCTTATTTTTTAAATTTTATTAAAAATCTAAGGGAAAGAATAATCATTCAGGTATTGACCTTAGGTTATATTGTATTAGCTTTGATTTTATTTATTGATTTAGAGACTTTACAACTTCCTGTTATACCCATTATGTTAATAACCGGCTCGTTGTTACTTTTTATTACCATACTTTTATTTCTTCTAAATTTAATTAAAAGTGATCAAGTAATAGACTTAAAAACTTACTTTCCCTTTTATGTAGCGATGGGGTATCTATTTTTTTTATTAACCACGACCCCCATAGATATTTATTTTAAATATTATGACATAGAGCTTAATGAGTCCTATGTTAATTTAAGAGCAAGCATTAATCTTTACATCAATTTATTCTTATATTCCACAATAACTTTAGGATTTATTTTATGCTTTTGGAAGAAGAAGTCTTATTAATATTTTATTTCATATCGGTTATTTTCATAGTAATCGTTTTTGGATTGTTGTTTTTCTTGGTATTTCAAAAACGAAAGAATAAAATTTTGAATGAAAAAATGATGTTGGAGGTCAAGTATAAAAATGAAATTGCAAAAACTAAAGTCGAAATCCAAGAACAAACACTCAAAAATGTAGCTTGGGAATTGCACGACAACATAGGTCAATTATTATCTGTTATCAATTTGCAATTGAACTTGATGTCAGGAAACGACTTTAAAAACTTATCTGAACATTTAAAAGAAACAAAATCTCTTGTACAAACGACCGTGCAAGAAGTGCGTTCACTTTCAAAAACACTTAACAGTGAGATTATAAAAATCAATGGACTCATAAGGTCAATAGAAATTGAAATGGAGCGCATTGAACGCTTAAACTATGCCAAGACTACATTTGATGTTATTGGCACACCAAAAGAGATAAAACACACTGATGAAATTATTATTTTTAGAATCATTCAGGAGTTTTTGTCAAATACCATAAAATATGCAAAAGCAAAAAAAATAGGAATGTTTCTTAATTATACAGAAGATTTTCTATATCTTTCCATAAGTGATAATGGTATAGGTTTTGACACCTCACTAAAAACCGAAAGTTCTGGTCTTCAGAATATGAAAAACAGAGCTGAACTCCTTAATGCAGATTTTTCACACACGTCTGTTATAGGAGAAGGAACCCAATTAATTTTAACCTACAAGCTGTCAAAATGAGTGTTGTTAATGAACATAAGATTGTAATTGTTGATGATCATTTGCTTTTTGCCAGTTCTCTTGAAAAACTCATTCATACTTTTGGTGGGTTTAAAGTGCTTTATAAAGCAGGTAATGGAGCTGAGCTGCAAGAGCATTTTGAATTAAACAAACCAAAACCCGACATCATTTTATTGGATGTAAATATGCCGGTCATGAATGGCCTTGAAACTGTTGTCTGGCTTACTGAAACTCATCCAAATATCAAAGTATTGGTACTTTCAATGGAGGATGACGAAGAGCATATCTTGAAAATGATTCGGTCTGGTGCTAAAGGGTACCTTCTAAAAGATATTGATCCTGAAAATTTAAAACACGCACTTCTAGAAGTACTTCAAAAAGGGTTTTATTACACAGAGAAAATCAACGAAATTTTACTTGACATTGTTCAAGGGAAAGGCAAGCCAAGTGAGAAATCTCTTTTAAAGGAGAATGAAATCACCTTTCTAAAACTTGCCTGCACAGAAAAAACATATAAAGAAATTGCAGATATTATGTGTCTCAGCCCCAAAACTATTGATGGCTACCGGCAGGAATTGTTTTCAAAACTCAACATCAAAAACAGAGTGGGTCTGGTATTATATGCCATAAAAAATAATTTTGTTGACGTTTAATTAACAGAATCCCAAAGTGGATCTTTTGGAAGGGGTGCTTCAAGATTAAGCAACTCCTTTTTTACGGGATGATAAAAACTTAACCTTCTGGCGTGCAAATGAATGCTACCATCTAAGTTACTTCTGTTAAAACCATATTTCAAATCACCTTTAATGGGGCAGCCAACAGCCGCTAATTGACTTCTAATTTGATGATGCCTACCGGTGTGTAATTGGATTTCAAGTAAATAATAATTGTTTAGCTTTTGTAAGATTTTATAATCCAAGACTGCTTTTTTACTTTCCTGAATTTCCTTGTCAAACGCATAGGATTTGTTTTGTTTTGGGTTTCTTTTTAAAAAATGAATAAGTGAGTCTTGTTCTTTAGGAGGTTGATTTTTGACAAGCGCCCAATAGGTCTTTTGTGTTTCCCTTTCCTTAAACATTTTATTTAAACGGGTTAATGCTTTAGAAGTTTTTGCAAATACAACGATTCCCGTTGTGGGTCTGTCCAAACGATGCACAACACCCAGATAAACAGCTCCCGGTTTGTTGTATTTTTTAGCAATGTACTCTTTTACAATTTCACTCAAAGGTTTGTCCCCGGTTTTATCACCTTGAACAATATCTCCTGCACGTTTGTTGATGACAATCAAGTGGTTGTCCTCATATATGATTTGAAGGTTGTTTTTATTTGAAATTATTTTCAAACATCTAAATTTTAATACTGCTCATTTTGGTTAGGAAAATCACCTGATTTTATGTCTTTGGAATACTGTTGCAGTGCCTGCGTCATTTGGGTGTGTAAATCAAGATAGCGTCTTAAAAACCGGGGGCTAAATTCTGTATTCATTCCCAGCATATCGTGAATGACAAGAACCTGACCGTCAACACCCCCACCTGCGCCAATACCAATAATGGGTATGGTTACGCTTTTAGCTACTTCTTCAGCCAGTTTTGCAGGAACTTTCTCAAGGACAATTGCAAAACATCCCAATTTTTCCAACAATAAAGCATCTTCTTTAAGTTGTTGAGCCTCTGTATCCTCTTTGGCTCTCACGGTGTATGTTCCAAATTTATAAATCGATTGTGGTGTGAGCCCCAAATGTCCCATAACGGGAATACCGGCATTTAAAATGCGTTTTATGGACTCTTTAATTTCTTTACCGCCCTCCATTTTTACTGCGTGACCGCCACTTTCTTTCATAATTCTTATGGCAGAACGCAAAGCTTCTTTTGCGTCGCTCTGGTAGCTTCCAAAGGGCAAATCAACCACCACAAGACTTCTGTTTATAGCCCTTACAACCGAAGCAGCATGGTATATCATTTGATCGAGTGTTATGGGAAGTGTGGTTTCGTGTCCCGCCATTACATTTGAGGCAGAATCTCCCACAAGAATCACATCGATCCCGGCACCATCTACAATTTGTGCCATCGTAAAATCATAAGCGGTAAGCATAGATATTTTCTCACCGCGCGATTTCATATCCACCAGCGTCTTTGTGGTGATGCGTTTGTATTCTTTTTTTGCTACAGACATACAGAATATTTTGAGGGGTAAAGGTAGTAAATATGTAATCTACTTTCCAAAAGGAAGGGTTTTTTCGGTTTTGATTTTAAAGTTGGTGTTCACTATTTTAAATTAAGTGCTTTGCTATATTAAAATTATTAAAATTGAAATATTGTGAAAATCTTAAAAATTGTTATAAATTTGGGCATATCCCCAGAAAGCGCGCCCCCACTAATTTTTAATTTTTAAAGTATAATGCGTAAGTAATGTTTTTATTTACAAAGGGTTTTCTATTTTCTTTCATAGTTTTTCAAACTGCTTTTTTATTTGGACAATCCCAGGTGGCAAATGAAGTGAATTTGGACTATTTAACTATGGGATATGATATAAGAACAATTGACTTGTTGAATATAGATGAACCAAGCATTGTAACTAAAAAATTTCGCCCCATTTTTAAAATCATTTCAAAAAACACTCATAGACTTGACAAACAAAATCAAGAAATATATTATGTGTCTTCGGCTTTTGATTTTGAAAAACAAATTTTAAAGACCGATACTACAACAAATTTATTCTTAAGCAGAAACAGCAGTGCTTTTAACCCTCAAATAATAGAGAGTAGTTCAAAACCCATTCAGGTTTATGCTATTCAGAAAAATGAATTGTATAACGAATCATTAACTTCAGATGCTATTCAGCTAGATTCTTTATTTTTAGAAGCAGTTTCTAGGATTTTTGAAGATAAGAGTATTCCGGGGCTTGTACATCATTTTGGAACACATTTCCCCTTGCAAATTACTTATGGAGGTTATTATATAAACCGTTTTTCAATTGATAATGATGAATTTCTTTTTTCACCTTATGATGAAAAATTATTCAAAGAAAAGGTGAGCCAACTTGTAAAGGCGGTGGAAGCGGGTAAAGATTTTTCTGACCCTTTTTTAAATATAAAAAGTCAACAAGTATTTATTAAGGGCGGAAGTGAAAATATCTCAACTATTCAACAATGGGAAAAAACAATTGAATCAAATTCAAAACCCATTGCTATCGAATTTCAGCGACTTAGCAAGTTACTTACCAAAGAGAATTTCCCAAATGATACATTGATAGATCGAAAAAGAATTGCATTGGATCTTTATATCAATTTTATTGAATCAAAACTAAAAAGTGAAGTGCAAGAGCCCGTTTCTTCAGGTTTTTTTAAAAAATATGCCATTCCATTTAAACAACGATTGGTATCCATTTTAAAAACCAATTCAGGAAAAGAAACAGATAATACATCATCTTATAAAGGGGATTTATTTTTTGGAGGTTTTGCAGACTCTCAAACCGTTATTGCCTCTACATACGCTTTGGATAGACGTGAAATTGAATTGCAAACCTTAATAACCGATGAAAAAATTGAAGTTAATAAATTGCTGGAATATATAGTACCCTATGAAAATTTTGAAAATGGTTTTGCAAATGTTTGGGATGAATCTAAAAAATTGATAAAGGGAGTAGGGCGAAATGATTTAGTAATTTCAGGAGAAGAAGAAAATAAAATTCACTTCAAAGAGGCTCTAAGAAAAAAAGTTGAAAAAAAGATTCAACTAAGTACTATTGATAGTGATGAATTTGAAATTGTTTATTCACTTGAAAGTGTTAATGTTTCAAATGAAATACAAAATTTAAAATCACGACATACTTATGTCATGCCATCAGAGCTTATAGCCGCTGCCTCTATTGGAGATATTGAATTTCTCGAAAATAAGCATTATAGAAAAACCAATATTAATGTTGACGGACTCATAAAAGCTGCCGTTCTAACATCCCAACCGGTTGTTTTTTTTAATCGATTATTTGATTTAGGGATACGCCCCAACACGAATGACTTGGATTTGCTATTTGACACAACTAACTATAATGAAGAGGTGGCAATCGCCTTCCTTGAAAGAGGAGCTACACCAAAAAACAATATGATTTTTAAGGCCGTGGCTTATAGATCGCCCAATGTTATAAAGTCCCTCATAAGGGAGGGTGCTCAACCGGCAAACAATGATCTTGAGTTTGCAATTAAATCAAATGACTTGGCTTTAGTGAGTGCTTTAACAGGTAAGGAAGTTGTTGAAATTAAAAATGAACAACTTGTTTACAAAGAAAATAATCAAATTATTGAGCCGGTAAATACAATTGAAACCTATGTTGTGAAAAAGGGTGATTACTTAGGCAAAATAGCAAGGCAATACAATACAACAGTAACTGAATTAATAAAATGGAACAACTTAAAAACAAATACCATTTTTGTAAATCAAAAATTAAAAATCTTCTTAAAAAATAAACACAGTTCTTCATTAACTTCAGAAAATACACCCACTAGCGAAGAGGTGTTTATTGAGCCTGATGCTACCAAAATTGAAAAAATCTATCAAGTTAAAAGTGGGGATTATTTAGGGAAAATCGCTAACGATCATCAACTTTCAATGGCAGAACTTAAAAAATTAAATAATTTAAATTCAACTGTCATTAAAGTAAATCAAAAGCTTATTGTGGGTTATGAAAAAAAGCTTGTTAATCAAACTAGTGATAGCACTCTTGTCATAGAAAATATTTCAGAGGAGCCAAAAGTAAGCACCTTAATTAATGAAGAACAATATAATAATACAAAATCAAGTATAAATGAGAATGAAGCTCTTGAGATTGAAGATTTTATCGCACTTCAAGGGCAAACTGAACAAGATGCCATGGATGCAATCCTTCAAAATAATGAAAATCTGGCTGTAAAAATTATTGAAAAGCTACAAATTAAAAATGATGCTATATTGAGAACAGCTGTGAGAGAGGGGCAATTGCAAGTTGTTGAAGCTTTATTAGAAAACAAATCTAAACCTGAAAGTGGAATAGAAATAGCTATATTTTACAGACAAATAGAAATTTTAAAAACACTTGTTGAAAATGGTGCAGAAATTGATTCAAATCACTTGATTCTTACAATTAAAACAGATTTTCTGGAAGGATTTAAGTATTTGATAGATAAAGGGGTGAGTCCAATAACTCAGGTCAGTACCGAAACACCCATTCATCAGTTGGTGATGACATATACAGAAAACAGGTTTAAAATGCTTCAATATTTAAAGACCCAGAATGTAAACCTGAATGTGAAAAATGATAAGAATGAAACCTTGCTCCACAAAGCAGTACTTGCAGGAGAAGAAAATATTCCTGTTATTCAATTTTTACTGGATACTAAAATTGACATAAATGCAAAAGATAATTTTGGTAAACAAGCAATTGAACTAACAAGTAATAAACAAATCAAAAACTTGATTTCAAATTATAATTAGCAATCACTCATGTTAACCCTAACCGCGAGTCCGCCCTCACTGGTTTCCTTGTATTTTGTACTCATATCTTGCGCAGTTTCCCACATCGTTTGAATTACTTTATCCAAGGGTACTTTTGCTTTAGAAGCATCTCCATCAAGTGCCATTTCACAGGCATTGATGGCTTTGATTGCTCCCATCGCATTACGTTCAATACAGGGGATTTGTACGAGCCCTGCGATGGGGTCGCAGGTAAGCCCTAAATGATGTTCCATGGCAATTTCGCTGGCCATCAATACCTGGTCAGGTGTTCCGCCCATCAATTCTGTTAAAGCTCCCGCAGCCATAGAAGATGAAACGCCAATTTCTGCCTGGCAACCGCCCATAGCGGCAGATATGGTTGCCCCTTTTTTAAACAAGCTTCCAATTTCTCCGGCAACCAATAAAAATTGTTTCACATCATCAAAATTGGCATCGTGATTTTCAATAACCATATAATACATCAATACCGCAGGAATCACACCGGCACTACCGTTTGTGGGGGCAGTTACAACACGTCCCAAAGAGGCATTTACTTCATTTACAGCCAATGCGAAGCAACTCACCCATTTCAAAATTTGCCTGAATTTTACCTCTGTATTTCTAATGGCTTCTATCCATTCTTCTGGAGTTGAGTAGTAGGCATCACCGATTAATGACTTATGAGAATTAAAAGACCGGCGAGTTACATTCAAACCTCCCGGGAGAATTCCTTCTGTATGACAACCGGTGTACATAGACTCCAACATGACTTTCCAAATTGCTTTCAACCCTTCATCAATTTCTTCATCTGAACGCAAAGAGCGTTCATTGTCCATAACAATTTCAGATATTTTCTTGTTGTATTTAGTGCAATGCTCGATAAGTTCAGTCGCCTTTCTCACGGGGTGTGGAAATCTTCCAAATGCTTCTTTTTTCTTTTTGGCATTTTTTCGTTCTTTTTTTACAACAAAGCCACCGCCAATTGAGTAAAAGGTGGATGAAATTTTTTTCCCATCTTTCAAAATAGCTCTAAATGTGATGCCGTTTGGATGAAATTCGAGAAATTTTTTATAAAAAATAACATGTTTGTCTATTTCAAAATCTAGAATGCGCTCTCCATTAAGTACAATGTGTTTGTTATTTTTAACAAGCTCAATTTCAGAATCTATGGTTTCAATAGGTATGGTCACAGGGTCATAACCGCTTAGCCCCAATATAGAAGCAAGGTCTGTTGCATGTCCTTTTCCGGTTAATGAAAGAGAACCATACAGGTCAATGAAGATTTCTGTTATTTGATCAAAATGTTGAGCCGTTTTTAATTCATCAATCCATCGTTGAGCAGCTCTCCAGGGGCCTAAAGTGTGAGAGCTGGAAGGTCCTACACCAATTTTTAACATATCAAAAACGCTTATGCTTTCCATATTTTTAACTTTAAAATCAAAGATACTAAGTATATTTTCATCAAAGAAATTTTACCACTTTTTTAGAACACATTAGAATAAAGTTCTTTTTATTTTATAGTAACTTTGGCGTACAAACATTCAAGTCCTTTTTTAGATGTATATCAAGCGAATATTACTAACTATTGTTCTTGCCGGTATCGTGGCGGCAGGCATTTTTTCTTACTATGTTTACAAAACAATCTTTTTACCAAATACAAGTTTTGAAAATGAAACCGCTTTTGTGCTCGTGAGTAGTGACAGGTCTTATCAAGAAGTGCGTCAACAATTAGTACCTCTGTTAAAAAACATAGAAAGCTTTGACAAAGTGGCTCAAAAAAAGGGCTATGTAGCAAATGTAAAACCCGGTAAGTATGCGATAAAAAAGGGTATGAACAATAACGACATTGTAAATAGTTTACGAAGTAAAAATATTCCCATACAAATATCTTTTAACAACCAAGAAAGGCTTGCAAATTTGGCAGGTCGTATTGCTGAACAAATAGAGGCAGATAGCCTCTCCTTACTTCAAAAAATAACAGATGAGACTTATTTAGTTCAAAATGGGTTTAACAGCGAGAATGGACTGAATCTTTTTATACCCAACACCTATGAGTTTTACTGGAATTCTTCTGCCGAAACTTTTAGAGACCGAATGTTAACTGAATACAATCGATTTTGGAATGAACAAAGATTAAAGAAGGCCTCCCAACTTGGACTAAGCCCTCATCAAGTGATGAATCTTGCAGCGATTGTTCAAAAGGAAACAGCACGCGTTGATGAAAGACCCCGTGTTGCCGGTGTTTACTTAAACAGATTAAGAGTGGGGATGTTGCTTCAGGCAGATCCAACAGTCATCTTTGCTATAAAAAAAGAAACAGGAGATTTTGATACCGTTATTAAACGTGTTTTGTTTAAAGATTTAGAAATCGATTCTCCATACAATACCTATAAATATCCCGGAATTCCACCGGGTCCTATTTCAATGCCTGATATTTCATCAATTGAAGCCGTGCTAAACCCTGAAAAGCACGATTATTTCTATTTTGTGGCAGATGTTTCAAATCCAGGGTATCATCTTTTTGCAAAATCACTTGCGCAACATAATAGAAACAGACAACAGTATATTAAATGGATTAATAAACAGGGAATAAATCGTTAATATTTTCATTTCATTTTTAGTTTAATCTTCGTTTTAGATTTAAAAATGAAGGTAAAATCACACCACTTTTCTTAATTTATTCTTAAAAAACGTACTGTTTATTTATTGTGTGCTTTACTCCTCAGCCATACTAAAAATAGGACTTTACAAGAGACTCAAAAAGGGTAATTTTGGGTTTTAAGATTCTTTAACAGTTTGATTTCCATTTTTTTATAAAATGTTGTATATTTGCGCCCGATTTTGAGAGGTAAGAAAATTACTTCAAAAAAAGCAAATTATAATGAAAAAAAGACAGATTCTATTAATCGTTTTCCCTATCGCTTTACTTAGTATTAGCTGGGGATTTTTGTCTAAGAGTACTATTGACTTTTCACATTACTCTACTTATGGACTTGACCTTTACTATGATGTGCCTGACGAATCAAGCATTTTCATAGAAGACGATGAATTTATCGCATACCCTTTACTTGGAAAAACTTTTATGGGCTTTAGAGAAGCATTAGCTTTTAAAGAGTCCAGAGGAGATTATACAATTATTAATGATTTTGGATATATGGGCAAGTACCAGTTTGGACGAGCAACACTCCGTATGATTGGTATTTATGATACAGATTTATTTTTAAGTAACCCTATTCTCCAAGAATCGGCTTTTAAAGCATATGCAGCCCGAAATAAATGGGTATTGCGAAGAGATATTCAGCGCTATTCAGGTAAATATGTCAATGGTGTGTATATTACTGAATCCGGAATTCTTGCTGCGGCACATCTTGCAGGGCCCGGTAATGTCAAGAAATTTTTGAGAAGCGGTGGTACAGATGTATTTGAAGATGCCTTTGGAACTTCAGTGAGATATTATCTAAGAAAATTCTCCGGATATGATACTTCTCATATTGTACCCAATCAAAATGCAAAAGTAGTATTTAAGGGGTAACTCAAAATTCTTTATGAAATAAAAATAAGGTTGGTCTTTTATGAAGGTCAACCTTTGTTTTTTTCCATTCCTCCACTGTTTTTGTTTTTATAAATTCTGTGGGTAATGTAAGGTCACAAGCGATACAAACCTTAGTTTGCAGAGATAAAGTGCTCGTTAAATCATTTAAAAACCCATCATTTCGATAAGGGGTTTCTATGAATAGTTGCGTTTGATTTGCTTCAAGTGAAAGTTTTTCCAAACGTTTTAGTTCTTTTTTCCTTAGGTCCTTATCGATTGTGAGGTACCCGTTAAAAGCAAATGATTGTCCGTTAAAACCACTAGCCATCATTGCAAGTAAAATTGAAGAGGGTCCAACCAAAGGGACTACTTTAAGGTTTTTTTCATGAGCATATTTTATAACTTCAGCACCGGGGTCTGCTATACCCGGGCAACCGGCTTCAGACAAAATTCCAACATCGTGCCCTTCTAAACAGGGGTCAATTAAATCGGGTATTTCAAGAGGGTCTGTAAATTTATTTAATAAGGAAATATGAAGCTTTGGTTGTGATTTTCCGGGACTGATGCTTTTAATAAATGCTCTGGCAGACTTTTCGTTTTCAACGATGTAAAAATTCACCTGTTCAACAATTTTTTTAACAGAAAGGGGTAATACTTCCAGAGGATTGGTGTCTCCTAAAGTAGTGGGGATTAGATAAATAGTTCCTTTATTTGGGGAGTGATTCACTATTTAATGATGAATTTTTTATAAACCGGTTTCAAATTATCAGAAAGTATCTTGATTAGATAAAGACCGGAGTTCATTCCGGTAACATCAATTTGAATGGTTTTATTGTTTAAAGATTTAAAAGATTCTATCACATTGCCCGTGATACCCATAATTTCAATAGTTTTTAAATCTTTAGCGTCTGAACTAATCGTTAAAAAGTCATTTGTTGGGTTAGGGTAGATGCTTAAAGAATCAGAAAAATCAAATTCAGGATTAGAGATTAACGAATTATCAATGACTTCAAAAATGCTACCACCGCCAAAAGCGACCACATACAGTTTTTGATTTACATCAACACCAAAGCTTGTAATGGTTGTGGCTCCCAGTGGCCCCCATAAAGTCAGATTTCCATCCTGGTCAACAGTACCAATGTCATTGCTACATAAATCGGCAAAGAAATAGAGTCCTTCAATCCCCGGGTAATCGGGCCCTCTGTAAACATAGCCTCCGGTAATGGAACACCTGCCGGAAGTACGACTGTATTCAGCAAAAGGGAAGGTGAGTTCGTTTTGAGGCGGGCAACCATTGGTGTTAAAAGGTGCGTTGCCTTCATAACATCTCCAGCCATAGTTCAAGCCGGCTGCAGTTGAAGGTTCTTTATTTATTTCTTCCCAAGAGCCCTGGCCCACATCTGCCATCCATAAGTCTCCGGTTTCACTGTCAAAAGAAAACTTCCATGGGTTACGCACACCATATGCCCAGATTTCATCAAGCACAGCAGAATTATCGACAAAAGGATTATCTGCCGGGATATAGGGAGCAGGTAAATCAACATCAATGCGTAATATTTTTCCTAGAAGAGTAGTTAAGGTTTGAGAATAATTTTGAGGATCACCACCACTACCTCCATCGCCACTGGCAATATATAACATACCATCGGGTCCAAAAGCAATATGACCCCCGTTGTGGTTTGAAAATGGCTGGTTAAAGGAGAGCATTTGGAGTTCAGAAGATGGGTCTGCTATATCTGGGTCACCACTCACCGAAAATCTGGATATTTGAGAATTACCTGCCGGATTTGTATAATAAACATAGAAGAAACCATTATTTGCATAGTCAGGATGGAATGCCAGTCCTAAAAGCCCTCTTTCGCCGCCTGAGGATATATTTGAGGATATATTTAAAAAGGGTGTTGGATTTACTGTACCGTCAGAATTTAAAATTTTTATACGACCTCCTTGCTCAACTACAAAAAGTCTGTCATCACCGGCGTGTTTTAATTCTAATGGGGAGCTAAAACCATTGGCGACAAGTTGTAGTTCAAGTTCTTGAGAAAACGAAATTGTAGTAATA
>TARA_R110002072_G_scaffold23437_1_pt1 | contig 25410 bp, 24 predicted proteins | sample TARA_R110002072 | Tara Oceans TARA_R110002072 (sample SAMEA4397118) | marine metagenome | biome: Polar Biome; feature: [SRF] surface water layer (ENVO:00010504); material: water (ENVO:00002006), including particulate matter (ENVO:01000060) such as... | depth 5 m | reverse complement strand
GGGAAGGGGAAGGGAGACACCCTAAATCACCGAAGCGATTTCATCCACAGTGGATGAATTCGCCCCGGTAAAGAGGTGCCCGATTTGTTACTTGTTCATGGACTGTTTGAACATACGGTCCATTTTCTCGGAGTTGGCATCGCAGCAAGCTTGTGCAGCGTTAGCTTTTGCCAGTGCGGCTGCTGCATCTGCAGAGGCCTTGCTAGCAGCTGCTTGAGCGCTTTCTACTTGTGCTTTCAGCGTGTCCAGATCGCGAGTGGTTGCACAGCCGGTTACGCCGGTCAGGGCGACCAACATAAACGCTGCTGCAGTGGTTTTGAGCGAGTTACGCATAATCTTGTCCTCTAAGTGGTCAGCCGATAGTCGGCCTATAAAATATATCCAATTTGAACTGCGCGTCCCTTTTTAAACATCGGGCTTTGCCGTTCGTTTCAGGGCAATGTCGCCAAACCAAGTCGGCGAGCACCTCCAGCGGCTATTTTCAGAGATACCGAGCGTAATCGCAAGAGATTGTTTACCCGACTTTTTCCCAGTCAGCGCACTACTACTTTGGTGCCAACTACAACCCATTTGACCAGTTCGAGCAGTTGTTCGTTGGTCAAAGCGATACATCCCTCCGTCCAGTTGACGGTTTCATGTACCTTTATGTCGCCGGCTCCCAGGCCGTGGATGCCCAGTTGGCCACCGAGACTGGTGCCCTGCGGCGGCGGAAGTCCACGATCCAGTTCGTAGCGCAGCGCCCGGTATTCGGTGATGTCTATGCGCTCATCGAGAAACGCTCGCTCAGTGTGATCCAGGTTGGGGTAATTGATCGCCAGAAACAGCTCGAAACGTTGGCTGGGCCTGATCTCAGTAATGGTAAACTCACCCAGTGGCGTGGTGCTGTCGTCCCGGCGCTTGGCCAGCGTTGGGCCGTTACTGCCAATAGCGATGTTCTCAAACACCTGCAGCGGGTTTTCACCCTGCATGACCGCGAGACTGAGTTGCTCTGTATCAACCTCGACCCAGACATCGCTGGGAGCCTGCGCCGCTCGGGTGACAGGGGAGGGGATGGCAACGGCCGCCATCAGCGTGAGTGAAAATAAAAGCGACAGTGTGAAAGTGCGGGATTGCTTTGGAGTTTGTGCGAGGGGTGCGCGAAAATTAAACACCGTTGAGATCCGTGCTGGGAATAATGCCGATGATGATAGCGGGCGGCAGGTAACGATTCAACGGCCATCCTCTGGTAATCTGTCACTGTTTGGCGCGATATCGGGGAGATCAGCGCGAGTGAAAAAAATTATCAAAGGCATCGCTCTCTGCCTCGGGCTGCTGGCTTTGGGGCTCGGCTGGCTGGGGTGGCAACTGTATGGGGAAATCCAGAAATCACGCAGTGACGACCCACTGGTCTGGGAGCAGGACATACAGGCACTGGAATCCAGCACTCGTGGTAGCAATGACAGCGGCCGCGGCGTCGTCTTTGTCGGAAGTTCCAGTATCCGGCTGTGGGACAGCTTGCCTGAGGATATGGCGCCCATCGAGGTGATACAACACGGCTTTGGCGGAGCGAAACTCCACGATATCGTTTACTACGCCGAGCGCCTCGTCAATGCATATCAACCGCGCGCGGTGGTCGTTTTTGCCGGCACCAACGATATCGATCCCAGTGCGGTCAAACCGCCGGAGCAACTGCTGGCGAGTTATCAGGCGTTCGTCGCCAGTGTTCGCGCCGACCAGCCCGACGTGCCGATCTACTATATTGGTATCACACCATCGCCGATGCGCTGGTCAGTCTGGCCTGTCGCGCAGACAGTGAATGCACTGATACAGGAGTGGTCGGAATACGATCCAAACCTGCACTTCATCGATACCTCGGCATCCCTGCTGGGCAGCGATGGCGAGCCGGACCCCGACAACTATCGTTTCGACGGATTGCATCTGAGCGCGCAGGGTTATGCTGTGTGGCGCGAGATCATTCGCAAGCGCCTGCTGGATGAGATCGGTGCCGCGAATTAACTACCAGCTACTCGATGCCCGGGTGATCGAGGATCCTTATCCCTTCTATCGGGCGCTGCTCAGTGATGCCCCTGTATATCAGGTGCCCGGGACCGAGGTTTATCTGGTGTCTTCCTGGCAGTTGATCCACGAGGTGTTGAAGAACCAGGCAGATTACTCCGCCAATCTCACCGGTATCCTGATCTCCGATGAACGGGGCCAGCCGGAACTGTTCGATCTGAGCCAGTTTGGCGGCTCGGTGGATGCCATCGCCAATGCGGACGAGCCTTTTCACGCCGTACACCGCAAGTTGGTGTTGCCGCAGCTTAACGCCAGGAAGGTGGTGGCGATGGAGGGTGAAGTGCGCAGTTGGGCTCGCGCCGGGGTGTTGCAATTACTAGCCTCTGGAGGAGGTGACTGCGTCGGAGACCTGGCCAATGCGATTCCGGTAAAAGTGATGGCGCGTTTGATGGGGTTGCCCGTTGGGGATGTGACGCAACTGCTGCAGTGGGCGTTCAGTGGTGGCGATATTCTCGCCGGCACGGCTACTCTGGAGCGCATGATTGCTCTGGGGCTCTCCACCGGCGAGATGAGAGCGTATCTTGCACGTCATTTCGACAGTGTCTTTCACAGCATCGGTGACCGCGAGCCGCAGAGTGTGATGGCGGAACTGGCAAACGGTGTCAGGGAGGGGGTGATCTCGAAAGACGAGGCCATTGCCATCAGCATCGTGCTGGTGGGCGCTGCTGGAGAATCGACGTCCAGCCTTGTCGGCAGTGCCATCAGGATACTGGCAGAGAATACGGAGTTGCAGCGACAGTTGCGCGAACAGCCGGCATTGATCGAACGCTATGTAGAGGAAGTTGTGCGCCTGGAATCCCCGTTCAAGGGGCACTACAGGGCTGTGCTGAAGGAGACGCGTTTGGGCGGTGTCTGTATTCCCGATAACGCCCGCGTGTTTCTGCTGTGGGCCGCGGCGAACCGCGACCCTGAGGTTTTTGCCGAGCCCAATCAGCTGGATATTGCGCGGTACAACACGCATGAACATCTCGGGTTTGGCCACGGGATTCATTTTTGCATCGGTGCCAGGCTGGCCAGAATGGAAACCAGGATCATTCTGGAGGAACTGTTGCAACACACACGCTCGTTCGAACTGGATAGCAGTTTCCCGGTCAGGCATGTGCCCAGCATCTTTGTGCGGCGCCTTGGCGAGCTCCATTTACGGTTGAATTCAGGTTGATAGCAGGAGCCTGCAGATTATGAGTATACGTGTATTTGTACTGGTTACGTTGTTAACGCTGGTCGCAGTTACCGCGATTCCCGGAGTCGGCTGGGAGGCCCATAGTATTCCAGATTCCTTCTCCGAAGGCCCTTCGCTGGCAGCGCCGGATCGCCAGCGTGGCACAGACACTGCCCTTACAATTACCACGCTTACCGATCAGCTCACAATGCCCTGGAGCTTTGCGTTTATGCCCGATGGCAATATCCTGATCACGGAGCGCGGCGGCACCTTGCGGCGACTTGATCCGCGTACCGGGAGCCTCACACCCATTGACGGAGTGCCCGAGGTATTTTACGAGGGGCAGGGCGGCCTGCTGGATATAGCACTGTATCCGAACTTCCCAGATCCTGCCTGGGTCTACCTGACATACTCTGCGCCGATGGGTGAGGGCCGTTCCACCACGCGACTGGCGCGTGCCAGGCTGGAGGGCAATGCGCTGCAGGGCCTCGAGGTCCTGTACACCACCGAGCCGGTGCAGGACACCAAAAAACACTACGGCGGCCGCTTGCTGTTCAGCGGCGAGCACCTGTTCATGGCAATGGGTGACCGCGGGCAGCGCGATCTCTCACAGCGGCTCGACACCGACCTCGGCAAGGTGCTGCGCTTCAACACGGACGGCAGTATTGCGGCGGACAATCCCTTTGCCGCCGCGCCGAATGCGCACGGGGCAATCTACACCTACGGCCATCGCAACCCGCAGGGACTGGCCCGGCACCCTGTGACTGGCGAAATCTGGATCACAGAGCACGGTCCCCAGGGCGGAGATGAACTCAATCAATTGCGCCCGGGCGCCAACTACGGCTGGCCTGTGATCACCTACGGGGAAGAATACGGCGGCGGAAAAATTGGCGAGGGCACAAAAAAGGCGGGTATGGAGCAGCCGCGCTACTACTACGTACCATCGATTGCGACAAGCGCGCTGGTTTTTTACCAGGGGCCCGCATTTCCCGACTGGAACGGTGATGCGTTTATTGGCGCCTTGCGCGCCCAGCACCTCAATCGCCTGAGCTTTGCAGCTGATGGCCAGGTCAGTGAACACCGGTTGTTAGCCGATCGGAATTTGCGCCTGCGAGATGTCAAGCAGGGGCCGGATGGCTACCTCTATCTGCTCAGCGAGCAGGGGGCGCTGCTGCGTATGGCTCCAGCGGAGTAGTCGCTGGGCCAGCGCTGGCCGGTGGCGCGAAAGCGGGCGGGCGTGAAGGATGCTGATAATCCTTGTTGCTACAGACTAATAGGGTGTAGTCTGGTGCGCGCTTCACACTACTCGAGGGAATTTGTATGGCCACTTGTCCACATTTTGATCTTACCGATCCTGAAACCTATCAGGGCGGTGTACCGCGCGAGGTTTTCAAATACCTGCGCAGCGAACAGCCCTTGTTCTGGCACGATGATCCCGAGACCGATACCGGCTTCTGGGCGGTGACCCGGCAGAAAGACCTTGATTTTATCTCCAAGAGCCCACTGCTTTTCTCCTCGGCGGAAAAGAGTTGCCTGCCGTGGGAGTCCGCCCCGGACCGGGTCGTGCTGATGCGGCAACAGCTGATCAATATGGATCCGCCGCAGCATTTGAAGTATCGGCGCCTGGTGCGCAATGCGTTTACGCCGAAAAAGGTCGATGGCTACGAGGCCCGCTTTCGTGACATCGCGAAAAGCATCGTCGAAAAAGCGGTGCGCGGTGGTGAGTGCGAGTTTGTAGAAGACGTCGCGGCGGAATTGCCGTTGATCGCTATCTGTGAGCTGATGGGTGTGCCCATCGATCGGCGCCAGCACCTGTTCGAACTCACCAATATCATGCTGGGCATGTCTGACCCGGAGCTCTCCACGTCCGAGGCAGATGGCGAGAATGCGATGGCCGAGATGTTTTTCCTCGCGCATGAACTGGCACTCGCACATCGCGATAACCCACAGGATGACATTGTCCATGTGCTATTGAACGGCACGGTGGAAGATGAGCCGTTAACCGACGAAGAATTTTGTCACTTCTTCCTGATGCTGATGGTAGCGGGCAATGAAACCACCCGCACCGTGACATCGCAGGGCATGCGCCTGCTGATGGAACACCCCGAGCAGTATCAAATGCTGGTCGATAATCCGGATTTACTCGAGGATGCCATTGAGGAAATCCTGCGCTACGATCCAGCGATCATTGCCTTCCGCCGCACGGCGATGGATGACGTGGAACTGGGCGGTCAGCAGATTAAAAAGGGTGACAAAGTCCACCTCTACTACGCCGCAGTAAACTCCGATGAAGACGTGTTCAGTGATGGTGATACATTTGATATCACGCGTCAGCAGCGAGAGGACGTGAAAAACAGCCACCGTGCATTTGGAATTGGCGAGCACTTCTGCATGGGCTCCCACCTGGCGCGGCTGGAGTTAAAAGTGATTTTCGAGGAGATCCTTAAGCACATCCGCAATCCGCGCCTGAAAGGCGACATTAATTGGCTGCGATCCAGTTTTATCCACGGTATCAAGAAGATGCCAATTGAGTTCGATGTGGTGTGACGCCGGTCTGTTGCGCCTTCAATGCCATTGGAAAATTGACCCAAATCAAGGAAACGTATTTGACTGACGCTCTGTAGCCGATTTGAGGTATGAGCCGCTCGCCAGCGGCGCGCATAGTGGAGGAAAATCTCATCAATAAACGCTGAGGAACCGCCATGAATGCACCCCAACTGACCCAGGCCGAGCACCTGTACAAAGCGGCTCGAAATCTATTGCCAGCGCTGCGTGAGCGCGCCGGAGAAACCGCCAGGCTTGGCCATTTACCCGAGGCGACGATCGCGGCCATGCAGGAGGCGGGCTTTTTCCGCATCATGCAGCCGGCGCGATACGGTGGCTATGAACTGGATCCGGAAGTCTTCTTCAGGGTGCAGATGATTCTGGCCAGTGGCTGTATGTCCACCGCCTGGGTGTTGGGGGTGGTCGCTATCCACAACTGGCAGTTGGGCCTGCTCGATGATCGTGCGCAGCAGGATGTCTGGGGCGAAGACGACGCCACCCTGATCTCCTCATCCTATATGCCCGTGGGCAAAGTGAAGCATGTGGACGGCGGCTACCGCCTGTCTGGCCACTGGGGTTTTTCCTCCGGTTCCAGGCACTGCAAGTGGGCCTTTCTCGGCGGCATGGTGCCTCCGAAAAACGAGGGCGAGGCTCCCGATTACCGCACATTCCTGGTGCCTCTCGGTGATTACAGGATTGTCGAGAACTGGAATGTCAGCGGACTCGAAGGTACCGGCAGCCATGACATCGTCATCGACGATGCGTTTGTGCCGGAGTATCGCACCCACCGCGCGATTCACGGTTTCGAATGCAACAGTCCTGGTAACGCGGTGAACAGCCACTACATCTTCCGATTGCCCTTTGGCCAGATATTTGTCCGCGCGGTCTCCTCATCCAGCATCGGCTGCTTGCAGGGCGTTATCGACAACTATATAGCGGTCAACAAGGACAGGGTGGGGCTGAACGACGGCAACAAGATTGCCAGTGACCCGGATGCACAGATGGCGCTTGCCGGCGCGGTCGCCACTGTGGATGAGTGCCAGACCATCATGTTCCGCAATTTTGATGCGATGGTGGCAGCGGCAAAGTCCGGCATTACCCTGCCAATGCAGGAGCGCATCAAAATGCGTTTCGATGCCGCGCTGGTGGCGCGCAAGTGTACCGACGCCATCAACCAGATGTTCATCTCCTGTGGCGCACAGGGGATATTCCGCGACCATCCGCTGAATCGAGCCTGGCTTGATATCAATGCTGGTCGCACGCATGTCGCCAACAACCCATTCAAGTTCGGGCGCAATCTCGGTGGCGTGATGATGGGTGGACAGAACCAGGATTTCTTTTTGTAGCCTGTGCACTATCGCAAACGATATCGGCGATTGTGGGCACCAGTATTCCAGCAAGTTCCTGAACAGGGAGAATGAGAAATGACAGCAATAGAAAAAACCAGCTCAACCAAGCGAGAGCCCTATGTCATCCGCGCTGAGGAACGCCCCGAGCGCTATGCCCGGGGCTGGTATGTGATCGGCGATGCGGGCAGTGTCAGCCACAAGCCGCGCGAATTGAACGTATTCGGCACCAAGCTGGTGGCCTACCGCGGCAAGCAGGATAACGAGGTGCACATTCTGGATGCCTACTGTCCGCACATGGGGGGTGATCTCTGCGGCGGTGAGGTACATGAGAACTCCGTCGTTTGCCCGTTTCACAAGTGGAGTTGGGGCAGCGACGGGGTGTGCGATGATATTCCGTACGCAAAAAAAATACCGGAGAAGGCTATCATCAAGTCCTGGCCGACACTGGAGAAGAATGGTCTCGTTTTCGTCTGGCAGGATCCCGAGGGCAATGGGCCAATTCCCGAGCAGGAGCCCCAGCGACAGGAAGATTGCTACAGCGGTGAGTGGACAGACTGGCAGATGGCCGCGATACCGATCAAATCCCTCGGGCGGGAGTTGGTGGACAATATGGCTGATATGGCTCATTTTGGCCCCATCCACTACTCAACAGTGAAGTCGTTCCGCAACACGATGGAAGGGCACAAGTTTGTGCAGTACATGGTTGGTGGTCACCAGATCCTTACCGAGGGCGACGGTGCACTAATTACCAGTGTTGCCACCTATGAGGGCCCCGCTTATATGACAACCTCCATGACTGGCCTGATGGACGGCCACCCCATGACCACGCACCTGCTGGTAAGTCATATTCCGGTGGACATGAACAATTTCATTATCAATTTCGGGGTGATGATGAAAAAGGATCCCAATGTATCGGAGGCGGGTAACCGCGCGATGGTAGAGGAGTACACCGAGAGAAACATCGAGTCCTTTCACCAGGACGTGGCTATCTGGAACAACAAGTGCATCATCGACAACCCACTGATGTGTGATGGCGATGGCCCCATACACCTGGTGCGAAAGTGGTATAGCCAGTTTATGACCGATGTGGCCGACATTCGCGACGATCAGGTGCGAGCGCGGGAACATGTGACAGTGGAGGGTCCCAGCGTGGAGGAAGTGATCGCCGCGATGAGATAGCGGCCAGGATGGCCTCAGTTGCGGGTGAGCAGGTAGGTAATCGCCTCGCTGAGGGCATCGCATTCCAGTTTGACGGCCTTCTTTGTCTTGACGTTGCGCGGGTTGATTTCGTCCACCATCCCGCGCAGCGTTGCAAACAGCAGGTGACGCGCGGTATCGCTTTGCTGCGGTTCCTGGATCGTGTCTTCAAACAGCTCGTGCCACAGCTGCGATGTTCTCCTCGCCCAGCGTGTCAGTTGCTTTTGACCGTTGATACTGGACGATTCATCCTTGCCCGCATTGCGCAGTATCGCGATGCTTACCCGGTACTCTTTTCTGCTGAAGAGTTTCCACAGTACGTCAATCAGCTGCCGTACCCGCGGCTGTAGCCCGTCGCCCTGCAGTGTTGTGTTCTCCAGCGTGTTGGTAAAGTCATCAAAAATATAATCGATAACCGCCTGTAGCAAGCCGTCCTTGTCGCCGAAGTGGTACTGCAGTACCCCCCAGCTGTAACCGGCTTCCTCGGCGATACGATTGGTGTGCGCTGCGTGAAAACCGTCGCGATAGATGCAGTCGATGGCGGCGAGGATGACCTTCTTCCGTGTGGCTTCGCGCTTACTGGGTTTCGGGCTGTTGGTCATCGCTGGATCCGCAAATAAATGGGCATGGCATGGTTTGAACTGTAAAATAGTGGCAACTATAAAACAATGGATATATATTGGCAGCATCTGATTATATATCCTAGTTCGTAAAGCAGGTGCCACTTTGAACAATAAAAAATTACTTGAATTAAGTCGTCTTCAATTAGCCCAGTTGGGTCGCGAGTATATGCTGTGTGCCCAGTTCAACAGCAGGACGGGTTACGCGGCCCTGCGTATCAATCATGGCGACGAGGCGTACAAGGAGGTTGCTATCGACAACTGGATGGGGGCGAGTCCGGTCTACACAAGACGTATGCAACAGGCGATGGGATTTGATGGCGGCACTGACGTCGCTACAATCTTCAAGGGGCTGCAGCTTGAATGTGGGTTTACGCACCAGTATTTCGATGTGCACTTTGAGGTAACCGCTGCAGACAGGGGCCGTTTCTGGCTCAATAGTTGCGGTGCGCTGCTGGAGACGGAGCCGCGCGGCCCCGATGCAGTAAAGGTGATGTGCCATGACATCGAGGATCCGACCTTTAACGCCACAGCAGTTGCCACCAATGCCCGCGCTCGCATGATACCGGTGCATCGGCCGCCTCGGGTGCCGGCGGATCGCGAGCCGCACTGCGAGTGGACCGTACTGATAGACCCAGCCGCCGATGCCGTGCCTGAGCCCGCTATGGCCAGGGTGCTAAACGACACCCGGCTTGCGACTGTGGCCATCGAACGTCCCCAGGGTTTGGAGTCCGGGGGGCTGGATGACTACTCTGGCCCACTGTTTGAGCAACTGCAGCTGGAGCAACTTTCGCACGCGGCACTGGTCGGGGTCTGCGGTGAGCTGGCGGTGCAGGTGCACCTGCTGATTACCGGCCTTATGTACGCGGTCGCGCAGCGCTACGGCGATGCCGCAGCGCACGCTGTCGGTGAGTTCCAGATGACCGGGAGCAGTTGGGTGATGAGTAATCGGCTCAGTGAGTGGCTGGGCTGTGGGGATACCGGAATAGACGGCATCATTGAGGTGTTGGGCATTCATCCCGCCTTTCAACCCTGTGCGTACTGGTCCATCGAGGTGACACGGCTGGACCCGCATCGCGCACGGTTTGAACTGCTGGACTGCCCTGCAAGCGATGAGGTCCTGCCCTACGGTTGGTGCACGCTACTGAAACAGGGTATGAGCGGTGGTTTGGATGGGCTGGTGAAAGGTGTGGATCGCCGGGCGAGGATTGTTGAGGTCGAGGCTGATGGCCCGGCCTGGGAAATCGTGATCGATGAGGGTGTCGCGATACCGGAAGAGCCGCTGGCAGTCCAGGTAGCGAAAGGTACAGTGCTGTACCAGACTAAACTTCAAGACCACATCCAACTTCTGCAGGTTTGAATACCGCCCTCGGGCGGCGTTGCAGGGTCCGCGTGTGTTAGGGTTGCTGTCGACTAAAAACGCAGGCACTCGGACAGCGCAGTATGAACACAAGCAAGTTACTTTTCCTCGGTATTTTCTCACTGGCTGCGCCCGTGCTCGCTGGCGCGGGCATCGAACCGGCAACAACCTATGCGCCCGGCGGCTGGCCGACCTTACACCAGGACGCTGGAAATCGACGGTCAATGGACGCTGTTATCCGGCCGCGCGATTACGACTACTGGCAGGCTCTCGCTGGCGCGTCTGTGCTCACTGCCCCAGTGACCAGCCCTGACGGCCAGCAGATTTATTTCACCACAGGGCTGCCGGCAGGAAACAGCAATCTGCACGCCTATAGCATAACCGGTACGCCACTTTGGCAGGCCGAGCCCTGGAGCAGTGCGCGCGAGGGTGTCGATGCCTGTGCAATTCTGTCAAGCCCGATTGTCGATGACCAGGGTGATATCTATCTCAGCGACTGCAATCAGGTGTTCGCGTTTCGTCCCACTGGAGAGGTGAAATGGGTGATCGAACTGCCTCCCCTGCAGCCGGGTGACTGGGTGGCAGCGGGTGATCACCCGGTCAATGCGTTCACCACAGCGGCATTTACCGCTGACGGTAACCTTATGGGGGTGACAAACTTCGGCGATGTGCTGGTCATAGCGCGCGATACAGGCAGAACACTGAACAAGCCCTACCGTTTGCCCGGCGTGTTGCCGCCTTACGCCACTGCGGAGCCCATGCCAGAGAGCGTGTTCGGGAATGGCCTGATGGACCCGGCGTTCAGGGAATGGGCCTGGCAGCTGATCTTTGGCGGCAGCATGCGGTCTGCGAATACACCCGCGGTAGCGGCCAATGGCAGGATCTATGTTGTCGGCAGCGCCGCGCGGGAAGGCCTGGGCGCGCTGTATGCATTGGATGTGGAACCCTCGGCAGCGGGTTTGTCGCTCAAGGAGGCCTTCGTAACGAACATCGGTTTGGGCAGTGGTTCCAGTCCGGCACTGGCGCCCGACGAGCGCCATGTGTATGTCAGCGACGAGGAAGGCTGGTTTTACAGCATTGACGCACGCACTGGTGCAATGGTCTGGAAGGTCAAAACCAAGGCTGCTGCCGGTGCTGCGGCCGTCGGCAGGGATGGTACCATCTACGCGCTCCAGGCACGGGCGCCGGCTGTGGTGGCGATTGATCCACAGGGCAATGTCCTCTGGCAGAGCGATTTTTCAGAGCTGATACCGCAGGACCTGCCATCATCGCTGCTGTTTGGCGAACCTGTGGCGGCGGGCAACGGCAATCCCACCGTAGTCTCGAACGCGGTGCTGGTGCCGGTTGTGTACGGCTACACCGTGCCGGTGCTGGGCTTTACCGCGCCGGTGCGCTCGGTTGTGGCCGCGCTCGACCTGGAAACGGGTAGGGCGGTGCATGATGTGGTGACTCTGCCCGGTGATTCCAGTGGTATCACCGCGATGCTACCCAACGGCACCATCGTCAGTAGTATCGGCGATGCGCTGACGTCGGCGGTCAGCCCGCTACAGCCGATAATGGACATGCTGTTACCGGGAGACCTCGAGATGATGAAGTCAGTGGGTGGGATCCAGGTGGCTCTGCCGGTCAGGGATTAGGCTTGAGCATGCCTGCCCGCGGCACTGTCGCCGCCAGACTGCGGACGCGAGTCAACACGGTGGTACTGTTTTTGTCTCTCGGCCTGCTGGCGGCCTGCAATGAGATGCAGTACTACCGGCAGTCCATGCAGGGGCAATTCGACATCTGGAGCCAGGCGCAGGATATCGAGACGCTGCTCTCAGGTGACAACCTTGATGCAGAGGTGCGCAACCAGCTGCGACTGGTGTTGCAGGCGCGCGAGTTTGCCGGCGACGTACTGGATCTGTCATTCAACGACAGTTATACCCGGTATGTGGATCTCAACCGCGATTATGTCGTGAAGAATCTCTACGCGGCAGAAGAATTTTCCACGCAGCTGTATTCCTGGTGCTACCCCATTATCGGGTGTGCCAACTACCGCGGATATTTTGATCTGGCGATGTTGAATCGCTATCGGCAACAGCTGAGCGTCCAGGGTTATGATACCTATGTCGGTGAGGTGACGGCCTATTCCACGCTGGGGTGGTTTGATGACCCTGTACTCAGCACGTTTGTGGGGTTGCCGGACTACCGGCTGGTCGGCCTGATTTTTCACGAGTTGGCCCATCAGCAACTGTATATTGGCGGCGATACGTCGTTTAATGAATCCTTCGCGACGGCGGTCGAGCAGGCCGGGCTGGAGCAATTTTACGGCGCTGGCGACGACGCGCAGCAGTTGCAGCGCTACCGGCACTATCGCCAGCGCATGGCGGCCGCAGTGAATCTGGCAGCGCAGGCGAGAGAGGAGTTGGAGAGTCTCTATCGACAGCCGCTGTCCGACGCCACCAAGAGACGACAGAAGGAGCAGGTTCTCGCCCGGCTCCAGGGTCAGTTTGCGGGGTTGAAAAATCATCAAACGCCGGTCTTTAACAATGCCAGGCTGGGCGCGATGGCCGCATACCATCAGTATGTGCCCGCGTTCCTGAACATCCTCAACAGCCACCAACGGAACTATCCGCGCTTCTACTTACATGTCCGAAAACTCGGTCAGCTGGAATCCGGCCAGAGGGAGATGTGCCTTGCCCGGTGGTCCGAGTTTAAGGGCGCGGCCAGCGCGCCCGTCCCTGCGATATGCGAGGCGTAACCGACATTGCTCCCGCGAGAGCCCGGAGTTTGCCTGAGCGCTAGTGCGGCAAAAACTGCCTCGCAAAGGCCTCGATGCGCCGCTTCTTGTCGTCGATGCTGGACAGCGCTGTGCGCCCGTCTTCGGTCAGGAAATTACACCCGTTGACCATGGTCACCCCGGCAGCCTCCAGCCGTTCATGGGTGCCATCGCCGGGGTTCTTGACGCCTGTCCACACATCGAAGGGTTTGTTGTCTGCGCCCTGCTCTTTGCGCACCGCTGTGAGTGTTTCAAGCAGGGGGTATATCTCCGCCTCGTCATGTGCCGTGGCCATCCAGCCATCGAACTGGCAGGCGCGGCGCATGGCCGCTGGTGCGTAACCGCCAATCATGATGGGCAGCGGTTTGCCGGTACCCGGTGACATTTTGACGGGTGGTATGTCGTAGTATTTGCCGTGAAATTCTGTCATCTCGCCTGACAGCAGGCGGGGAATAATCTGCAGCATTTCATCCGTACGTTTGCCGCGGGTGTGGAAGTCCTGACCTGTCATCTCAAACTCGGCCTTCTGCCAGCCGACACCCGCCCCGAGCGTGACCCTGTCATGGGAAAGTACCGCCGCGGTAGAGAGCGCCTTGGCGGCACTCAAGGGATCGCGCAGCGGCAGTATGTAGATGGTTGAGAGGAAGTGCAATCGGGTGGTTGCCTGCGCCAGCGCGGCTGTCATCACCCACGGATCCGGCCAGTGCGTATCGGGGTTCCAGAAGATATTGCCGCTGTCGCGATAGAGGTATTCGTCGACCTGGTCCTTGGTGGTGACAAGATGATCGCCGTAGGAGACGCCGTGGAACCCGAGGTCCTCACAGAATCGCGCCAGTTCCACCATTTGATCCATTTCCACGAAGGCGAGTGACTGCCAGAATTTCATCAGTGGCTCCTAAATTTGCCGTATTGCGCGCACAGGGCGCAGTCTCGACGCGGGTGAACAGCGAGCTATATTAACACCGCATTCGGGGCAATCCTGCAGGCTTCTGCCCGGCGCTTTTATAGTTGAAACTATATATTAACTCGGCTATTGTACCTTGCAAAGCAGGGTAGCAATAATCGTATTATAGAAAACGCAGAGGGTAGTCGAATGTCAGCATATAGTCGCGAAGAAATGGAAGAGATGATGAACCGCTGGCTGGCGGTGAACGATAAAGCAGAGAGAGAGGGCAACTGGCGTCACCTCGCCGACTTCTATACCGAGGACTGCCTTTACGGCTGGGACACCCCCAATGGCAAGTATGAATTCACGGGGCGGGAGACAATCCGCGAGACCTGTGTCGGAGCGGCCATGGATCCGTACAAGGGCTGGACGTATCCGTATGACAAGATGGTAATCGACGAGACGCGCGGTACGGCGATGGCGACGTGGTGGCAGACGCCGCCGGGAGCCCCGGTGCGGGAGGATGGGTCGCCCATGAGGGTTATTGGTGCCTCCTACTTCAAGTATGGTGGCAACTACCAGTGGAGCGAGCAATTGGATTTGTATGACTACACCAACATCACCAACCTGGTAAAGGAATGTGTGGAGAAAGGCATTCTCAAGGAGATGCCGGTGATGTCGAGCCAGCAGGTTGGCGGTGGAGACAAGTCGTGAGCGAGCGCGCTGAAGTTACTGTGAAATTGCCGCCCAGAGTGAGCGGCGAAAAGCCCGGCGCAGGGCATATGGAAGAATTTGGCGAGAATTTCGCGCGCTTCCTGATGCGCTGCAACGCGGAGTGTGGCGAGCTTGCTGAGTTCAATATGGGCGGTCAGCAGACGGTGTTGATGAGTGGTCCGGATGCGCAGGAAGCCTTTCTCAAAACACTGGATAATAAACTCAGTCGCGCGGCGGCCTACCAGGCCACTGTTCCTGTCTTCGGCAAGGGGGTAATTTTCGATGCGCCGCCGGAGAAGATGAAAACCCAGCTGAAAATCCAGGTGGACGCACTGCGCTACCAGAATATGAAGCACTACTCGACGATTATTTCCAGGGAGGTCGAGGATTGGGTGGCCAGTTGGGGTGACGAGGGAGAACTGGATTTTCTCGATGAGTTCTTGCGCCTGACACTGCATACCGCCACCCACTGCCTGCTGGGGGCGGACTTTCGCTACCAGCTGACGGACGAATTCCGGGAACTGTACCACGCGCTGGAAAAAGGTCTGCAGGCGATAGCGTTTGTCGATCCGTATATGCAGCAGCCCATTTTCGAAGCTCGCGACAGGGCTCGCGAACGCCTGCAGGAACTGATCGGGGGGATTATTGCCGAGCGCCGCGCTAATGCCGGTGTCGAGTACGGCGATGCGCTGGAAACGTTTATGGCGGGAACTTACGCCGACGGCAGCTACCTGACAGACAATGAGATCACCGGGCTGGTGATTGCGACGATGTTTGCCGGCCATCACACCAGTTCCGGTACCGCCACCTGGACGCTGACGGAGCTTGCGCGGCAGAAGCCCTATGCCGATGAAGTGTTGCAGGAATTGCAGGACCTGTTTGGTGACGGTGCGCCCATCACGTTTGAATCTTTGCGAGAAATCCCACGTCTGGAGCGTTTTATCGAAGAAGTGTTGCGCCTACATCCACCATTGATTCTGCTGATGCGGCGGGTAATCGAGGATATCGATTACCGGGGAACGCTGATCGAGGCGGGTAAAACTGTGGCGATCTCCACCTACGGTTCGCACCGCAATACCGATTACTTTCCCGATCCGGAGCGCTTTGATGCGCACCGTCCGAAGCCGGACACGCTGTACGCTTATATCCCCTTTGGCGGAGGGCCGCACAAGTGCGCTGGCAATGCCTTCGCCATGATGCAGCTAAAGGCTATCTTCGCCGCATTGCTGCCACGCTATGAGTTCGAGTTGGTCGATCCCGATGAGACTTACCAGGACGACTTCTCCGCGATGGTGCTGAAACCGAGTGGACCGTGCCGGTTGCGGTACCGCAAGCGATCTTAGCCGGGGGTAACTGGCGATGAAAGTGATTGTCGATCTGGCGCTTTGCCAGGGCCACAGCGTCTGCCTCGGGGAGGCTCCCGAGGTGTTTGATGTGGTCGAGCAGGATGACGGTTATCCACAGGTCAAAGTGCTGCTGGAAAATCCCCCCGAGGCACTGCGTGATAAAGTTTGCAAGGCGGCGCGCTACTGTCCCAACAATGTCATCACTATTGTGGAAGACTAGGGGGCAAGGCCTTGAGAGTATTGATCACAGGTGGCACTGGCTTCGTGGGTTCCCATGTCTGCCGTCAATTGATGGCGGCTGGTCACACCGTGCGCTTGCTCGTGCGCAGCGCAGAGAGGGCGGGTAGTTACTACAGCGAGGTAGGCGAGGGCAGCCCTGAACTGGTTGTCGGCGATGTCACTGACATCGGGTCAGTTCGCGCAGCTGCACAGGACTGCGATGCCGTCGTGCACGCGGCGGCTGCCACGCCGATGCAAACGGGCTCTGTCGAACAGTTGTTTGCGGTCAATGTCGGTGGCGTCAAGAACGTCGTCAACACCGCGCTTGAGCTGGGTATACAGCGCATTGTCTGTATCTCCAGTATCACAGCAATCTTTAACCAGAATGCGGACCTGGTGACGCCGGATGCGCCACTGGTGAAATCAAGGCTGCCTTACGGCCAGAGTAAAGTAGAGGCAGAGCGGTATTTACGCGAGCTGCAACAGCAGCAGGCGCCCATTGCCATCGTGTATCCAGGCGGTGTCATCGGCCCCGATGATCCGGGCTTCTCGGATTCATTCAAGGCCTTGAAACACCGCATGGAGAATGGCTTCCGTATCTTTGGTGAGGGCGGTATACAATATGTGGATGTGCGCGATCTCGCGGCGCTGGTCTGTTCACTGATACTCAGCGGCGGCTGCGGTAGAATCCTGCTGCCGGGTGTGTACAGCACATGGACGGCGCTGGCGGATACTATCGAGTCGGTTTCGGGTTGTCAGTTGCAGCGTATCCCCGCACAGGGATGGAAACTGCGTTTGGTTGGTCGTCTCACCGATGCAGTCAGATTATTCAAAACGGTGGATAGCCCGATTTCCGCCGAGACCATGCGCTATGCCACGCTGTGGCCCAATATCCAGAACTCGGAAGAGCTGGCAGCGCGCGGGCTTGTTTTGCGCAGTAGCCGGGAGACCTTTGCTGACGCAATCGCATGGATGGTGAAAGCGGGCCATATTGCGCCGGCGCTATGCCCGGGAATCACTGCCCGTGAATGAACCGTCGCCAGGCCTGCAGGGTAAACCTTTTTTCTTTGACGACCACATCGTCGGCGCTGAGCACGCGGCCGGTTCCTACACCGTCACGGCGCAGGAGATCATCGAATTCGCCCTGAAATGGGATCCGCAGCCCTGGCATACCGATGAGGCAGTGGCCAGGGCATCGCACTTCGGCGGTCTTACCGCCTGCTCCGCACATATATTTTCCATTTTCTGTATCACCAGCCAGCGCTGGCAAAGTGGCGTGGTACAGCAGGCGATCGCTGGCCTGGGCTTTGACGAAATGCGTATGCACAGCCCTGTTTACGCCGGCGATACCCTGCGCTGCATCTCGATTATCGATACTGCCAGGGTGTCACGCAGCAAGCCGGACCGCGGAATCGTGATCTACCATACGCACCTGGTGAACCAGCACGATGTCAGGGTATTCAGTATCAAGGCATCTTCCCTGATGGCAAGAGATCCCGCGAGGCTAGGCTGATAAGTGCCGGTTACCGCTGGGCGCCGGGAAAGGATACACAGAAATAACAATAACGCTGCAGGTATGTACTGATTATGAAACGTGTGTGTTTGCGTCGCATGGTGATCACAACGGCTGTCACCTTCCTTGGCTCCAGCATCAGCGCTCTGGGCGCACCTGCGCTCGAAGAGATTCTGGTCACGGCTGAGAAGCGTGTGGAGTCGCTGCAGGATGTGCCCGTTTCCATCGTCGCTTTTAACCAGGAATCACTTGAAAACCTCGGCATATCCGACATCAAGGACCTGGCGGCCCAGGTTCCCAATGTGCAGATTGGAGAGTTCACCGGTTCGTCGACAACGGTTCGTTTGTTCATCCGTGGCGTCGGCCAGGGTGATGTGCAGGTGACACAGGATCCATCCGTAGCGCTGTACATGGATGGAGTGTATATCGGCTCCTCGGTCGGTACCGCGTTCGAGACGGCGGATCTGCAGCGCATCGAGGTTCTGCGCGGCCCCCAGGGCACCCTTTACGGGCGCAACGCCACCGGCGGTGCAATCAATATCATAACGCGCGAGGCCGACCCGGGTGGACTGAGGGTCAAACAGAGCTTCAACGTCGGTAATCTCGATTTGTTTCGATCCACCAGCCTGGTCAACGTACCCATAACAGACGTCGCTGCAGTAAAGCTGGCTTACACCACCTACAGTCGCCAGGGGTGGGTGGACAACCTCGGCAATGGCGAGGACTTTGGGAAAGAAGATCGTGAAACCTTCACCGGTGATTTACACTGGGACATCGGCGATTCGCAGGAACTCAACTACCAGTACGGGCAGAGCTCGATCAAGGATACCTCGCGCCTGTCCCAGACATTGGGCTTCGACCCCAACGCGCCTCTCGCATCCGTGATTCGATTCCAGAATCCCGCTGTCGATGCGAACGGTATCCCTGTCGAAGCGACCGGGGATCGACTGGAGCACGCCACCTCCTTTGACGAGCAGCTGCAGGGCGATGTCCAGATTCACGCGCATACCCTCAACTATGCATGGGAAGCCAGTGATACGCTGACCATCAAATCGATCACCGGCTATCGCGATGTCAATGCCTTCACCCAGAACTCCCAGGTGCCGACGTCCTCGCTATTGGGCCTGTATTCCATTACCAATGGCCTGATAGATACATCATTCAATCAGTTCACCCAGGAGTTTCAGCTGATTGGGGATGCGGACTCCCTCAACTGGGTCGGCGGCATTTTTTACTACGAGGACGAATCCGAGGAATACAATAATGGTAACAGTAATGGTTCCGAGGCGATTCCGGCGGGCGAACTGATCGATTACACCTCAACCAGGAATAAATCACTGGCAGCTTACGGCCAGCTGACCTGGACACCGCCGCAGTTGGGAGAGAATTGGCATTTTACGGTGGGAGCGCGTTACTCCGATGATCATCGAAAAGCGTACCGCGACAACAACAGGGTGTCCTATGGGCTCGGGGGCGTGCCCACCAGTATTCCCTCGTTTCAGGCAAATTACGACAAGAGTTTCTCCAAGTTCAATCCGTCTTTCACTATTGATTATGACATCAACGCATTCTCCAACGTCTATGCGAAAGTCGTTACAGCCTATAAATCCGGTGGCACCAGCCAGCGCTCGACAAATCTGCTGAATTTTCAGGAAGGCTTTGACGAAGAGGACCTCACCTCGTATGAAGTGGGCTACAAAGGCGATATGGCGAACAGCCGGGTGCGCCTGAATGCGGCTGTTTTCTACATGGATTACGGCGACTACCAGCAGAGCGTACCGACGGGTAACAACCCTGGTGAGCGCGACTTCGTGAATATCGATTCTGCGGATATCAAGGGTATAGAACTGGAGCTCACGGTGGCCGTTACGGAACGGCTGACAGGTAATATCAGCTATGGCTATCTGAATTCCAGCTTTGGCCCTGAATCGATAACCTACCTCGGCCTCGATGCCAACGCTCCCGATGGGCTGTCGCCAAGGACTGACCGGTTAACGGACGATTTGGCTTTTGCGCCGAGCCACAGCGCCACGCTTTCACTCGATTACGCCCATCCGTTGTCGTTTGGATTGCTCACAGCCAATATCAATGCCCAGTATCAAAGCAAGACCAATTCCGGAGTGGTCGAGCCCACCGGCTATCTGGACAAGCGCACCTTGCTCGGCGCCACGCTGTCGCTTTCAGAGATTCAGCTCGGCAGCAGCTATGGCGCATTGAAAGTCCTTCTATGGGGTAAAAACCTCACCGATGAGGAGTACTTTATTGGCAATATTCGCCAGGCGGCCTTCGATGACCTCGGCTTTGTCGACGGGGTGGCGACATTTGGCGACCCCCGAACTTACGGCATTACGCTGGAGTATGAATACCTCTAGCAGTGCCCTTGTCTCTTTACAGGCGCGGCACCAGACAGTTATCCTGTGGGTTTGTTGCGGTGTCAGGATCCCCGCTATGCGGCTGGTTCAGTTTCTACACACATCGCAAAAACCGAATAGTAAGTATCCGTAATCCGTATTGTCAGACGGCGTTCAGTGTCTATCCTGGCCGCCTCGCTGTTAACAGGGAATTTGAATGCCGCGCTACAGTCAGAATGATTGTGATTGTTTCTACTCTTCAGCTGGGTGGCTGGTGTGACGCCTCGATTAGGTATCGTCGGCAGCGGTCAACTCGCCTTGTATCTCACTGAGGCCGCGCAGTCGCTGGGCGCTGAGGTTGCCATCCTGACCCAACCCGGCGACGCTCCCGCGCTGGAGGTCGCAGACAAATCCTTTGTCGGGCCTGAGGACAGTGCCGCGTTAGTCGACCAGTTTCTGTCCAGTTGCGATGTGGTCACCTTTGACAAGGAAGATATACCCGAGCCGATACTGACACAAATCCTTGAGAGCGAGCAACAGGGGCATTGTCTGGTGCGACCGGGTGTTGCCACGCTGCGACTGCTCAAGGATAAGGCCCTGCAGAAGCAATGGCTGGTAGAGAATGATCTGCCCACATTACCCTTTGTGGTCATGGCTGGAGGCGCTGCCTCCGCGGATGTGTTGGCTGGCAAGTTTGGCGACGGCATTGTGCAAAAATCGCGATCCGGCGGCTACGACGGCCGCGGCGTGCAGATACTCGTCCCCTTCAACACACCTGAGGAATTGTGGGACACGCCCAGTATTGTCGAGCCCTATCTGCCTGATACCGTTGAAATCGCAGTCATTGTTGTCCGCACACCCGGCGGCGCAATGGAGGTGTTTCCTCCCGTGAGTATGGAATTCGATGCAACACTCAACTCAGTACACACCGTGGCAATACCGGCTTCCATCCCTGCCACGCTGTGCTCCGATGCAGAAGCGCTGGCGCGTACAGTGGTGGAGAAACTGGGAGGTATTGGTGTGTTTGCTATTGAGATGTTTGTCACGAACGCGGGTGAACTGTTGATCAATGAAGTGTCACCGCGTGTGCATAACTCTGGTCACATCACGCTGGATGCATGCAATGTGTCGCAGTTTGAGCAGCATGTGCGAGCCGTGCTGGAGATGCCGCTGCTGCCAATCAATCTCAACACTGCGGGTGTCATGCTGAACATTCTCGAGCCGGAGGAGAGTTTCGTCAGCTATCCGGCTACACACGCCGTGAAAGCTCTGCCCGATTTGAATGCCCGGACATACTGGTATGGAAAAACGCCGGGGCGACCGGGGCGAAAAATGGGGCATATCAACGCCGTCGGCCCGACAGTCGGGGACGCTCTGGGGCATGCGCGTGCAGCGCTGGTCAAACTCGGCAAGGAAGGTATTGGAGAGGCGGCATGAGTAGTGCAGTGGTCGGAATCATCATGGGCAGTGACTCTGATCTGCCAATGATGCAAGCAGCGGCTGAGCGCCTGGATATGTTTGATGTGCCCTACGAAATCGATATTGTCAGCGCGCACCGTACACCGGATAAATTGCACGACTATGCCAGGACTGCGGAGCAGCGCGGGTTGAAAGTGATTATCGCCGGAGCGGGTGGCGCGGCGCACTTGCCCGGTATGGTGGCGGCGCTGAGTGTGCTCCCGGTCATTGGTGTGCCCATCAGTGCGACCAAACTCCAGGGCATGGATGCACTATTGTCTATTGTGCAGATGCCGGCGGGTGTTCCCGTGGCGACCGTGGCCATAGATAACGCGGCAAATGCCGCCATTCTGGCTGTGCAGATGATTGCCACCGGCGATCCGCGTTTGCGGGAACGTCTGCACGTCTACAAGACGGAACTCGGTGACATGGTGCTGGAAAAGTCGTCGAAATTGCGCGGTCTGGCACCGGGGGACTCAGCTCAGTAGCTGCTTTCGTGCCGCTTCGATAATGCGCAGAGCAGCGGGGTGTTTTAACTTTCGCTCTGGCGATATTGCAAAGTAGGTTTCCATCACGCCGGTGGCTGGTCCTATGCAGTGCGCGTGATACATCTGCTCGACTTCCTCGCTGATGGCCGCGGGAGACGGGAACAGGCCGTTGCCCATCGCGCCAAACGACTTCATCAGCGCGCTGTCCTCGAACTCTGCGACCAGCCTGGGTGAGATTTCATTCTGTTCGAACCAGTCCTCCAGCGGACGCCGGATAGGATTCTCCTTGGTGGGCAGCAGGATGGGCGCTTTATCCAGCGACGCCGGAAAATTCTTCTCATACTGCCGCCTGACGCCCCGCCGGCCGAAAATGGCGATCTCGCTCGAACCCAATGTGTGGCTGAATGCTTTGACTGACAAGCCAGAGGGTATTGGGCGATCGGACAGGATCAGGTCGAGCTGGTGCACGGCGAGGTCGCCCAGCAGGCTTTGCAGTCCACCCTCCCGGCAGATTAACCTGACAGGTGCTTCGCAATCAAAGACGGGCTGCAGTATCCGCGACGCAACCAGCTTGGGAATGGAATCCACCACGCCTACTGAGAGCAGCGCCGGTAACACCATCTGCCCTGTTTTTACACGTGACGCCAACTCTGCTCCGAGGGAAAAAATTTCGTCCGCATACTCGTACACCATGTGTCCGGTCGCGGTCATCGTGAGTCCGCGGCCGGCCCGTTGAAAAAGCGGCTCGCCCACTGACTCATCCAGTAGCTTCAATTGGCCACTGATTGTCTGCGGTGTCAGGTGCAGGACGTGCGAGGCCTTTGCGATACTGCCCTCGCGAGCAACCGTCCAGAAATACAGCAGGTGATTATAATTGAGATGTCGCACTGTGCTCTCAGCGTTGGTGTCGATCTTCGCGCAGCATTTTTCTCATCTTACATCGCCGCGAAGAAAGCAGGAATATTGGGTTGGTTGTTGCTGCTGCCGAGGCCGCCGTCGATGACAATTTCCGTGCCGGTGATGTAACTCGCCGCAGGGGAGAGCAGAAAAACGACGAGTTGGGCCACTTCCTCGGGTGTGCCGGCGCGTTGCAACGGGATGCGACCCACCCAGTCGCCGAGCAGGCCGTCTATCATGCCCGTGCCCGCTGTCAGCGGCGTGGCGATATAACCCGGGCAGACTGCCGTGGCGCGAATACCCTCGGCGGCGTGATCGAGGCCAATGGTGCGAGTCAGGTTGATCACCCCGGCCTTGGCTGCGTTGTAGGCTGCAAACCCGTAATCCGCCCGCACGCCGCTGAGTGACGCGATATTGACGATGCTGCCACCGCCGCGCTTGCGCAGTAGCGGAATTGCGGCCCGACAGGCGTGGAATACACCGGTCAGGTCGATGTTGATGACACTATGCCACTCCTCGACGGGCATATCGGCCACGTTGCCGAGGCTGCCGATGCCGGCGCTGTTCACCGCGCCATCCAGCCCGCCGAAGGCGGTTTCCGCCAGATTGCAGGCGGCCTCCAGCTGGTCGAGCTGTGTCACGTCGGTGTGCTGGTAGCGCAGTTGGGTCGGGAACCTGGCTACCAGCGCCTCGCCTGCCTCGTCGTTGAGGTCGGCAATCACGGCCATACCCTGATGTTGGACGATATAGTCCACCACCGCCGCACCGATGCCGGAGGCGCCGCCAGTGACGAGGTAGGTTTTGCCGGTGAAATCAATGTTCATGCTTCTCTCGTGCCCCTTGGGACTGGTATTACTCGTCGTCTCAGGTGTGCCATTACACCGGCTGCTGGATATCGCTGATACTCGGGCCGATCCGTGCGGCCGTTTGCTCCATCAGCGCCCGGTCAAAACCAAACACATCAATGGCTCTCTCGCCCAGTATGCTGCGAATTTCACTTTCGTCGACATCGTGGAACGTCTCGCGCAGCTTGTGCATGGTATTGGGCCAGGTGCCTTCCATATGCGGGTAGTCCGAGCCCCACATGAGTTTGTCGATGCCGATCGCGTGGCGACTGCCGATCTCGTGGGGTGCCAGGAAGGAGGCACCGATAAAACAGTTGCGCTGGAAGTACTCCTGCGGTGTCAGTGATAAATTCTTCATGAAGTGCGCAAATATCGGATTGTCGATTTTGAATTTGAGCACCCTCAGTGTTTCCAGAATCCAGGCACAGCCCGTTTCAGTGAAGACCATTTTCAGGTTGGGGTGACGCTCGAATGCCCCCGACCACAGCAGCGCAGTAAACGGGCGGTGCGCCCACATATCCACTTCACTGATAAACATCATGGTAGCGTTGGGCACGTCGCCGTAGTCCGGCGACCAGCCGGAATGCGTGTGGATCGGCATATTCAGCTCTTCGCACACACTCCACAGTGGCGCATAGTGCTTGTAATCGTGATAGAACGGATTCGGTCCGGTGCTGGTGGGCAGCAGAACGCCTCCGAACAGGCCCCGCTTGTGTGCATCCCGGACCTCGTTTACCGCCACCTGGATATCGTCCACATTGATGATGGCGACCCCGGCGTGACGACCGGGATTCTTGCTGCACATATCGGCCAGCCAGAGATTGTAGGCGCGATTGCCGACCAGGCTTTGTTCGGGCGTCACCTCGTGCCGATACTGCATCAACCCGGCACCGAATGGCGCCATTTGCGGGAACACGATTTCACCGGCAATACCGTCGGCTTCCAGTTCCTGCAGGCGGATATCCGGTTCATATTCGCCGCGGCGCGGTGCGATCATGCTGTCGGGGTCACACAGGTAATCCCACAGCTCCGCGTCGGTGGCGCGGGCCGCGTTGGACGCCGCGGTAGGATCCATGCGGCCCGCGCCCTGGTCACCGGAACGGCTGTTGAATTCCTGTGCCGCCTCCTGGTCGAAAAACGTCCCCATGCGTTTCATCATTTCACGCGCGTACTGCAGCCACCAGGCATCGGCCGCCGCGTGAAACTCTTTTGGCATATAGGGTTTATAGCCTTCGGGCAGCGCGCCAGCATGACAATCGGAGCTGATCATTACCACATTGGACATGTTGTCCTCCCTTGCGATTCGTTCAATCTGCAGCAGTGTATTTGAGCCACCAGCGAGATAGCAAGTTGACTGTGACGCGCTATCGATAGCATGCTGTACCGATACAGTAATTCTTCGGCAAATACAGGGAAAATCCATGAATGTTGCGGTAGTGGAGGCGAATCTTGGCTTTACCAGGTCGGAGGAGGTGGTCGAGGGTCAGGCGGGAGGCCGCAGATTAAAGCGAGCTCTGACACGACCAATCGATACCCCGTTTGCGCAGCAGTTTGAGTACCGCCGCTGCCGGGTGCGTGACTGGTCTGCGCTCGATCCGGCCTCGCTCAGTTTCCAGGCCATGGGCTTCGAGCCCATCAGCCTGGCACACAG
>TARA_R110002072_G_scaffold25517_9_pt1 | contig 25429 bp, 23 predicted proteins | sample TARA_R110002072 | Tara Oceans TARA_R110002072 (sample SAMEA4397118) | marine metagenome | biome: Polar Biome; feature: [SRF] surface water layer (ENVO:00010504); material: water (ENVO:00002006), including particulate matter (ENVO:01000060) such as... | depth 5 m | reverse complement strand
TTGAGCGCGAGAGCGACGAGGAAGAATCAGCCATTCACTGGAACCGCTGGGCCGTGTGGCGCTGGGCCTGGCAGGACTACAACGACCAGCAGCGGAGTAGCTAACGATGGCCGACAAAGTAGAACTGCCAATTAGCTGCATGGTTAAGGGTATCCAATGGAGCTTGTACACATTCCAATTCAATACGCCTGACGGCGAGTTTTGCGGATATTTCCACGCGATATCTGACGAGCACGCCGCTGCGATGCTTAGCGAGATGAAAGAAACGGCGGAGCTAAAAGGGCGAATGGTAGAGGCAGAGTTATGACCACTGGAAAATTCACACTTGTTATTAGATGGCCTAGCGGCCAAAGCACAATTTGCGGAGAGATGACGGATCATCAGCACGGCGAGATCTGTCGAATACTTTCGCCTGATTACCGCGCCCAACCAATCCAAGGGGGCGCGGCTGTTGAGGTGGTGGCTTATATCGACGACGGAGGCGCGCTATACACCTCGAAACTGCTGGAGATAATGTCCGTAGAATCTGATGGTTGCGAACCACTTATGACCGTCGCCCAGCACCAGCGCATTCTGGCTGCGACCGTTGGTAATGCTGAGCCTGTTGCCATGAAGACTCACGGCGCATGGGATGGACTGGACGATCTCGCAAACCTTCCAGACGGCACCAAGCTCTACACCCACCCAGCCGACCAAGTGGCAGATGGTGTAGTTGTGTCGCGGGAGTTGTTGGATCAAATCGCTGTCGAGCTTGAGCACGACAACGACCGTTACTTTCTTGGGCGAGAACTCCGCGCCCTGCTGGAGCCAAAGCCATGACCGAGCCAGTCAAGCGGTACTACATCATGGAAAGCGCAGTGGTGCCGATGCTTGATAAGCAGATGACCTACACGCCGCTTGTTAACTATAAAACTGACGTGCATGTTATCCCGCTTGTAATGGACGCCGACTACGCCCGCCTAGAGCAAGAATGCGAGCGGTTGCGCTTAGATGCTGAGCGCTATCGTCTTTACCGGCAGGGTATGGAGAATCCAGAGGCGTTTGACGCTGGCGTAGACGCAGCCCTGAGCGCCAAGCCGTGAGCCTCCGTCCGCTGGAAGGCAAAACCGGAACCGGCCCCATCGATACGCTCTTCATGTACGAAACCCAGCTCGAATGCCCACAGTGCGGATCGTTCCAGGTGTGGCACATACCCGAGCAATCCGGGCCATGCCATAGCGGTGACTTCCACAATAGCTGTATCGAACACTACTGGTGCGAGTCGTGCGAAGCCGCGCTGACTGACAAATAACCCCGATCAAACCCCAATCAACTGTGCCGGCTTGAGCCGGTGGAGAGGTATTCCTGTGTCTGACCCAATCGAAGAGCTTGCCGAACTGCGCTTGCAATACGACTCGCTTACTGCGGTTTATGCAGCGGCCATTCGACTAATAACTGATGCGCGCTTTGCCAGCGGTGACAACGGGCTACGTATGCTGCCTGAGTTTATTGACTACCTGCGCGAGCTAAAAATCGCAGCAGAACAGCGCGAGGCATTAGCAGAAGCGCTGAGATTCGCACGCACGGTGATGAGCGTCACATCAAAGCACCCATCACTGAGCCCGGCAGAGAGGCGCTCACTTATTTCAGAAGTAAAGCGCACTGATGGGCTTGTTTAATTCACCCTCCCCGGCATAGGGGTAGAGAGGTATTCATGAGCGCAGCAGAGCAAATCGGTCACCAGACCGAAACCCTGGAAGACGACGAGCTGGTTGCGATCACCGGCTATCGTCTACCCTCCAAACAAATCGCCTGGCTCAAGCTGAAAGGCTGGGAGTTCGTCACCAGCGGGGCCAATCGCCCTGTTGTTGGCCGGGTATACGCCCGGCTCAAGCTGGCCGGCGTGAAACCATCAACCACAAACGCAGTGGCCGAGCCCTGGTCGCTGGACTTGTCTCGCGTGGGGTAAAGCATGCGCCCGAAGAAACCCGCAAACCGCGACCTGCCGCCACGGATGATCCGGCGGGTGCGCAAGCTGAAGTCAGGCGAGGAATGGATCGGCTACTACTACGCCGGGCGGGATGATGCAGGGAAGCGAAAGGAGATACCGCTGGGGACTGACGCCGACGAGGCGCGGGTGAAGTGGGCGCAGCTGGAGCGCAAGCAGGTGCCGCTGGCAGCCAAGACGGTTGGCGATCTGCTGCGGCGCTATGACAGGGACGTGATCCCAGGTAAGGGCGTGAAGACGCAAAACGATAACCGCAAGTGCCTGACCCAGCTGTACAAGGCGTTCGACAGTGCGCCGATGGATGCCATAACCCCGCAGATTATCGCCCAGTACCGGGATGCCAGAACGGCACCAGTGCGGGCAAACCGCGAGATTGCCCTGCTCTCCCATGCGTTCAACATGGCCAGGGAATGGGGCATCTACAACAAAGAGAACCCGACCCGGGGCGTAAGGCGCAACAAGGAAGAGCCGCGCGACGTGTACGTCACGGACGAAGTTTGGCAGGCGCTATACATCGAGGCACCGAAAGACCTGCGCCTGGCCATGGATATTGCCTACCTCACCGGGCAGCGGCCGGCGGACGTGCGCAAGATGCGCTGGTCTGACGTAGGCGATGATTTCTTGATGGTTGGCCAGGGCAAGACCTCGACCAAGCTGCGCATCCGGCTGCACATCGACGGGCTACGCACAGGCCTTGGTCGCCTGCTGGATCAGCTGGACCGCACCCGCCCGCACCTGATCACCAATGAGAACGGCGCACAGCTGACAGAGAACATGCTGCGGCTTCGGTTTGAGCCGGCGAGGAAACGAGCTGCAGCCAAAGCGATGGCCAACAAAGACCCCGACCTGGCAGCGGCCATCATGCAGTTCCAGTTCCGCGACATTCGGCCTAAGGCGGCATCGGAAATTGTCAGCCTGGAGGATGCATCTGACCTGCTTGGGCACACCACTCAGGGCATGACCCAGCGCGTATACCGCCGTGTTGGGAAGGTGGTAAACCCGGTCAAATAGGTGGGTAGTTGCGGAAACTGTTCTGATGGTTGCGGAAATAGCGTGGTGCAATGCCGCGTAATTACTGGCCTTTAGATACGCCAACGGCAGCCGATTCGGCTGCCGTTGTAGTAAGACCATCAGACATGTATCAAACCAATTTAGCGATCAGCTCACGCGCTTCACTTTGCTGACCTTCGTTACCTTCGGTGATGACTTCATCGAGGATATCGCGAGCACCTTCGGTATCACCCATATCGATGTAGGCACGCGCCAGATCGAGCTTGGTTGCTGTCTCGTCGGTACCCGAGAGGAAGTCGAAGTCATCGTCATTATCCATACCAGACGAAGCAGTGCTTGCCGGCATACCCAGATCCGCTGGCTGATCCAGGTCATCAGACAGCATGTCCAGCTCAGCGCTAACTTCATCCAACTGAGCAGCGAAACTGTCGCTTGATGGTTGCGCAGGTGCCTCATCATTCAGTGACAGGTCGAAATCAGCCGACAAGTCGAAATCACCACCCGCTTGCTCACTCGGCAGATCAAAACCTGGCTCAGCTACGACCGGCGCTGCACTTAGCTCATCATCCAGACTCAGCAGGAAGTCATCTTCGGCAGCTGCCGTAGGCTTGGCCGGAGTATCCAGATCCAGACTGAAGTCAGCCAGATCGCCGCTCAGGTCAAGACTGCTATCGCCGCTTTCAGGTAGGCTCAGATCAAAACCCAGGTCGTCATCCTTGTTGTCGGCTTGCTCAACCGGCGAGCTGAAGTCCAGATCGTCATCAAGTGACAAGCTATCCAAATCGTCCAGCGAAGCCGTGTTACCGGCAGCCTGCAGATCACGATCGAGCTCAGACTCGAGATCATCCAGGCTTAGATCGAATGCACCGTCTTGATCGCCAGCAGCGGCTTTCGGGCTAGGCTCGTCCAGAGCAAGATCGTCCAGACTGAAGGTGTCCAGGCTTTCTTCAGCAGCAGCTGCGGCAGCAAAGCCTGCGCCAGCAGCAACGGCCATAGCTGGGTAGCGGGCCTTGATCTGATCAAGCTCGGCAGCACTGCCACCAATCTCACGCAGCTCGCTGTCCTGACGGGCAAAACCATTACGGTCACCCATCTCGGCATAGACTTCCATCAATTTCAGACGCAGATCACTGCGCTGAGGCTCATCATTGATGGCGCTTTGTAGTAGTTCAGCAGCCTGAGGGAAGCGACCATAGGCAATGTAGATATCAGCCTCGCCCAACGCATCGCCAGTTTGCGCAGTCACGCGTTCTTCGCTCGGCAGATCGGTTTGCTGACCATCCAGCTCATCAGCCATGCCAGCAAAGCTGTCATCCTGAAGATCCAGACCAGCATCCAGATCGGACGGGGCGTCATCAGCTGCCAAGCTTTCCTGCAGCTCGGCTTCTTTCAGTGCATTACGGCGCGAAAGCATCATCAACGCCACCAGCAATATCAGCAGTGCACCACCACCTGCAGCGCCCAGCAAAATCGGGTTAGCCAACAAATCATCAAGGGTACTGCTTTCAGCTTGCGGCTCAGCCACTACCGGTGCTTCAGCAACAGGGGTGACCGGAGCTGGCTCAGGAGCAGCTATCGGAGCGGGCTCTACCGCAACAGGCGCTGCGGTCTCCGGCTGGGCAGCGGGCTCTTCGCTGTAGTTAAAATCCGTTTCAGGTGTAGCAGCCGGCACTACGGGAGTAGCAGCAGCTGGATCCTGAGGCGCGGTCTCTGGCGCAGGCTCAACCGGAGTAGCCGGGGCTTCAGCTACCGGGGCTACTGGGGCGGCAGGTGCAACAGCTGGGGCTTGGCCTTGCGCAGCAAGATCAGCCTGCAGCTTGGCCATTTGGTCGTCTTTCAACTGAATCAGACGCTGTAGCTTGTCGAGCTGGCTCTGCAGGTCTGTCATGCGGCCTTTCAGCTCATCATTTTCACGACGACTGGAATCCAGGCTTTCCTGGGTCACGGCCAATTTGTCAGTTAGCGCTTTGCTGTCGGCTGCGCCCTTGTCGCTGCCAGTAGTGGCTTTACCACTGTCAGCAGCAACCAGTTTCAGGCTATCGCCAGTTTCAACCTTGGCTGGAGTCGCGGCGGCGCTGGTGCGCTTGGTTGCATCCAGCTGACGCGCGCTGGCAGCAACGCTGCGGCCTTCACGCCAGGCTGCATTCTGCTCGGTAACCTGAGCGAGAGCTTCGCCCTGGGCACGGCTCTTGACTTGTTGCTCATCGGGTAGACGCAGCACCTGACCACTTTTAAGGCGGTTGATGTTGCCGCCGATAAAGGCATCCGGATTCAAGTCCTGAATCGCCAACATGGCCTGATGCACGCTGCCACCAGCACGCGCTCGCTGGGCAATTTCCCAGAGGGTGTCGTTGGCGGTGGTTTTGTATTCATTGCCTTCCAGCGGTTTGGCCGCTGGTGCAACAGGTGCTGCCGGAGCCGCAGCCGCTACTGGCTTAACTGCAGCTGGGGCCGGGCGCTGAGCAGGAGCAGGAGCTTGTACACGTGGTGCAGGCGTTGTTGCAGCTACAGGCATTTGCGCTGCTGCAGGAATGACGCTCTGCGGGGTATACAGCGGCGGATCCAGCAACACGGTGTATTCACGCAACAAACGGCCATTCGGCCAGAGCACTTCAACCAGGAAGTTCAGGTAAGGCTCACGCATAGGTTTGCTGGAGGTCACCCGAATGACGCTTTTGCCATTGGGCTTGAGCACCGGGGTGAATTTCAGGTCAGTCAGAAAGAACTGACGATCAACGCCGGCTTTAGTGAATGCTTCCGGGGACGCTAGGGTCGGTATAACTTCGTTGGAAGCCAGGTCACGCACTTCCAGCAACTCAATCTCAGCCACTAACGGCTGATTGAGCGCCGATTGCAGGGTCACCTCACCCAGCCCCAGCGCGTGCGCCATACCGGATGACAGCGCCGAAGCAGCTGCGATTGCCAGCACCAGTTTGCGAACCCGAACCATAGCGTTATCCCTTGTTTTATCTTTTTTTCTCGACCAGCGAGAGGATGTTGATAATTGCTGCCTACTACGCCCGAAGACGCAACCCCATCCAGCAATCAACTCAGCCAGTATTGCCAAGCTCGAAAGATTCTTCAAATTTCTTGGTAAGTATCTTTTACAGATAGTGTTTTATCAACAACTCGGCTAATTGCACAGCATTTAGCGCTGCGCCTTTTCTCACGTTATCAGACGTAATCCACAAATTGAGTTCGGCTGGATCGGCCAAACCGGCGCGCACTCGGCCAACATAGACCACATCCTGGCCGACAGCGTCGCCGACGGCGGTCGGATAATCATCCATTTCCACCAATTCCAGAGCCGGCGCGGCGTCCAGAGCGGCGTATACCTGCGTCAGGTCGATGGCCGACTCGGTCTGCACTGAAACGCTCAGGCTGTCGCCAAAGAACACCGGAACCTGAATACAGGTCACCGCAACCTGCAAATCGGGCAAGGCCAGCAACTCCTTAAGCTCGCCGGCAATCTGCTGCTCCAGCGCCGAGTGCCCCGAACTGTCGGTCTGTTCGACCTGCGCCAACAGATTGAAGGCCATTTGCCGATCAAACAGTTGCGGCTCGAATGCTCGGCCATTGAGCAGTTCGGCCGTCTGCCGCGCCAATTCGGACACCCCTTCCCGTCCGCGACTGGAGACGGCCAGGCAAGCCGTAACGGTCACCCGCTGAATGCGGACTTGCCCAGGCAAAGCAGCTAGCACCGCGGCCAGTGCAATACCCGGGGCACTTGGGCTGGTCAACAGATAAGGCGCCGTCAAGCTCGCTAAGACGGCAGGATTGACCTCAGGAATCACTCGTGGCGCCTGCGCGGCTGGCAAACCGCTGGCCAGATCAATCACTGCGCAGCCAGCCGCAGCAGCTTGCGCGGCATACTTCTGCGTCACCTTGCTGCCAGCAGCGAAGAACACCAGCCGCACACTGGCAAAATCAAAGGTTTCCAGATCACGTACGCGCAGGTTCTTGCCCTTGTAGGACAAGGAGCGTCCGGCTGACTCACCGCTGGCTACCAGATGCAGATTGGCTACCGGGAACTCACGTTCCTCTAGCAGCTGCACCAGGGTTTCGCCAACGCTGCCGGTGGCGCCAATGACGGCAATATCGAAGGTACGGGTCATGACAAGGCTCGAAGAAATAAGCCCAGCACTGTATAGGCGCACCCGCCAAATGCAAAGGAGCGGACTATTGAGCACTCGATTTGACTCGAACACCCAACAGCCCGCCCCTCTTAGTCAGCCTGTTTACGTATCAGCGCCGCGCGATTAACGCTCCAGCAGGATGCGCAGCATGCGTCGCAGCGGCTCGGCCGCGCCCCACAGCAGCTGATCACCGACGGTGAAAGCGCCGAGGTACTGCGAACCCATATTGAGTTTGCGCAGACGACCGACCGGCACGCTCAGGGTACCCGTTACAGCAGTCGGGCCCAGCTCGCGAATACTGGCTTCACGCTGATTCGGCACCAACTTGACCCAGGGGTTGTGCTGGCTGATCAGGCCTTCGATGTCCGACAGCGGCACATCCTTGTTCAGCTTGATGGTCAGCGCCTGGCTATGGCAACGCATGGCACCGATGCGCACGCACAGGCCATCAACCGGGATCGGGTTCTTGAAACGACCGAGGATCTTGTTGGTTTCTGCCTGGCCCTTCCACTCTTCACGGCTCTGCCCGTTCGGCAGTTCCTTGTCGATGTAAGGGATCAGGCTGCCGGCCAGCGGCACGCCGAAGTTATCGACCGGGAAGGATTCGCCGCGCATGGCTTCGGCCACTTTGCGGTCGATATCCAGAATGGCGCTGGCCGGGTCGGCCAGTTCATCAGCTACCGAGGCGTTGATTGCGCCCATCTGCTTGATCAGCTCACGCATGTTCTGCGCACCAGCACCAGAAGCCGCCTGATAGGTCATGGCGCTCATCCACTCAACCAGGCCAGCCTCGTACAGACCGCCCAGCGCCATCAGCATCAGGCTGACGGTGCAGTTGCCGCCGATGTAGTTCTTGGTACCGGCATCCAGCTGCTGATCAATCACCTTGCGGTTGACCGGGTCGAGCACGATGACCGAGCTGTCATCCATGCGCAGCGACGAGGCGGCGTCGATCCAGTAGCCCTGCCAGCCGGCTTCGCGCAGCTTCGGGAAGACTTCGCTGGTGTAGTCGCCACCTTGGCAGGTGAGGATCACGTCCAGGCTTTTCAGCTCGTCAATGCTGTAGGCGTCCTTCAAGGGCGCCGTTTCCTTGCCAATCGCCGGGCCTTGGCCGCCGACATTGGAGGTGGTGAAGAACACGGGCTCGATCAAGTCGAAATCCTGCTCTTCCAGCATGCGTTGCATCAGTACGGAACCGACCATGCCGCGCCAACCGATCAGACCTACACGTTTCATAACCACTACACCTATATAAGCTGACCACCGGAGACCTCCGGCGGGCCAGGAAGATTACAGACTACGCAGCGCTTCGACTACCGCATCACCCATTGCCGCGGTGCCGACCTTGGTTGTACCCGCACTGAAGATATCGCCGGTACGCAGGCCCTGATCCAGCACGTTGCTTACGGCCAGCTCGATGGCATCCGCTGCAGCCGTTTGATTGAAGCTGTAACGCAGCATCATCGACACCGACAGAATGGTCGCCAACGGGTTGGCAATGCCCTGGCCGGCGATATCCGGCGCGCTGCCGTGGCATGGTTCGTACATGCCCTTGTTGTTGGCGTCCAGGGAAGCCGACGGCAGCATGCCGATGGAGCCAGTGAGCATGGAGGCTTCATCCGAAAGAATGTCGCCGAACATGTTGTCGGTGACCATCACGTCAAACTGCTTCGGCGCGCGCACCAGCTGCATGGCGGCGTTGTCCACGTACATATGGCTGAGTTCGACGTCCGGATAATCCTTGGCGACTTCAATCACCACGGCACGCCAGAGTTGGCTGGAAGCCAGCACGTTGGCTTTGTCCACCGAGCAAAGCTTCTTGCCACGCACGCGGGCCATGTCGAAGCCGACGCGGGCGATACGGCGGATTTCACTCTCGCTGTACGGCAGGGTGTCGTAGGCCATGCGCTCACCGTTTTCCAGCACTTTGCTTTCGCGCGGCTGGCCGAAATAGATGCCGCCGGTCAGCTCACGCACGATCAGAATATCCAGGCCAGCGACGATTTCGCGCTTGAGGCTGGAAGCATCGGCCAGTTGCGGATATAGAATCGCCGGACGCAGGTTGCCGAACAGCCCCAGCTGCGAGCGAATTTTCAGCAGGCCGCGTTCTGGACGGATCGCCGGGTCAATAGCGTCCCACTTCGGGCCACCGACAGCACCGAGCAGGATTGCGTCAGCAGCCTTGGCGCGGTCCAGCGTTTCATCGGCCAGCGGCACGCCATAACGGTCGATGGCCGCCCCACCAAGGTCATCGAAGCTCAGTTCGAAACCCAGGTTGTACTTATCGTTAGCCAGGTTCAGCACCTTGACCGCTTCGGCCATGATTTCCGGGCCAATACCGTCACCGGGGAGAATCAGAATCTGCTTGGACATACTTTTCTCAACTCATTAAATCGGCGAGTGACACATGCACTCGCCCGCTGATTACTTGATGGCGCCGAACAGCCAAGGGCTGCGCTGCTGATACGTAGTTTCAAAAGTCTTGATCGCGTCACTGTCCTGCAGGGTCAGGCCGATATCGTCCAGGCCATTGAGCAGGCAATGCTTACGGAAGGCATCGACCTCGAAGCTGTACTGCACGCCATCCGGACGGGTCACGGTTTGCGCGGCCAGGTCGACAGTCAGCTGGTAGCCAACCGTGGCTTCCGCCTGCTGAAACAGCGCATCGACCTCGTCCTCTTTCAGGATGATCGGCAGCAGGCCGTTCTTGAAGCTGTTGTTAAAGAAGATATCGGCAAAGCTCGGCGCGATGATGGTGCGGAAGCCATATTCTTCCAACGCCCAAGGCGCGTGCTCGCGGCTCGACCCACAACCAAAGTTCTCCCGCGCCAGCAGCACGCTGGCACCTTGGTAACGCGCGAAGTTCAGTACGAACTCCTGATTCACCGGGCGCTTGGAGTTGTCCTGATTCGGCTGGCCGACATCGTGGTAGCGCCATTCATCGAACAGGTTCGGGCCGAAGCCGGTGCGCTTGATCGACTTCAAGAACTGCTTGGGGATGATCTGGTCGGTGTCAACGTTGGCGCGATCGAGCGGTGCAACCAGGCCGGTGTGTTGGGTAAAGGCTTTCATCGTCAGCTCCTTAGGCCTGGATCAATTCGCGCACATCGATAAAACGACCAGTCACCGCCGCCGCCGCAGCCATCGCCGGGCTGACCAGGTGAGTACGCCCACCGGCACCCTGACGGCCTTCGAAGTTACGGTTGGAGGTGGATGCGCAATGCTCGCCACTGCCGAGTTTGTCCGGGTTCATCGCCAGGCACATGGAGCAGCCCGGCTCGCGCCATTCAAAACCGGCCTCGATAAAGATGTGGTGCAACCCTTCTTGTTCCGCCTGGGCTTTGACCAGACCGGAGCCCGGCACCACCATCGCCTGCTTGATGGTGCTGGCGACCTTACGACCCTTGGCTACTTCGGCAGCGGCGCGCAGGTCTTCGATACGCGAGTTGGTGCAGGAGCCGATAAATACGCGGTCCAGCTGGATATCGGTGATCGCCTGATTGGCCTGCAAGCCCATGTATTTCAGGGCGCGGATGATCGAGTCCTTCTTCACCGGGTCGCTTTCGGCAGCCGGGTCCGGCACGTTCTGGTCAACCGCCAGCACCATTTCCGGCGAAGTGCCCCAGCTGACTTGCGGTTTGATGTCTTCAGCTTTCAGTTCGACCACTGTGTCGAACACTGCATCGGCATCGGAAACCAGGTCCTGCCACTGCTCCACAGCCTTGTCCCAATCACTGCCCTTGGGCGCGAACGGGCGACCTTCGACGTAGGCGATGGTTTTCTCGTCGACCGCCACCAGGCCTACGCGGGCACCGGCTTCGATGGACATGTTGCAGATGGTCATGCGCCCTTCCAGGGACAGATCGCGAATCGCGCTGCCAGCGAATTCCAGTGCATGGCCGTTGCCGCCAGCGGTGCCGATCTTGCCGATCACGGCCAGTACGATGTCTTTGGCAGTCACGCCGAACGGCAGCTTACCTTCGACCAGTACCTGCATGTTCTTCATCTTCTTGGCCACCAGGCACTGGGTGGCGAGCACATGCTCGACCTCAGAGGTGCCGATGCCATGGGCCAGCGCGCCGAATGCGCCGTGGGTCGAAGTGTGCGAGTCGCCGCAGACCACGGTCATGCCCGGCAAGGTCGCGCCCTGCTCTGGTCCAACCACGTGAACAATTCCCTGACGGATGTCATTCATCTTGAATTCGAGGATGCCGAAGTCATCGCAGTTCTCATCCAGGGTTTGCACCTGAATGCGCGACACTTCATCGGCGATGGCTTCCAGGCCGCCCTGACGCTCGGCTTTGGTGGTCGGCACGTTGTGGTCCGGGGTGGCGATGTTGGCGTCGATGCGCCACGGTTTGCGGCTGGCCAGACGCAAGCCCTCAAAGGCCTGGGGCGAGGTCACTTCGTGGAGGATATGCCGGTCGATGTAGATCAGCGACGAACCATCGTCGCGGCGCTTCACTTCGTGCATTTCCCAGAGCTTGTCGTAGAGCGTTTTGCCGGCCATCAGCTTTCCCTCATCAGCGTCTTTCGGGCACCTCTAAAACTACCTGCGTTGCCATCGCGGCGTTAAAAACAGGCTCAGAATGCTCATTTACAACACGTAAACTGCGCTTCTTCGCCTGTTTTTGCCTTGCGCTGGCTGCCTCGCCTACGTTTTTAGAAGTGCCCTTTGTATACCTGGGCAAATAGCCCTTTGGCTTATGGGGTAATCCTATGGGCTTGAATTAAATTACTCAAATTCATATTTTTCATCCAAAGGATTCCTCGATGGAATACAAGTAAGCTTAAGCAGCGCACATTGCGCTTCGCCCACATCCAGGAAAAGCCGCATGGATCTCGCCACCCTCAATGCCTTTATTGCCATCGCCGAGCTGGGCAGCTTCTCCGAAGCGGCGGAACGCCTGCACCTGACGCAGCCGGCGGTGAGCAAACGCATTGCCAGCCTGGAGCAGCAGCTGAGTGTGCGCCTGTTCGATCGACTGGGCCGCGAGGTCAGCCTGACCGAGGCCGGCCGCGCCTTACTGCCGCGGGCCTACCAGATACTCAATGTGCTCGATGATACGCGCCGTGCGCTGACTAACCTGAATGGCGAGATCAGCGGCCGCCTGACCCTGGCCACCAGTCACCATATCGGCCTGCACCGCCTGCCGCCGCTGCTGCGCGCCTTTACCCGCGCGCATCCACAGGTGGCGCTGGATATCCAGTTTCTCGACTCCGAAGTAGCCTATGAAGAAGTGCTGCATGGCCGCGCCGAGCTGGCAGTTATCACCCTGGCCCCGGAAAGTCGTGAGCCGGTGCATGCGGTAGCTGTGTGGGACGATCCGCTGGATTTCGTCGCCGCCCCAGAGCATCCGCTGGCACGCAGCCAGGTCATCAGCCTGGCCGATGTAGCGCATCACCCGGCGGTATTTCCCGGCGGCAACACCTTTACCCACCACATTGTGCGACGCCTGTTTGAGGCCCAAGGGCTGACGCCGAATATCGCTATGAGCACCAACTACCTGGAAACCATCAAGATGATGGTTTCCATCGGCCTGGCCTGGAGTGTGCTACCACGCACCATGCTCGATGATCAGGTCGCGCGCCTGCCCTTGCCGGGCATTCAGCTGACCCGTCAGCTGGGCTATATCAGCCACACTGAGCGCACCCTTTCCAACGCCGCGCGGGCCTTTATGAACCTGCTGGATGCTCAGCGTGATGGCCTTGCAATGGCCAGCGACTAGGGGCTAACGTGGGCTTATAACGATAAGAAAGGTTTCTGCATGACTCAGCCCCGTAGCTCAGCCAGCGACCAGGAAACCCACGCATACAAAGGAAGAGTTGGTCGTGGCTAAATCCAGTGATCGCCGTCCGCCACTGCCGTTTATCCCGGCACTGGATCCTGCCGAATTCGAAAACGCCTGGAACGATGCCCCGCGCCTGTTGCGCGCCCTTAACGGCGCCAAACTGGGCACTTGGTACTGGGACATCGAAAGCGGCCGCGTCAGCTGGTCACGAGGCGCCCAGGCGCTGTTCGGCCTCGACCCCAAGCAACCGCTGGAAAAACGCATCGACTATATAGAGCTGATTCCCGAGGAAGACCGTCCGGATATTCTGCGCCTGTTTGAACAACTGCTCGCTGGCAACCCCAGCAACCGTGCCTTCCGCCACCGTATTCGCTGGCCGGACGGCAGCTTGCACTGGCTGGAGATCAGCGGCAGCCTGCAACTGGACGCCGATGGCAAGCAGCGTGTCATTGGTGTCATCCGCGACATCAGCAACCAGCAAGCCCGCGAACAGGCACTGCGCAGCAGCGAGGAAAAGTTCGCCCAGGCCTTCAATTACAGCCCGGACGCGGTGGTTATCACGGAGAAATCCAGCGGCCGCTTTATCGAAATCAACGCAGGTTTCGAACGTCAATTCGGCTGGACCAGCGAACAGACCCTAGGCCGCACCTCGCTGGAAATGGGCATCTGGGCATGCCTCAAAGATCGCCAACGGATGATGGATGCGGTCAAAAGCAACACCCTCAACGGCCTGGAAGTACCGCTCTACCACCGCGATGGCAGCATTCGCCGGAACCTGCTGTTTGGCGGCGAAATTACCCTGGATGGCATTCCCTGCCTGGTTCTGTCGCTGCGTGACATTACCCAGCAACGCCAGCAGGAGCGTGATCTTCACGATAGCCAGGAGCGCCTGAATCTGGCCCTGGATTCGGCCGACCTCGGCACGTGGGACTGGCACATCCCCAGCAACATGCTGTTTGGCTCGGCGCGCGCCTCAAAGCTACACGGCTTGGAAGATGAGCCCTTCCACGATGATTTTCGCAAGTTCTTCAGCTGCGTCCCACTGGAAGATCGTCACGCCATGCGCAAGCACTTCAATAACTTGGCGCAGGGACTCACCGAGGATTACCAGGTCACCTACCGCGCGGTGTACGGCAACAAGGAGGTGCATTACCTGGAAAGCACCGCCAAGCTCTACCGCGACGCCGACGGCAAACCTGAACGCATGGCCGGCATCCTCATCGATATCAGCGAGCGTGTGCGCCGCGAACAACGCCTAGCCGCTTCTGAAGCCAAATTCGCCAACCTGTTCCAAGCCAGCCCCGACCCCGTCGCCCTGACCACCCTGCCGGACGGCGTGGCTATGGAAATCAACTCAAGCTTCAGCCAGGCCTTCGGCTGGCAGCCCGAGGAAATTATCGGCCGGCGCATGACCGAGCTGAACTTTTGGGCCGACCTCGACGTGCGAACCGCGCTGTACGACAAGCTCGAACGCGATAAGAGCCTGCATAACGAAGTGGCGGATTACCTCGATAAACAAGGGCGCGTGATCACCTGCGTGGTGTCCACCAGACCCCTGCTGCTGAATAACCAACCCTGCATCCTCACCACCTTCCGTGACATCAGCGAACGGCAAAAAGCCCAGGCCGAGCTGCAGGCCAGCCAGGAGAAGTTCGCCCTGGCGTTCCACTCAAGCCCCGACGCCATCACCATTACCGAACGCGACAGCGGCCGCTATATCGAAGTCAACGAAGGTTTCGGTCGCCTAACCGGCTACAACATTGACGAGGTGATCGGGCGCAGCGCCATGGAGCTCAATGTCTGGGCAGACCTGGCTGAGCGTGACGCGATGATCCAGCGGCTGCAGCGCGACGGTCATGTCTACCACATGGAAATGCACGGCAAGCACCGCGACGGCACGATCAAGCTGGTTGAGGTGTCGGTTGAACCCATCGAGCTAAACAACACGCCCTGCCTGCTGCTCACCGCCCGCGATATCAGCGAGCTCAAGGAAGCCCAGGCTCAGGTGCAGCACCTGGCTTACCACGACTCGCTGACCAACCTGCCCAACCGTGCACTGCTGCTTGATCGCCTGACCCAGCAAATCGCTCTGCTCAAACGTCACGAACTGCGTGGCGCCCTGCTATTTATTGACCTGGACCACTTCAAACACATCAATGACTCACTCGGCCATCCCGTCGGCGATGCGGTGCTCAAGCTGGTGACGGCGCGCTTGGAGTCCAGCGTACGCCAGGAAGACACGGTGGCACGCCTGGGTGGCGATGAGTTTGTCGTGCTGATTTCCGGCCTGGAAGGCAAGCGTTCAAAGGTCGTGCAACAGGTCCGCGCCCTGGCGGAAAAACTGCGCCACTTACTCGCCGAACCCATGCTGCTCGACGGCCACCAACTGCAAGTCACACCCAGCATTGGCATCGCCCTGGTGCCTGACCACGGCGATACACCATCCGATGTGCTCAAGCGTGCGGATATCGCCCTGTACAGGGCCAAAGATTCGGGCCGCAACTGCATCCAACTGTTTCGCAACACCATGCAGAAGGCTGCCAGCGAACGCCTGCGCCTGGAAAACGACCTGCGTCTGGCGCTCGCCCGGGGTGAATTCGAGTTGTACTTTCAGCCTCAGGTGGATGCACGGAACAACCAGATTATCGGGGCCGAAGCTCTCTTGCGCTGGATGCACCCAACCCTCGGGCCGCAGTCGCCGGCGCTGTTTATCCATGTGCTCGAAGAGAGCGGGCTGATTCTTGAAGTCGGCGCATGGGTACTTGCCGAAGCCTGCCACGCCTGCGCCCGCCTGATTGAGAAGGGCATGGTCAACGCCGCGCAGTTCAGCCTGTGCGTCAACATCAGCCCTCGACAGTTCCGTCAGCATGACTTTGTTGACCGAGTAGAAAGCAGCCTGACCAACAGCAACCTGCCGCCGCAGATGCTCAAACTGGAAATCACCGAAGGTATCGTGATCCAGAACATCGACGACACCATCGCCAAGATGAATCGCCTCAAGCGCCTCGGCGTGACCTTCGCCATGGACGATTTTGGCACCGGCTACAGCTCGCTGACCTACCTCAAGCGCCTGCCGGTGGATGTGCTGAAGATTGATCAGTCGTTCGTGCGCGACGCCACCCTGGATGCCAACGATGCCGAGATTATCCGCGCAATCGTCGCCATGGCCCGCAGCCTGGGCTTGGGCATGATTGCCGAAGGGGTTGAACAGGTCGATCAGTTGGAGTTTCTCCAGCAACAGGGCTGTCATCACTATCAGGGCTATCTGTTCAGCCGGCCGTTGCCACTGCAGCAGTTCCGCCAGTTGCTGCACGACAACCGCATACCGGCGCCCCTGTAAAACAACAAGGGCACCCGCAGGTGCCCTTGTTGTTAACCGCAACGCTGCTTAGCTCTGCAGCACAGTGCGACCAGCACCAATTGGAATGCGCTTGGCTTTTGCCTCTTCCGGCACGATACGCACCAGGTCGATATTCAGCAGGCCGTTGACCAGGCTGGCAGCCTTGACCTCGATATGGTCGGCCAGGCGGAACGACAGTTTGAAGGCGCGCTGAGCGATGCCCTGGTACAGGTAGGTGACGTTCTCGGCGCTGGTATCGCGCTTGCCACCGCTAACGGTCAACACGCCGCGCTCGACCTGCAGCTCCAAATCGTCCTCTTGGAAGCCCGCAGCCGCAACCACGATGCGGTATTGATCGTCGGCATACTTCTCGACGTTATAGGGTGGATAGCTGCTACCTGCCTCGTTGCGCATGGCCGACTCGAACAAATCATTAAACCGGTCGAAGCCAACGGACTGACGGAACAGCGGTGTCATGGAAAATGCAGTGCTCATAAAAATCTCCTGAGGTTCAGCGAGTGAATAAGCGCAGGACCCGACTTCGGCATCCCACACCACTGAACATGTGGTGACTCAGAAAAATTTCAAGTGCTGCATGTTTTGCACAGCGCCACAGCGGCAGTAAGGGCTGGCAGATCGTCAGGCACTAACCTGCTCGACAGGCTCTACCTCGGCAAACTGGATACCGAGCAAGCCATCAATGCGCAGACAGTCGTTTTCGCGGCGCAGCAGGTTGAACAGCTCGGTGGCTTCTGGGTAGCTGCGGGTCAGCATGGCCAACCACTGTTTGAGCCGACCCGGTGCGTAGCGTGGTGACATTTTGCGCCGCGCCTGCAGCCAGAAATCCGCAAGCAGCGGCTGCAACTCAGCCCAACTCATGGCAACCGCGTCCTGCCCTGCCCTGGCAGCGGCAATCTGCCGGGCCAAGTCAGGACGCGCCACCAGGCCACGACCGAGCATGATGTCCTCAACCCCACTGACCTCACGGCAACGCCGCCAGTCATCCAGGGTCCAGATCTCGCCATTGGCAAATACCGGCACCTTCACTGCGTCCTGCACCCGCGCCACCCATTCCCAATGCGCCGGTGGCTTGTAGCCTTCAACCTTGGTTCGCGCGTGCACCACGATTTGCGCCGCGCCGCCCTCGGCCAATGCCTCGGCGCACTCAAGGGCATAGTCCTTGTGATCGAAACCCAGGCGCATTTTCGCCGTGACCGGAATCGCGGCCGGCACCGCACGACGCACTTCACGGACGATGGCATGCAGCAGCTCAGGCTCTTTGAGCAATACCGCGCCGCCACGGGACTTGTTCACCGTCTTGGCCGGGCAGCCGAAGTTGAGGTCGATCACAGGCGCGCCGAGGGTGCAGGCAAACGCCGCGTTATCCGCCAGGCAGGCAGGATCGGAGCCGAGGAACTGCACGCGCAGCGGCGTGCCGGCGGCCGTTTGCGCGCTGCTGAACAATTCAGGTGCGAGCTTCTCATAGGTGCTGACGGGTAATACCCGCTCGGTCACCCGGATAAATTCCGTCACACACCAATCGATGCCGCCCACCTGAGTGAGCACATCGCGAAGGATTTCGTCGACCAACCCCTCCATCGGGGCCAGGGCGATTTGCATAGGCAATCTCTTGAAAATGCGGTGCTGCGCTTCGGCTAAAAGTCGCAGGTAGAAAAACGCCGCGTAGTGTACGCGGCGTGATGGTGAAACGCTCAGGCATTAGCCCAACGGCGCGTCACAGCTCCATGGGAAATGGGGGTTGCAAGGCCGCGCCATAACCCCCAACAAACTCTGGCGGCATACGCTTGGGCTTACCACTGGACAGTTCGATGCAGACAAAGGTGGTTTTCGCCCGCAACAGGGTCATGCCATCTTCGGGGCGAATCAGCTGGAAGCGTCGGTCCATCTTCAGGCGCTGGTCGGACTCGACGATCCAGGTAGCCATCTGCAGCTGCTGGTCTTCGTAGGCGCTGGCCAGGTAGTCGATCTCATGGCGCAGCACGGCCATAGCGCGGTCGAGGCGGCGATACTCAGCCAGGTCCAGCCCCAAAAACTGCGAATGGCGCCAGGCGCAGCGCTCCAACCAGCTGACGTAGACCGCATTATTGGCATGGCCAAGGCCGTCGATGTCCTCGGCCGTGACCTGAATATCAATGACAAAGGGATTGCTCAGCTCCCAGCTCATGCCGACTGCTCCAGGCTACCGGCCAGGGCGCGCGCCTCGGCGGCCAGCTGGGTGATCTGATCCCAGGCACGTGCGCGTACCAGGTTACTTGGCGCGATCCAGGTGCCGCCGACACAGGCCACGTTGGGCAAGCGCAGGAAGCCCAGCAGGTTATCCGGGGTTACCCCGCCGGTTGGGCAGAAGCGAATACCGGTAAACGGGCCCTTGAAGCTCTTGAGCATCTTGATGCTGGTGGCGCCATCGGCCGGAAACAGCTTGAGCGAGCGGTAGCCGTATTCCAGCGCCAGCAGCACCTCGGACGGCGTCATCACACCCGGCAGATACGGCAGGCCGGAATCCTCTGCCGCCGCCGCCAGACGTTCAGTGCAGCCAGGGCTGACGGCAAACTGCGCACCGGCATCGCGGGCTTCGAGAAACTGCTCGGCGTGGATCACTGTGCCGGCGCCAATCAACAGGTCCGGCAGTTCCTTGCGCATCGCCGCCAGGGCATCCAATGCCCGCGGCGTGCGCAAGGTCACTTCCAGCACGCGGATGCCACCGGCGTGCAGCGCACGGGCCAGGTCCACCGCCAGGCTGATGTCTTCAATCACCAGCACCGGCAACACCGGGCGGGCCTGCTGCAGCACCACATCCATCGTCAGGCTCATGCCTTGCTCCCCGCTCTCAAATTCAATTGTCGCGTTCAGTCTTCAAACAGGCTGCTGGCGCCCTGCTCAGCCGAGCCGACCAGGCGGCGCTGCGCGGCGAACATTTCCAGACCATAGCCCAATTCCAGCTCGGTACTGGCAGATGCCAATGGCCGCGCGGCCAATTGCTGCTCAGTCAGTTCCACCTGCAGCAGACCATTTTGTGCATCCAGTACCAACCAATCGCCGTCCTGCAGCCGCGCCAAGGGACCACCGGCCGCCGCCTCCGGGGTGACGTGCAAGGCAGTGGATACCTGCCCCGAAGCCCCAGACATGCGCCCATCGGTCACTAGGGCTACCCGCTGGCCGGCTTGCTGCAAATTGGCCAACAACGGCATCAGTTTGTGCAGCTCAGGCATGCCATTGGCTTGTGGGCCTTGGAAGCGCACAACCAGCACCAGGTCACCTTGCAGCTCATCGGCACTGTAGGCCGCCTGCACAGCTGCTTCCGAATCGAAGATGCGCGCCTGGGCGCGGATGTGCCAGAACGACGGATCCACCGCTGAGGTTTTCAGGATGGCGCGGCCCAGATTGCCTGCCAGCAGCACCAGCCCGCCCTCCTCAGCAAAAGGCTCAGCCACGTGCCGGACAATATCCGGCGCCGGGCTCTGTGCCGGCAGGTCACGCCAGGCCAGACGCTCGCCCTCCAGCCAGGGCTCGCGGGTGTAGGCACGTAAACCATGTCCGGCGGCGGTGGCTACATCGTCATACATCAAGCCGGCGCCAAGCAGTTCACGCAGCAGCCAGGCCGGTCCACCGGCGGCCTGAAACTGATTCACGTCCGCCGCGCCATTCGGATAAACCCGCGCCAGCAGCGGCACCACCTTGGATAACGCGGCGAAATCATCCCAGCTCAGTTCATAGCCCGCCGCTCGAGCGATGGCCGGCAGGTGCAAGGTGTGATTGGTCGAGCCGCCGCTGGCAAGCAAAGCCACCACCGCATTGATCAGCGCCCGCGCATCAATCTGCTGACCGACCGGCAGATAGCGCTCGCCCTGGCGGCTGTTGTGCGCCACCAGGCGCGCTGCCTCATCAGTCATGGCATCGCGCAGCGGTGTGTAGGGGTGAATAAAGGCGCTGCCCGGCACGTGCAGGCCCATGGCTTCCATCAGCAACTGATTGGTATTGGCCGTGCCGTAGAAGGTGCAGGTGCCGGCCTGGTGGTAAGCAGCCAACTCGGCAGCCAGCAGCTCATCACGACTGGCTTCGCCACGGGCATAACGCTGGCGGACCGCGGCTTTTTCCTTGTTCGGCAACCCAGATTGCATGGGCCCGGCCGGCACGAATACGGCCGGCAGATGACCGAAATGCAGCGCGCCAATCAGCAGGCCGGGGACGATCTTGTCGCACACCCCCAAATACAGCGCGCCATCGAAAATACCGTGGGTCAAGCCGATGCCGGCAGCCTGGGCAATCAGGTCGCGGGAAAACAGCGACAGTTGCATGCCGCCTTCGCCCTGGGTAATGCCATCGCACATGGCCGGCACCCCAGCCGCGAACTGCGAGGTCGCGCCGGCCTTGGCCAGCGCCACTTTCAGACGCTCGGGATAGTCCCTGAGCGGCGCATGGGCCGAGAGCAGATCGTTGTAGCTGGAAATGATCGCGACATGCGGCGAGCCGCCCTGCTTCATGATCAGCCGCGCATCATCAGGTTGCGCCGCCAGGGCATGAGCCAGGTTGGAGCAACCCAGGGCCTGATGTGCGGTGCGCGCGGCAGCCTGGGTCAAGCGCTGTAAATAGCGCTCGCGGCGTTTGGCCGAGCGTTTTTCCAGTGCGGCGGTCACCTGCTCAACAACCGGATGCAACATGACTATTCCCTTTCTCGGTGAGGCACAGGCTTGCAGTGTAACGGCTTAGCCACTGCTCTAACGCAGCAGCACCTATATGCAGCAGACCTCAACATGCTCTCAGGGTGCCCAGTAGATATTTACCGGCAACGGACTGCACTGCAGCCAAGCATACAGCGGTAACTCGCGAGCCGAAGGTTGACCCGCCAGCACGGCATCAATCAGCTTGCGCTTGCGCTCGCCGAACGCCAGCAAGCCGAGCCACTGGCCACGCTGCAGCATCGCCAGGTTCAGCGACAACCGCTCGCGTGGCTCTTGCGGGGCCAGGGCTGGCAAGGCTGCGGGTTCAACTCGCGGATCCAGCGCAGCAGCCAGGCCGGGCATACCGGGAAACAGCGAGGCGATATGCGCGTCTTCACCCATGCCCAGCAACACAGCACTAAACGGCGGCCACTGCGCTAACTGCTCGCCCCAGCTCAATGCCGACTGTTCAAGCGTTGCGCCCTGGCGTGGGTCAAGGCAATTAGCCTGCGGCAGCCCCTGATGCAACAGCTGCCAATTACTTTCGGCCGCCTGCGCTGGCACCCAGCGCTCATCACTGGGACTGAGATCAATCCGCTCGCTGTCAAACTGCTGCGCCAAGAGGGGCAATAAGGCCTGTGGGCTACTGCCGCCGGGTAGGATCAGACCGGCGCGAGGCAGCTGCCCCAGCGTGGCCCGAATCTGCGTTGACAGATCAGCAGCCAGCGCATGCAGACAAGCGTCGCGCTGAGCATAGCAATGCAACAAATTTTGGCTCATAAGCGACCCCGGGGAAGCTATCGGTATGTCATAAGGCCGCGTAATAATGCACCTTTGTCGTGTCGCCAACATCCTTGCCATGGAATGCCTCTTTTGATTGTGTTGCTGCGCGTACTCCTACTGCTGTTGCTGCCGACACTGGCGCAGGCCTCCAGCCTGCCGCTTCTAGCCAGCGATACCCCGCTACTGCCAGGCCCGGCCATGCATGTCTGGGCTGACCCCGAAGGCCTGGCGGACATTCACAGCGTTCGCCAGCTGCCTGAATCGGCCTGGCAACCGGTAGCCCGTCGCGATGCCAGTTTCGGCTACAGCACACACGCCTACTGGTTGCGTTTCAGCCTGCACAACCCGGCTGATAACGCCATCAACTGGGTGCTATTGATCGGTAATCCGCTGCTCGACACCCTGGACGCATACGGCCTGGACGACGGCCGGGTGTACCAGGCGGGCGATCAGCGGCCCTTCGACCAACGCTGGGTCAATCACCGCCAACTGGTGTTGCCATTCAGCCTGGCTGCCGGGGAGGAACGTGAGCTGATCCTGCGCATGCAGACCGACGGCTCGGCCAACCTCAGCGCAAGCCTGATGAGCAGCCAGGCCTTCAACCAGTATGAACAACGCATGCTGCTGCTCCAGGGCCTGTTCTTTGGTGCGCTGCTGGTGATGATGATTTACAACCTGTCGATTTTTATCATCACCCGCGACCGTAACTACCTCTGGTACAGCCTGTTTGTCGCCAGCTTCAGTTTTTACCAGTTCATCCAGTTAGGCTTCGCCTTGCAATGGTTCTGGCCCGAGTCACTGACTTGGCAGCAGATGAGTTTCCCGTTCAGTTCGGCGCTGGCGACACTGTTCGGCGTACTGTTCACCCATGGCGTGCTCGACCTCAAAAATCACCATCGGGCTTACAGCTGGATTTGCCACGGCCTAATTGGCTGCAGCCTGCTGGTGATGGCACTGGCCGTGGCAGCGCCCTACCTCGTCGCGTTAATCGGCAGTTTCGTGCTGCTTCTGGTCTGTGCAATTTTCGGCTGCATCTTCACCGTGCTGCGCTGGCGCGACGGCTACCCGCCGGCCAAGCTGTTTGCCCTGGGCTGGTCAGCACTGATTATCGCCAGCCTGTTCAGCGTGCTGAGCGGCACCGGCCTGATCGCCAATTCGCTGCTAACCCTGCACGCCCAGCAGATCGGCAGCCTGCTTGAGCTGGTGATCTTTTCAATTGCCCTTGGCTTACGCATTCGGCTTGCGCAAAACGCCCAGCAAGAAGCTCAAGCTCAGCTATTTGCCAACGAGCACCAGCTGCGCTTGGAGCAGGCCAAGAGCCTGGACCTGCAACAACAAATTAACGAAGGCTTGGAAGCCCGCGTGCAGGAGCGCACCGCCTCCCTGCAACAGGCCCTGCAGGAACTATCGATTGCCAACCGTCAGCTGGCCGAACTGAGTCGTCGCGACAGCCTGACCGGGCTCCTCAATCGTCAGGTGCTCAACGAAGAACTGGAGCGTCTGCTGGCACAGGCCAAACGCAGCCAGCAGCCGATTTCAATGCTGATGATGGACCTGGATCACTTCAAGAAGGTCAACGACCTGCACGGCCATCTGGTCGGCGATGCCTGCTTGCAGCACGCCGCCCTACGCATGCAGCAGCGCATGCGCAGTAATGACCTACTGGTACGTTTTGGCGGTGAGGAGTTTGCCGCCGTGCTTTGCGACACCCACCAATCTGGCGCAATGGACCTGGCCGAGCAGCTTCGCGCAGACCTGGCCAGTCACCCCTGCATGCACCAGGGTTTGAGTATCGACCTGAGCCTAAGCATCGGCGTGTACACGCTCACGCCAGGCCCCAATAGCGAACGCGAGCAGCTGTTACGGCACGCTGACCAAGCGCTCTATCAAGCCAAAGCAGCCGGGCGTAACCGGGTTATTGGCTACGAGGCGAGCGCCTTGGACGGTGCCTGAGTCAACGACGCCAACAGCGTCAGCACGGCCTGTACAACCTGCGGATCGGCCAGTACGCGCTGATGCCCACCACGCTCGAGGCGCAGCAGACGACTGTCGAACCAACTCTGGTGAATGGCCTCCGCCTCGCTGAACGGCACCATCGGATCGTCCACCGCATGCACGACCAGTCCGGGAAAATCCAGTTGATAGTGCGCGCTATCAAGTTGTCCTGCAGGAATCCCTGCCTGCTCTTCGACCAACTGGACAAAGTGCGCGCGGGCCTGGCGCGGCAGCCCCATGTAGTGCGAGAAGCGCCGCAGCATGGTCAGAATTCGGCTGGGCGCGGCAATGCTGACGAGCGCCTCAGTACGCAAGCCCAACTGAGTGGCCAGCAAGGCGCTAGCGCCGCCCATGGAGTGACCAATCACTGCTTTGAGTGGTGGCAACTCACTGGCAGCCTCCAGCAAGGCACGGGCAAACAGCACCACATTGGCCTCGCGCCCAGGCGAACGGCCATGAGCTGGAGCATCCAGCGCCACCACGCCGTAGCCAGCATTAACCAAAGCCTTGATCAGCTCGGCAAACTGCGTCGGCCGCCCTTCCCAGCCATGCATCAACAACACGGCTGGCCCACTGCCCCAACGCAGCGCGGACAGACCGAAACGCAGGGTGATGCGCTCGGCCTGCGCCAGCAGCGGCAACTCCCAATCCCGCGGCGGCAAGGTGTGTGGCGTCATAAACTCCCGGCGCAACTTGCTGGCCAGGGCATGTGGCGCCAGCAGACCAATCGATGCGTTGAAACCACGAACCCAGCTCATGCTATTCATTGCCATATCCTCAAACGATTGCCGATTTAGCGGCACGCAAGACTCGATCAGACAACTCACCAGGGCCCAGCGCGCGTGCCAGCGCCAGCCCTCCGACCATCAAGGCAATATCGGCCAGCGCCTGCTCAGCCTCTTCAGGACGGCCCGCGAGCTGCGCAGTGATCAACTCGATATGCTCGGCCAGCACGACGCGAAAGCCTTCCGGCATACGCGCCAGCTCGCCTATCGAACTGGGCAACGGACACCCTAGCTCGCTGGCATCACGGTGCTTACGCGAGAGATAAAAGGCAGCCAGCAACACCCGACGCTCATGGCCAGGCAGCACGGGATCAAACTGCGCGACTCGCTCGCGGCGCTGACAAAGCATCTGCTGGAACACTTCCAACATCAGCGCGTCCTTGCTCGTGAAGTGCGCATAGAAGCCACCGACTGTCAGGCCTGCAGCGCCCATCAACTCCGCCAGACCAGGCTCAGTAGGACCGCGCTGCAACAACGCCGCACGAGCAGCTGCGAGGATGCGCTCGCGGGTTTGCGCCTTCTTATCGCTCATGCCTGCCTCCTTAACATTACGACCATAATATTAAGATCGAAATATAATTAAGCAAGCCTCTGCAGCAACCGCTGATCGGCTGGAGAATACTGTTCAGGAGGTAGAAAAAATTGCTTGGAGCAATGTTTAACGTCGCGTAGCAACGGTCCGCAGGGTGGCCGCCAGGGATATCAGGCCACAAAAACAAAAGGGCCATTCACTAATGAATGACCCTTCAAAATCCCGCAGAGCGGGCAAAAATGGCGTCCCCTAGGGGACTCGAACCCCTGTTACCGCCGTGAAAGGGCGGTGTCCTAGGCCACTAGACGAAGGGGACGAAACCTTCGAAGAACAAGGCCAGCTTTACGCTGGCCCCGTGGCAGTTGTTACTGCTGCAAAATTGGTGGAGA
>TARA_R110002072_G_scaffold168796_3_pt1 | contig 25429 bp, 25 predicted proteins | sample TARA_R110002072 | Tara Oceans TARA_R110002072 (sample SAMEA4397118) | marine metagenome | biome: Polar Biome; feature: [SRF] surface water layer (ENVO:00010504); material: water (ENVO:00002006), including particulate matter (ENVO:01000060) such as... | depth 5 m | reverse complement strand
AAATTTCAGCCCCCTATCTGACGACATTTCAGCAATGACATGACAGTATATAAAAAGTACTATTCCAAAATTAATTAGAAAAAGTTTTAATGGTTCAGATCTATATTCGAAACAATAAAAAATAACGGCACTTAAGATTGCGTCAAAAATAAGGAGTATTGCGAAAGTTTTGAGAAGGCGAAATAGCATTCCGAATAACTCACTAATTTTGAGGAACAGTTCTACATAAGAGATCATGTTTTCTCCCGATTCTTTTTCATAAAATTTTCCACTCTTTTTGTATGATTTTCATGAACCCAGAGTTTTGAAAAGGGCTCTACTTCATCCCGCATTCTTCTTAATCTGATTTCTGAAGTATCAGTAGCGCTCTTTTTTAATGTTCGTATAAAATTCCGGTCGTTATGAAGAAGATTCTTAGCCCAATCCAAAACATTGTTCTCTTCAAGAATTTCATTTACAAAGCCGAGGTTCTTCAGGTCTAAAGCGGATTTAATCTCTGCTTTTCCCTGCCATTCCAAAGCTTTTGAACGACCGACTTTTTCGATGAGTCGTGTAAGTCCGCCCCAACCCGGGGTTAAATAAAATCGACCTTGTGTAAAACCAAATTTTGAATGAGAAGCCGAGAGTATAAAATCGAAAGCCAGCATCAGCTCAATTCCGCCACCGTAAGCATCTCCGTTGATGAAAGCGATCGCCCAGCAAGGTAGCTGTTCTATTCTATTCAGAAGATCTTGCATACGATGCGACATGTTGATGGCATCTTTTTGCTCAACAATAGAATGAAATTCCTTTAAGTCTCCACCTGCAATAAAACTTTTAGAACCTGATCCCGACAATATAAAGACTCTGACTTTGGAATCGTCTTGTTCAAGTTTATCAACGATAGATTCCAGATCATCAATAGTTTTATAATTTAGTGCGTTTCTTGCTTCGGGTCGGTCAATTTCAGCCCAAAGAATATGTTCAGAGATCTTGCGGGTTTTGATCATGAGATTCCTTTCGATTCTTTAAATAACCAGTTCAAATAATCCTGATTTCCTTCATCCTCAGCTATATTCAGGCTAATTACACACGGGCAATCATAGGAGTGGTTCTTCAAAACAAAGTCTGTTAACGCCTGAATTTTTGAAGTATGGGTTTTAACAATAAGAATAGTTTCACTAGCCTGTTCTATTTTTCCTTCCCATTTATAAATGGACGACATGCCCGGAATAATATTTACACAAGCAGCTAAATCATTCTCAATAATTTTCTTACCGATGGAAGACGCTTCTTCTTTAGTTTCTGTGGTGATATATAATAATCGTAGGTTTTTATGCATGGTGATTGAATTTCTGCAAAGCAAAGCCAAATCCCAAATTTTTTACACTCTGGTTCTAAGGATCTGATTATTCAATTCACCAAAATTTTTAATACTTAGAAAGGTTGGAATTTCTTTCAGAGAATTCCTGCTGAATGGAAAAAAAGACTAGTAAAAAAGCTTGGAACTCTGATTTTTTTTTTATTTTATTATTCTCATATTAAACAAAACATTAACTAAATAGTTTTTGATATAAAAAAAGCATTCGTAATTATCTTATTTATCAGCTTCAGTTCAATTGATATTGCGGAGGCGAGAGGATTTTGTGAAACCCTTTATGAACGTTGTATAGATTCTAATCCCCACACTGGCTGGTTTGACGGAGTAGAACGTAGAGCATATGACAAGGCTTGTCTTAATTCCAGAACGGCCTGTTTTATTTTTGCAGAATAGATTAATTATAAATTATTATCAATCATATAAAATATCATCAATCATGAAAAAAAGATTAACCATTTTATCAGTATTTATGACCATGTTTTTTGCAATTACACTTACTGCTAGTGTAGGTGTATGTGAAGATATATTTAACTATTGTTGGGATGAATAACCATACGAGCATGCATTTGGTGAAGATGGTGCGGAATGGAGAGCATACTACCAAGGTTGTAGCACAAATTATTACTTGTGTACCGGACTTCAAGTAGAATGAATAGTTCAAAAAGCAATAGAAAAATTAGGGTAACTAAGCCTGATTTTTTCTATATAAATATGTGGGTATTATCTTTACTTGTTTTGTGTACTGGTTGTACAGACAATCATAAAAAAGGAAAAAGTACTGCCAATAAAACACAAACCATACAATCCACTGATAACAAATTTAATGAAATTGAGAATGTTGATTATATCGAGAATTCCATATTTCGTTTACAAGTATCTGATAATGGCAATATTGTTTTTGTAGATGATAAGAAATGGAAGATTTTCCTGATTGATAAGGAAGGGTTTGTTTTAGATTCTACAGGAGGAAAAGGAAGAGGGCCGGGGGAATTTGCTGTTATCAATACTATTAGGTTATATGAGCGTTAAAATACCATTCAAGTCTTTGATAAAGGGCTACAAAGAGTTTCTTACTTCGAGCTCAAAGCCAATAAATTTTTCTTATTAAGAGTAATAAACCTACCTGATTTTAAAGAGCAGCTTGATTTACAGGACTTATATGTATATAACCAACAAAATTTCGGAGTATTCAAAAAGTACGATGATATTGGTAATCCCAGCTTTAGAAATATTATAGTTTATTTGTTAAATGATAGCTTGGAAATAAATAAGAAGTTAATTGATTTTGAGGGTAATGAATTAATAGAGTTAAAAAATAAAAGATTGATAGAAAATCAATTTGGATATTCGGTGCATTGGGCTTTTGAAGATTCATTATTATATATATCAGATTCACGAACCAGTGGAATAGTTACGTATAATTTGGATAATTTTTATAGTGAAACACTACAATTTGATTCTTTAAAAAGAATCAAGAATGAGAGTTCGATTGTAAATTATTTTCTAACATTGTTTGATTATTTAAGTGAGGATAAAGATTTACTCCATAATTTAAAAAACCGTGAGTTTATTCCGGCTTACTTTGATTTTAAAGCTGAAGGTAGCAATTTGTATTTTTTGGTTTTTAATTATGACTCAAAAAACCAAGAAATATTAAAGATAGATTTAAAGACATACGAGGTTAAAAGAATTTCCAGCCTAAATATTTTTGATATACAAGATATAGAGGGAGGAGTTATATACGGAATATATAGAGATGACAAGATTGGAAGAAAAACCATCAGATATATAGACGGGGAATAATTATCTAATTTGTTATACAGTTTAGTAAAGTATATGGATAAAAATTTTATAGACCATATTTAAGTGCTCATAAAAAAATAGATAAACTTAGATAATAGCGGTTAGGTAATTTATGATTAAATATGATTTTTCTTCTCAGTTCAGGCGAATAACATCACTATGTTTAGCTTATATAATTTTAGCAGCTGGTTGCAATAAAAGTGACCAAACTGAAAACAGTAAATTTGAGCAGTTTGTAAATAACTTACCTGCAAAAAAATTTAGCCTGACTCAGATAAACAATGAAGAAGCAGGTATCCCTTCTGTAAATAGAATAGTTGTTACCCCTGATAAAAAAATTGTAGTTGCTGATTTCTCAACATGGTCTATTCACCTGCTTGATAAAAATGGTGAATTACTCGATTCCAAAGGTGGAGAGGGACGAGGTCCTTATGAGTTTCTTGGTATAAATGGATTTAAGCTATATAAATCGACAAATATTATACAGGTTTACGATGGAAAGCTAAGCAGGGTTACTTTCTTTGAGATACTTGGCGATTCCCTAAAACCATTAAAAATGTCAAGTTTTAAAACATATCAAGATGATTATCATCTGATAGATTTATATAAATTCAACAAAAATTTTTACGGCTTATTTGAATTGAATACAAACATTACGGATGTAAGCAGAGAGCAGAACTTAAGATTATTCTCGTTAGACGAGAATTTCAATATTACAGATTTACTGATTAGTTATGCAGGGGATGAAGAAGTTAAAATGGATTTAGGTGGAAATACCTTTATGGTCGAAAATCCTTTTGGTTTTAATACCTGGTGGGAATTTCAGGATTCAACGTTCATTATCTCTAACTCAGAAAATCTGGATTTTACTTTTTATAATCTTAATAACAACACTAAAAAAGTGCATTCTTATAATTCTGTCCCGGCATTGGAAAATCAAAATCAGGTTGCATTATCATTTATTAAGGAAAATTACCCGGAAATGATAAGTTTCAATTCTAACTTTGAGAAGAATTTGCTTGAAAGAAAGCAGCTGCCATACTTTATTAATTTTGGAGTAAATGAAGATGACATAATTGTATTGCTAAGAAACTATGACAATGTTAATAAGGAACTATTAATCCTTTCCAGAAAAGAAAAAAGTATACACAAAATTGAAATCCCTCCTGATTTCTTTATGCATGGTGTTATTGGAAAAGTTATTTACGGTGTTCAACAAGATGAAAAAAATAATATAGATTATATAACGATGATTGAATATGGTGATCAAAAGTAATAAGAGCTACTTGTCAAAGGGGCGTATTTAAGAGTCTTTATTATGTAGGATACAACGCAGTTTTTTATTAGTTGTTACCCAACACTTTTACAATAACTCGGGCAAGTGCTACCATTCTTAACCGAAAACACCTCGGCACTACAAATCGTTGGATTACAAAATTCAGATGGAAATGTTAATTTACCCCAAATTTTCTTGCTTATAACTGGCCCAAAAATATGGGAAGCTGACAGGCGCCTTTTTCGATCCGGAGACAGTGAATATTTACTTAACAATATTACTTGTCGCCTTAATGATATCATGGAGCTTTTCAAGGACAGGGAATGGGCTCGGGCGTATATTCGGTGATTGAGCTGAAAATGGTGGAAGAAATTATAAATGACAAAAACAACGATCCCCGCCGCTTGTTTGGAGAAGTTGGTAGGTTTACCCGATATAAGGGTCAGCGATAAATGGATTTCATCCCCGGAATAATGTTGACACAAGTAGCCAAATTTTTTTCAATTATCCCCCTGCCAAGACTCGTTGCATCTTCTTTCGTTTCAGTAGTTATATAAATCAATCGAAGGTTTTTGTGCATGATGAAAGAATTTCATAAATGCCTGATTCAAAGCCAAATTTTAAAGCTTGAATTGTTTTTAAGAAAATATGAGAAGTCTTGCAATTTCATTAGCCGAAAGTTGGAATTTGTTGAAGAATACCCCTATCTTTGCAAGCTCTGAATTATGCGAAAGTGGTGGAATTGGTAGACACGCTAGATTTAGGATCTAGTGCTTTAACCGGCGTGGGGGTTCGAGTCCCCCCTTTCGTACTTTCCTTTCTAAAAAATACCTGTTTATAACAGCTGAATTGCACATAAAAAAGCGGAGTAAAAGTGAACATTTCTGTTAAAGAATTAACAAAAGTTGATAAAGAACTTACCCTAACAGCAAAACGAGAAGATCTTCAGGAAACCTTTGATAAAGCGTATAAGAAGATTAAAGGGCAAATTTCCCTTCCCGGATTCAGACCCGGAAAAGTTCCGATGGGAATGATAAAAAAGAGATTTGGTACTGAGATTGAGTACGAAGAGATTAACAAATACGTACAGTCCGTTTTTGAAAAAGACGTAGTTCCGGAGTATAAGCCGATTGGTGAGACGGAAATGGTTGATATGACATGGGAAAATGATGAGTTAGAAGTCATTTTTAAGATTGGAACCAAGCCGGAAGTGGAGCTTAAAGATCTCAGTAAGATTAAAGTGAACAAAATGGTTCATGATGTAACTGATAAAGAAGTTGCGGAAGAGATTGAACGCACACTTGAGCGCGAAGGTAATTGGGAAGATGTGGATGCAGAAGCAACTAAAGATTCCAAGCTTATTGTGGATGTTATCTCATTAGATAAAGACGGAAATCCGGTTGAGGACGAAGAAGACGTTGATCAGGTAATTCACCTTAGACAAGAAGGAGCTAAGGATTTTGTTACATCACTGAAAGGTAAAACAGTTGGTGATGTTGTTGACATGGAACTTGGGGAAGGCGACGACAAAGACCACTTCAGAGTTACCATCAAGAAAGTTCAAAAACTTGAAAAAGCAGAAATGAATGAAGAGTTTATTTCAAAGAATACAAATGGCGAAGCTAAAACGGAAGATGAGTTCAAAAGCTTCATCAAAAGCCAGATGCAGAAATATTATGACCAAACTTCAAGTGATTTATTCAAAAATGAAGTAGTGGAAGCTTTGGTTGAAGCACATGATGTGGATGTTCCCGAAGTGTTTTTAGAGCAATTACTCAACTCTTACGTTGAGCAGCTAAAGCAACAGCAAAGCGGTTCAGTTCCTGAAGACTTTGATGAAGTTTTGTATAAGGAGCTAATGAGAGAACGCGGCTTGCAGGAAGGGCAATGGCATTTTATTAGCCAAAAATTACAAGAAACATTTGAAGATATCGAAATAAAACCCGAAGATATCGATGGGTTTATTTCTGTTGAAGCAGCACGTTACGGCACTTCACCGGATCAACTAAAACAATACTATGCGCAGAATCCAAACATGCTCGAGCAATTGAGAAGTAGCATTCGCGAGAACAAAGTATTTGACAAGTTGGAAAATGAAGTCGAAATTACGGAGCTTGACAAAGATAAGTACTTTAAAATGCAAGAGAAGAAATCAAAAAAATAAATTTATTTAACGGCTATGTTTTATAACTCACTTTCATCACAACCAAAAAATAGTTCAAGCGAACCTATTGAAAACAACCTGGTACCCATGGTTGTTGAAACAACAAGCCGTGGAGAACGAGCATACGATATTTACTCTCGTCTGCTTAAAGACCGTATTATCATGCTTGGCAGCGGTGTTAACGATGCTGTTGCAAGTTCGTTGGTAGCACAGATGCTATTCTTGGAATCTGAAGATGCAGAAAAAGACATCAATTTTTATATTAATAGTCCGGGCGGTTCTGTTTCTGCGGGCTTAGCCATTTACGACACTATGCAACATATAAAATGTGATGTAGCTACCACTTGTATGGGAATGGCTGCAAGCATGGGAGCTGTTTTACTTACAGCAGGCGCAAAGGGCAAAAGAAATTGTTTGCCTCATGCCAGAGTCATGATTCACCAACCACTTGGTGGTGTTCAAGGCCAGGCTAGTGATATCGAGATTGAAGCAAGAGAAATTCTTCGAGTTAAAAACGAATTAAGCCAAATTATCGCTGATCATTGCGGTAAATCTATTGACGACATCATGAATGATTCGGACAGAAATAACTGGATGACTGCAGACGAAGCTAAGAAGTATGGCTTGGTTGATAATGTTGTTGAGAGAGCAAAAGCTACGAAATAACATTTTTTTAATTAGATTTAGACGCTATGAGCGATAAAAAAGAAAACAACGATATTGTAAATTGTTCATTCTGTGGGCGTTCAAGCTTAGAGGTGAACAGTATGGTTGCAGGCCCGGGCGTTTACGTATGTGATCGCTGTGTGGAAGATGCTTCAAGCATCATTAAAAGCGATTTAGCTTCTTTGGCGCAAAGAAGAGACAAGCCAATAAGACCTCTTCTTAAACCTGTTGAAGTTAAAACCAAGCTCGATGAATATGTAATCGGTCAGGAGCAAGCAAAAAAGACACTTTCGGTAGCTGTTTATAATCACTACAAGCGAATCAATCACAACAATAAGGAGATTGATGACACTCAGATCGAAAAAAGTAATATTGTATTACTTGGGCCAACAGGAAGTGGTAAAACGTTACTTGCACGCACGTTAGCAAAAATTATTGATGTTCCTTTTACTATCGCAGATGCAACAGTGCTTACTGAAGCAGGGTACGTAGGTGAAGACGTAGAAAGCATTTTAAGCAATTTACTTCAAGCGGCTGATTATGATGTTGACCGCGCAAAACAAGGAATTGTTTACATTGATGAAGTTGATAAAGTAGCTCGCAAGAGTGACAACCCATCCATAACTCGTGATGTAAGTGGCGAAGGCGTTCAACAGGCACTCCTAAAAATTTTAGAGGGTACAATTGCTAATATTCCACCTAAAGGCGGCAGAAAGCATCCTGAGCAAAGTTTTATTCAGTTAGATACGTCAGATATTTTATTTATTTGTGGGGGGGCTTTTTCAGGGCTCGAAGATATTATCTCACGAAGAATGTCAACGGGTTCTCTAGGCTTTCACAATGCAGATAGCATTAAATTCGATAAGAACCAGCCGGATATTTTCACACATGTTGAACCGGAAGATCTTCAAAGTTTTGGCTTAATCCCGGAGCTAATTGGACGTTTACCAATGATTTGTGGTTTACATGAGCTTTCCGATAGCGCTTTGTTAGATATTCTTCAAAATCCTAAAAATGCTTTATGTAAACAGTACAAAAAACTGTTCAAAATGGAAGATGTAGATCTGGAATTTGAAGATGAGGCACTTAAAGCAATCGTGAAAAGAGCAAAATCTCGAAAAACAGGAGCTCGAGGATTACGTTCAATCATGGAAGAGGCGATGTTAGATATAATGTTTACGTTGCCATCGATGAAAGATATTTCCAGATGTGTGATTACGGCAGAGACGATTACAAAGCAAGCGCCTCCTGTTTACGAAAAACAAAAAGCATCTGCATAAATTAAGCCCCTTTTTTAGGGGCTTTTTCATTTCATAAAGATTCATACATTCGAGGAGTAACTAGATTCTTGCTATGAAACTCTTTGTACCATCAAACAGAATAAAAATTGTACTCGTACTCTTGCTCGTATTTCTTGGAGCAGGTTCCGTAGTGTATAATCAATATTTAGTAAGTAAAATATTAGAACAAGAGCGTTCAAGTGTGGAGCTTTGGGCAAAAGGTCTCGAGTTTAACAGCTTACCGGTAAACGAACAAGCAGGAACAAAGCTCTTGATGGCAGCACAAATGTTGAAGCAATATCCCGAAGTGCCTGATAGTGTAATCAATCTTATCTATGAAGCGGAGAATATAAAGAGCTCTATCGATTTTGTAACGGAGGAAATCATAATTGACACTACAAGGTTTAAAATTCCAACCATTGTCGTTGATTCCGATGAAGTAATTCTTCATCAAAAAAATGTAGATTCTACACGACTTTCAACCCCTCGCGAAAGGGAGCGATTAATTCGTGAGTATCGAAGCTTAAACCCTGCTGTTAAAATTGTAATTGGAGATGAAAAGAAACAGCTGGAACAGTTTGTGTATTACGGTGAAAGTCCCACTGTGCAATTACTTCGATATTTCCCTTTCATACAGATCTTGTTATTGGCGCTTCTATTGGGAATTGGATACACTTCTTATAAAAGTATCACCAGATCAGAGCAATCGAATCTTTGGGTTGGAATGGCTAAAGAAGCTGCTCATCAGCTTGGAACACCTATTTCTAGTTTGTACGGTTGGCTTCAATTGATGAAAGATGAATACCGATACGATGAAACTGCTATAAACATTACCAATGAAATTGAAAAAGATGTTAAACGATTAGCCGGAGTTGCAGAACGATTCGGTAAAATTGGTTCCGAACCAGAATTAAAGCTCATGAATATTGAGCCAATTTTAGAGCAGGTTATGGTGTATATGGAACGAAGGTTGCCAAGGCTTGGAAAGGCAGTTAAAGTTGAGCAAAGGCTTAACGCAAAAGGGTTTGTTATGATAAATCCTGATTTGTTTCAATGGGCTATTGAAAATCTGGTGAAAAACGCTATGGATTCTCTGCCGTCATCTCAAAAGAGCTCTTTTATTAAAGTTTCTTCAACCATCGAAGGAAATGAAATATTAATCGATATCGAAGACTCAGGTATCGGAATTGATATAAAGCATGTGCGAAATGTTTTTCGTCCGGGATTCAGTACCAAGAAAAGGGGATGGGGTTTAGGCTTGAGTCTTACAAGAAGAATTATTGAGGATTATCATAAAGGTTCAGTGTATGTATTAAGATCTGAACTTAATGAAGGCACAACAATGAGAGTAACTTTAAGCTTAATGGAAAGAACAGAACAGTTAAATCCAATAATAGATCAATCGCCGGTATAGCCTCTTTTTTTGGCGTAGTCGATCAACTCCGTTTTGAGAAGATTTCTTCCCCGGTGCAATCTTGAGCGAATAGTTCCTATGGGAACATCAAGCATATTTGCAATCTCTTCATAGGTGTACCCTTCAACATCACAAAGTAGAACTACGGTTCTAAAATCCTCGGGCAGTTGTTTTAGGGCAATGGACATTTCATCATCCATTAACTCGCGAAACATTAAATTTTCCAGATCGGAGGTTTCGGTTCGCTCAGCTCTTATGGATTCGTAATAGGAGGAAACTTCATCATAATCTACTTGCTGAGGTCTTTTGGAAGTTTTACGATAGTTGTTGATGAATGAATTCTTGAGAATTCTAAATAACCATGCTTTTGCGTTGGTGCCATTCTCAAAGCTGCTAAAAAAACGATAGGCTTTTACAATAGTGTCTTGTACAAGATCCTCTGCATCACTTGGATCTGTCGTTAGGCGTAGCGCAAAGTTATACAACACATCTAAGTGAGGGATAATCTCCCTGTTAAATTCTTGTTGTTTTTTGCTGTTATCCCTCATCAAATGTTTTATTTTCAAAAATCAATGTACCTTACTAAATGCGTACATTCAAGAAGGTTACAGTGTTTTTTAGTTCTTTAACACAGAGTTAATGTAGCAAACAGGTGAGTAAGAGTTAAATAGATAAACCCTATAGGTGAGTTAGTAAAATTCTTATAAGACAAAAAGTACCATTAAATCATATAGAGCATGTGTCCATGCGGCAATCCCAAATCCTCGCCAAACATAAATTCCGTTTAACATGAGACCAAACACGAATCTATAAGAAAAAGAAGAGAAGGTAAAAGGGTCACCCATTGAGCCTATATAATGAACCAGACTGAATAGAAATGCGGACAATATAATAGCCACAGTTGTGGCAGCCCATTTTTTATTGTTGAATAATTTGTTGAATACAAGAATCAAAAGGGAGACAAGTATTACTCTGAAAAATAGCTCTTCATACAGCCCTGCACCTAATGAAAGAGCAAATTTTTGTAATCCTGACAACGAAGAAATAGGATCACTTCCTGAAATAGCAAAGATCATTGAAATGAAGAACGAAGCAATTAAAGTGACTATAGCGGCATATACGGTTGACTCTGCTATCATCATGGGGAAAAACTTAAAGCGTAATCTGCGAAGTTGATCTCGTTCTTTATAGAGGATGAGCATCCCCAATAAAGCTACAACTAAGAGAGTGATGGAAACTGCATTAACGCCAAGAAGAGAAAAAATGGATTTAAACCAAGAATCAACGCTAATGCGAACTATTTGAGAAGCATCAGGTTGAGATATGAGAATGAGTAATTCATAAGCCAAGAAAAGCGGAAGACTGATAAGAAAACTGTAAAGTAAGTTCTTAGTATCAGAAAAATATGTGGCAATAGACTTTTCCATTAACTATCGGTATAAATAGAAACTGATTGAGGTTGATTTGGAACCAAGCCCAGTATTCGAAAAGCAGCGTGAGAAAGTTTCAATCCGGCATTAGTTATGCGATCATTGATGCGCACATAAATTCCTTTACCATTTTCGGGATTCTCTACAAAAATAACAGATCCTATAGAGATATTTGAATGAGCGGCAGTTAGTTTTTCAGGATTGTAAAGCTCACCGTTGGTAGTTGCACTTCCTTTATCAGCATCAGAATAAACCATAACAGATACAGAGCCTAAATCTTGGAGATCAGCTTTTTCCAGATATGGATTATCAAAAGATTTAGAAGGAGGCAGTAAAACTGTAATATTCTTAGCCAGTTTCAAATTATTGAGATTAATCTGTGGGTTCAGAGCTTTTAATTCGGCTTCGGTCATTTGAAATTTTTGCAATACCGAACCTAAATTATCAGAATTTGAAAGAGTGTAAAGCGCAAACTTACCTTGAGGAGAAGATTCATCAGAAAACTCAGAAACAACAGGGGCTACACTTACTGATTTTACAGCGAGCTTTTGACCAATCCGAAGAGTATTACTTGTAAGGTTATTGAGTTCTTTAAGCTGATCAACAGTCATGTTGTTATCTCGGGCAATTTTATATAGACTATCACCGCTTTTAACAATGTAATAGGTATTTGGCGCGGTTGAAGGAGAAGTGATTAACGAAGTGTTATCTTCAGGAAGGGCTACATTTTGGGTGGAAATATCTTCGGCAACAAAATATACAAGCTCTTGATCAATTTCGATTTCGTTGCTGGAAATACCATTCCATTGCTTTAATTCAGCAACGGTAACATCCAATGCTTTAGAAATGCTGTAAAAAGTGTCTCCTTGTTTAACTATGTAGGTCTTTTTTGCTTGTGCATTAATTGAGACTGTACCTAGTGCAAGCACAACAATTAATAGAGTTGCTCTCATTATTTTATAAATATCGATTCTCATAATGTGTCTTCAATTTCCATTTCTAAGTTAATCAAAGCTCCTTGCAATTCCGATTTAGAGTGTAGGTCTTTTAACTTAGTTGCAACGGTGATCCCATCTTTATAGCATTCTAGTGCTAAATTGTTCTCTCCTAATTGTTCGTAAAGTTTCCCTAAATGATAATAAACTCCGACATAATCAGGTTCGTTTTGGAGGATGTTTTTGAAAAGTGAAAGAGCTTTTTGCTCCTGATCAATTTTGAGTAATTCTAAAGCTAACGCAAACTTTGAAAAGGAATCCTTTGGATCCGCCTTTACTTGTTGTGCCAGCTTTGAAATTTTTGAACTCAAGATCAGGATTTTCTAAATCTTTCTTCGATTTCAGCGATGGAATCTCCACCAAATTTCTCCAAAAATGCATTTGCGATAACCGGAGCTATCACACTCTCTGCAACTACAACGGCTCTTGGTAATGCACAAACATCAGAACGTTCATAACGAGTCTCAGTTACCTCAAGTGTGTGCATGTCAACCGTACTTAAAGGATTTAACATTGTGGGGATTGGTTTCATTGCCCCGCGAATTATAATTGGCATTCCCGTACTCATTCCGCCTTCAATTCCGCCTGAATGATTGGTGCTTCTTTTAAAATCAGAACCGTTGTGTGTAATGGGGTCATGAACATTCTGCCCATCTCTTTTGGCGGCTTCAAAACCAAGGCCAACTTCAACGCCTTTCATAGCTTGTGTTCCTATTATTGCCTGCGCAATTTTCCCATCAAGCTTTTGATCCCAATGAGTGAAACTACCTAAACCTACAGGAACTCCGGTTATAATAATTTCATAAATACCGCCCAAAGAAGAACCCGCTTTTCTTTGAGTTTTTATCTCTTCACGCATTTGTTCTGAAAGGCCTGCATCCAAACATCTAACATCAGATTTATCCGCAGTTTTATATACGTTTTCAGCGCCATTAGTGTAAAGCGGATCTGTAATTTTTCTAACGGTATCCCAATCTTCGTAGCCAACTTTGCCGATCTGAATTACGTGGCCACCAATTTCGATTCCAAAATATTTTAAAAACTGACGAGCAATTCCGCAGCAGGCAACGCGCATTGCCGTTTCCCGTGCGCTTGAACGCTCAATTACAGGACGAATATCATCAAAGCGGTATTTTTGCGCTCCAACAAGATCAGCATGTCCCGGACGAGGCAATGTAATTTTTTCGATTCCTTCCGCTTCGGTTTCTTTATGCATGACTGTTGGCCAACCGGCATCATCTTTTTGAAAAGCTCGGTTTTCCATCACCATAGAAATAGGTCCGCCCATGGTTTTACCGAAACGAACACCCGAATTAAAAATAGCGCGATCTTTTTCAAACGCCATTCTTCCACCGCGCCCATAGCCTTTTTGCCTTCTTGCTAAATGTAAAGCTAAGTCGTCTTCAGTAAGCGGTAAACCCGCAGGTACGCCTTCCACAATTCCGGTTAGTGCCGGGCCGTGAGATTCTCCTGCTGTTAAATATCTAATCATAAAGTTAATTTTTCAGCATTCCGTGTGCGTTCAGCAAGAGGGCGTGTATCATTACAAACTTCTCGTCTGAATTTATCAATTTGTTTTAAATCACCAATCAAAATTAAGGAATCTCCCACATTAATTTGTGATGAACTGTCCGGATTAAACTGGATGTTGCCATCTTTTGGGATAATGGCGATAATTAATACTCCGTATTGAGTTCGCAGGGTTATTTCTGCCAGAGATTTACCATCCAAAACAGAATCTTCCACAATTAAAGCTTCATCAAAAGTATGATCTTGCATCGTGTATTTGGTAATAGAATCTACGAACTCATCAACATGTGGGCGAAGAATTACGTTTGCCATTCTGTCGGCGCCAATTTCATAGGGAGATATTACTTTATCTGCTCCGGCTCTTAACACACGACTTCGATTCGCAATTTCATTCGTTCTTACCAGAATAAAAAGATCCGGATTTAAATCTCTGGCTAATAACGTTGTAAATACATTGTCCTGATCACTGGAAAGTGTACATATTAAAGATTGAGCCTTGTCAATTCCTGCACTCAAAAGCGTTGATTCGTCTTCAGCATCCCCTTCGATAAAAGGCATTTTATCTTCTTTTAAGCGTTCAATGCTGGAAATTCTATTCTCAACAACTACCAAAGGTAACCCGGCGTCTTTTAAAACTTCAGCGATGCGATGCCCTATTCGTCCATATCCGCAAATGATGTAGTGATTTTCCATTTTTTTTAGTCGTTTTTGCATAGCACGTTTATAAAATAATTCCCCTTCAAAAATCAATTGTGTGGTTTGAGATGCAATGTAAGAGATCACGCCAATACCGGTAACAAAGATCATCATCGTAAAAATACGCCCTTCATTAGATAAGGTTTGTAACTCGGTAAACCCAATAGTCGAAATGGTAATAAATGTCATATATAAGCCCTCGAACCATGTCATTCCTTCAATAAAATGATATCCGGTAGAGCCCAAAGTAAAAATGAACAACATAATAAAGGCCGCGGTTACTATATTTTTTAACCCCGGATTTTCTTCAAAATAATCAACTGAATTCATGCTTATAATGTAGTTTTAATACTAATTTGAACCACACCGCCTGTTTCACTGTACGAATTTCTACTGATATCGATGATCAAGGATTTTACACTAAAGCCAACCCCCATTCCAACGCCTGCAAAGTCGAAATTTTCTTTAGTTTTATTAAGCTCATTCAGATAGCGATTGTAACCTAATCGAAGGTGAAAGTTTTCGCTAAAGTCGAAGGTTCCACCAAGAATTACATGGCGAAAGGCATTATCAAAGAATGAAGGGCGTTCCGTTTCGTCAATAATTCTCATGTCCCAATCATTAAGTCGTCTAAGAGTGAGGCTCACTTCGGCGGGGAATCCGGTAGGTTTTTTCGAAATACCCACAGAAACATCTAGCGGGAGTGGCTCGCGTGTACCTGCATACGTAGAAAGTTGTGTACCGAGATTTCTAACTGATGCACCAAAACTAAAATGTTCTTCAATATTTTTATAGTAGATACCACCGGAAACAGTAAATGCACTAGATTTATATTGTTCGTAGGACGAATGAATTAGATCGAGGCCAACTCCACCACTCCAGTTTTCTGCAAGTTTTGTAGCGTAAGCACCTGATAAGGCAAGGTCAATGGCATTAAAACTTCCAAGCTCATTTCCATTCTCATCTATGGTATTGAAATCGCCATATCCCAGAAAACGAATACCAACTCCAATCTGATTATTCTCATTTATTTGGAAAGCCCCGTTGGTGATGCCCATTCTTGAATCGGCTAGTAAATTCACAAAAGTAGCAGAAACCTGGCCGTTGGTTGCGCCAAATAAATAAGCAGGATTTATGTTAAAAGAGGCATAATCACCATTAAAAAGCCCGGTGTGGTTGCCTCCTAAAGCAGAAGCACTCGCTGTTGGGGTTATATCTAAAAACCTGAAAGTGGTAGATCCATCAGATTGAGCCAAGGCAAAACTTCCCCAAATGCTGAAGATGCAAATAAATAGTAAAGATTTAGTTTCTTTCAATTTCAAAATGACAATTAGGTAAAATGTTTTGTAATATAATCAATTGAATAAGAAAGCCCGAAAATGGTTCTTCGAAACATGAAAATTCTAATTATTTGATGGAAGCATTAAAACAGCTGGGTCAATATACGTTACTACTGTATCAAGCTTTACGTTCGGTAACAGAATTTAGTACATACAGAGAAAATCTCTTTAATGAATTTGTTAAGATCGGATATCAATCTATACCGATTATAATGCTGGTAGGTGTTTTTACGGGAGCGGTGCTTACACTCCAAACGGCGTACCAATTAGATACGGATTTATATCCGGCCTACATAGTAGGTTCAATTGTGGCACAATCAGTTATTATAGAACTTGCTGCTGTAATTAGTGGCTTGGTTTTGGCAGGAAAAGTTGGTGCAAGGATATCTACCGAACTAGGAACTATGCGTGTGAGTGAACAAATTGATGCGTTAGAGTCAATGGGGTTTAACTCGGTGGCATTTTTGGTGTTACCAAGAATTTTTGCAGGGGTTTTAATGTTTCCGGTTCTTTATATAATCGCTTCTTCGTTAGGAATAATTGGAGGGGTAATTGCAGGTGCAGCGGATGGAATTTTACCGGCCGCAGAATTTATGAAGGGAGCGCGATCTTTCTTTTTCCCGGAAGATGTAGTTTTCGGAATTTTGAAATCTTTTGTGTTCGGGTTTGTAATCACATCTATTTCCTGCTTTAAAGGATATTATGCTTACGGAGGAGCCGAGGGAGTTGGGAATGCTACTACCCAAGCAACCGTTCTTAGCTGTATCTATGTTTTGTTAGCCGATTTTGTTTTAGCCGCCTTACTTTTATAGTTATGATAGAAATAAAAAATCTTACGAAGAGTTTTGGCAAAAACCTGATTTGGAAGGATGTTTCTTTCAGAATAGAAGATGGAGAAACACTAGCCGTAATTGGAAAGTCGGGTTGCGGTAAATCGGTTCTCTTAAAGCATTTGAATGCACTTTTATATCCAGACTCAGGGCAAGTTATTATAGACGGGAATAATGTATTTGACCTCAACTATTCTGAATTAAGGTTAATGAGGCAACGTTTTGGAATCCTGTTCCAAGGGGGTGCGTTATTTGATTCTATAAACACATTTGAGAATATTGCTTTCCCACTTCGGTATTTTACAAAAGCTACAGAAGCTGAGATAAAGGAAAAAGTTGAGGAAGCACTTGAGATGGTGAATCTTGAAGAAGCAGGAAGCAAGGCCACGTCAGAGTTATCAGGAGGAATGAGAAAAAGAGTTGGGTTAGCAAGAGCTATAGTTTTAAAGCCTGAATATTTACTTTATGACGAGCCTACTTCAGGGTTGGATCCACAAACATCAGATGAAATTAATGAATTAATTGTAAGTATGGCTGATAGCTTAGATATTACATCTATTGTAATTACGCATGATATGCATAGTGTGTTATCGATAGCAGAGAAAGTAGCTTTTCTGGATTCGCAAAAGTTAAGCTGGTTTGGAAGTATTGATGAAATGAAAAACAGTGAACATCCACCGTTGGTTGAGTTTACAACTGCCAGCGAATATAAAATTAAGGTATAGACATTGGATAATTTTAAAATCAATTTGAGTAATGAGGCAAAAATAGGTCTCGTTGTGTTAGCGGCAATTATTGTTGCGTTTATAGGATTTAGAATCATGAGAGATCAACCTATTTTCCGCCAATCGAAATTTTTGTACACAACATTTGACAGGGTGGACGGACTGTTGCCCGGAAATTTTGTGCAAATAAAAGGAAATAAGATAGGCTCAGTAAAGGAAATGAATTTTTCTCCTGAAACGGACAGCACTAAAGTAACTCTTGGAATTACAACTCAATTTATGCTCCCAAAGGGATCAAAAGCTGTGTTAAAGAAACCGGGACCCCTCGGTGCCGTTACTATTGAAATAGTGAGAGGCTCGGGCGCAATAGATATTCCTTGGGGGTCTTACATTCCTGGAGAAATAGACGGTGGTGTTTTTGAATCCTTTTCCACTAAAGGGGAAATTATTGCCGATGAGTTAACAAAATCATTGACACATCTAAATCGTATGATGATAAAATTAGACTCATCCATGTATTCTAATAATCGAGATCCGATAAGAAATACATTAAGTAGTTTCGAGAAAACCGGAAAAGACGTTCAGCAGCTAATAGCAAAGAGAAAGCATGATATTGATACCTTGATCGTAAATATGAGCAATATCACTAAGAACTTCGATGAGCTTACTGAAAATAACAAAGAAGAGATCGACTCCATGCTAACTAATCTAAAAAATGCGAGCTATGAGTTAGATAAACTGAGCAAAGGATTAAATAAAACGACGTTGTCACTCAATGAGATTCTTGTAAAGATGAATGAAGGCACCGGTACTTTTGGTAAAATGATTAATGATGAATCACTTTATACAAATTTGGATAGCCTTTCCTTTAATTTGAACGAGCTGGTTAAAAATATTCAAAAAGATCCAAGAAAGTATCTTAAGCATATGCGATTGGTTGAAGTCTTTTAATGAACAAAGCTACTCAAAGGCTTTCAATTCCGCACTTATTCCGTTATATTTGCAAGCTATTTTTGATGCATTGCGTCAATAGAAAATCAAAATTTAATGAACTGTTTTAGAGGACACCTGCTATGGGTTTAATGGAAACGTTGAGAAACGGTACCAAATACATTGTAATCATACTTATTGTTTCATTTGGATTAATTTGGGTGCTTGCTGATGTGGACTTTTTCGGCGCAATGACTGCCGGACCAAATGAATTAGGCCAAGTGAATGGAGATGACATTTCACTTCAAGAGTACAATCAACGAGTACAATATTATAACAACTTGTATGTACAACAAACTGGAAGTAGCATGACTCCGGAAGTTACTGCTATTTATGAGCAACAAGTTTGGGATGAATTGGTAAACTCTCGTCTTATCGAGCAAAAAATGGATGAGCTCGGAATTACTGTTACAGATGCAGAACTGTATGATATGGTTTACGGGGACAATCCGGATCAAATTATTGTGCAGAATTTTAGTAGAGAAGATGGAACCATTGACAGGGCATCTATTGATCAAGTTTTAACAAACCCTGATTTTTCTCAGCAGGCCATTGCTTTAGATCTTCAATTACGCCAAAAAAGAAGACAACAAAAATTAACAAATTACCTATCTGCCGGAGTTCAGGTAACAAAAGAACAAATCGAAGAGGAATATATTAAACAGAATTCTTATGCTGATGTATCTTATGTTCGTTTTCCTTTTGGGGATATCACTGACGATGAAATCTCAGTTACAGATGCAGATCTAAAAAAGTATTACACTACTAATAAAGAAAGCTTCAAGCGCAAAGAAAGCTACCGAGCTGATGTTGTTAAATTCAGTTTCTTATCTACTGCGGAAGATACAACAGCCATTTTTCAGGAAGTTGAAGATTTAAGAAGTAATTTTGCAGAAGCGGAGAATGATTCTCTATTTTTAAATAGACAACAATCATCTACGCCGTTTTCGGCTACTCTTATTGATAAAGATGATGTTCGTGAAGAATACCAAGCAGTACTCGATATTGAAGTAGGTGAAGTAACAGAACCATTTTTTAATGCAGGTCAAGTCAGCATTATCAAAAATGTGGAAGAAAATAGAAATGAGATCAAGTTTGTTATTTTCTCAAGACTCATAGAAGCACTTCCGGGAACGGTAAGAGATGCGGATGAGGCAGCGAGAGATTTTCAAGTATTCGCCGATGAAGACACGGATTTCGAAACGGAAGCTGAGCGCGCTGAGAAACAAATTCAATCTGTATTTGCTACCAAAGGAAATGCATTTATTTCCGGATTAGGAAATAGTCAGCAGATTCTCACATTTTTAGAAAGAGCTAATGTAGGTGATATCTCAAAAGTAATTGAATTAGGTACTGATTTTGTAGTTGTACGACTAAACGAAAAAACAAAAGAAGGTTTCAGATCACTTGAAGAGGTGAAATCACAAGTTGAAACCGCAGTAAAACTAAAAAAGAAAAAGGAATTAGCTGTTAAGAAAGCTCAAGATCTTTTAGCAAAAAATACAACGATTGAAGGATTAGCTGAAGCTGCAGGAAAGGATGTAGGCACTGCTGAAGGTGTATCAGCAAATGCGGTAGTTTTACCGGTAGCAGGTAGAGAGCCAAAAGTAATTGGTGCAATCTTTGAACTTGAAGAAGGTAAAATATCCGGAGTGATGGAGGGAAGCAATGCCGCGTATGTTGTTAAAGTAAACTCAAAACAAACACCACTTATAGAGAACCTTGACGAAGCTACCAAACAGCAAATCAGAACGAGATTAGAAGGCGAGATCAATCAGAAGTTCGGTGCAATTTGGTTAGAGCAATTAAGAAAAGAAGCGGAAATCATTGATAATCGCAAGCGTTTGTTTCAAGGCTAAGTTCAACGTATAAGAATTTAAAAGGCGAGGAGTTTACTTCTCGCCTTTTTTGTTTTTAGCCTGAGTTCCCACAAAGCGATGTCCTCGGCAGATTCTAACTTAGGCAAAAACAACGTCCCTTTCTCAACCTACCGTGCACCCACAAATATGCGTAAATTTACCTCATGAGAGAAACAATCAGTCTACAAAATGTTAACCCTAATTACATAGGCAAATTGGGGAATCTCCGATCAGAGTGGCATAACCTCCCTAACTCCGTACCATATTTGTTTTTCTTTATAGCTCGTCTCTGACCGGCAGGCTACAGCAGGGAAAGTTCTTATTCAATCCGCCTGATCTGCGTTCTGTTTTTTGGATCACTGATTGCGCTGATTTGGATCATTGATTGCGCTGATTTGGAACGCTGATGAGGCGGATGAAACAGATAGTTACTGATGCGTGCGTAATTTACCCTAGTTCCACACGCTCTGCGGTGGAACTAAAACCGGCTGGACGAGCCCAAGTCGTCAAACCGAAGTGCCACCAAACTACGGAACGAGAACAATTGATCGGAATGAATTAGGAATATGAGAATAGTGAATTAGGAATAGGTTTTATAAGAGGCAACCTATTCCTAATTCCATTATTCGGAATTTATCATTCTTAAAAAATTTTTCTCCTCTAAGATCTCAACTCCCAAATCCTTTGTAATCTTGGTCAAAAGCGGATGGAGAAATAGAATGTTAACCCGAATTATTCGGAGCAGAGCTCCTGATTCTCATTCCGCAGCGGAGCTACGGAATGAGAATAAATACAGGGGACAAAAAGAATTAGTTATACGTTTAATCCCTTGCTTTAAACCGAACGGCCATTCCACCACCACGTGCCAGTGCAATTTTTAGCGTAGCATTTGAATCTACTATCTGACCGTACTTAACCATTAAATATGGATTTGTTTCATAGTCTGCTCCCGGTCCATCAGAATAGATAATAGCGTTATATTTTTTACCTTCTTCCAGAAAATCTAGGTTAACCACATATTCTCGGGCGGTTTCATCGGTTACTGCTCCAAGATACCAATCATCAGAATTTCGATCTTTGCGAACTACTGTAGCATGTTTTCCGATCTCGCCCTTAAGCAATTTAGTGTATTCCCAATCGGTAGGTACATCTTTGATAAACTGAAACGCGACAGGATGCTGCTCATAATTTTTCATCAAATCAGCAGCCATGTGCAACGGGCTATAAATAACTACATAGATTGCAAGTTCTCCCGCAATTGTTGAATGCACTCTATTATTAGGGCGTCCTTCATCATTATCTTTTAGCAAAACATCAAGAATTCCCGGAGTATAATCGAATGGTCCTGACAGCATTCTGGTGAAAAGAATTGTTGGGATATAATTTGGAGGATTTCCACCATCGCCACTCCATGCATTATACTCTTGTCCACGAGCGCCTTCGCGTGTCATCATATTTGGCCATGTTCTGCGAATACCGGTATCTTTGATCGGCTCGTGAACATCCATCATAATTCCATGTTCTGCCGCTTTTTTAACTACTTTTCGGTAATGCCGAACCATGTATTGTCCATGATGCCATTCCCCATTCGCTATCATATCGCCAACATAACCCGATTTTATTGTATTAATACCAAGCTTTTCGTAGTAAGCAAAAGCTTCGTCAATTTGAGATTCATAATTGTCTATGCCGGTTGAAGTCTCATTGTGCATGATGATATTCGTACCTTTGGATTGAGCGTATTCCGTTACTTCTTCCAGATCATAATCAGGGTAAGATTCTGTAAATCTAAATTGATCAGAATTTTCGATCCAGTTCCCATCCCAAGTAATATTCCATCCTTCTACCAACACTCCGCCAAACCCATGTTTGGCTGCAAAGTTAATCCATTTTTTGGTGTATTCGGTAGTGGCTCCGTGTTTTTCTCCGGAATACCAAGTTTTTCTATTAAGATGCATATCCCACCAAATACCCACGTACTTTCCGGGCTTTATCCATGAGGTGTCCTTGATCTTCGATGGCTCATTAAGGTTCAATTCGATGTAGTTATTCACTAAGCCGTTCAGATCTTCATTAACTTTGATCGTTCGCCAGGGAGAAACAAAAGGAGTTTTGGCTCTAACTTTATGTCCGGTTCCATCCATCCAAGGAAAAAGAGTTGCTTGCAGTTTGTTTTCTCCACGATTAATGAGCGACATAGAAGAATAATCGGTAAGTGCAGCCTCATGAAAACTGAGATATAATCCATCAGCTGTTTTCATAGTAAGCGGAGTAGCCGCAGTGTCTATTTGGGAAGCTTTAGAAGCAATGTTCAGATGTTCATAACGATTCGGAATATACGCTTGCAGCCACCAAGCATCATGATTACCAGCTAAAACAAACTCCGTTTTTTCTTCCATAATTACGAATTTATTCATGCCATCTTGTTCAGGCCATTCATAGCGAAAGCCAAGACCGGTGTCATAAAGCCGAAAAATAATATTCATTCTTTTCCCTGATTCATGTTTTAGAAACACCGCCAACTCCTGATGAGTATCCTCTATTTGCTTCACTTCTCCCCAAGGCTGAGTCCATGTACTAGAAGAATCTCTTTTTTGATAACCTATAATCTCAAAATTTTGGCTCAAGTCTTCTTCCTCAAGAACGGCTCCTAATTCTGAGGATAAAATTACGTAGGAAGCTCCTTTATTAAGGCGATAGGTTGGTACTCCATCTTTCAGTTCAAAAATTAATTGAAGCTTTCCAGAAGGAGAATCTGCTAAATGAACAGGGGGAGTTGCTTTTGAAGCTATGTTGGTAATTTTTCGATCTAAGCATGAACTCAAAACCAATAGTGAACTTAGTAAAATAAATCTAAATAGAAGTAACATACGTAATATTAAATGAGTGATTAAATGGAAGGTAAGAAATGAAATTAATACTTAGAAAATGAAATGAATTTACCTGTTTAATATGTTATCGATTTGTTACAGAACTCTTAAACAGAATTCTTTTCTTCTTTAAAATAAATAAACAACATGAATGCTATGTTTAAGAAACTAATACTGACGGGACTATTTGTAAGTCTTACGTCATTAACATTTGCACAAGACAAAACTATGAATAAGAAACTTGAGAAAGCAACTTTTGGCGCCGGATGTTTTTGGTGTGTGGAAGCGGTGTATGAATTAGTAGAAGGTGTAGAGCATGTGGAATCGGGGTATTCCGGTGGACATGTTGAAAAGCCTACTTACAAAGAAGTTGTAAATGGAAACACGGGGCATGTAGAGGTGGCTAGAGTACATTATGACCCAACGGTGATTAGCTACGAACAATTATTAGAAGTTCTTTGGCATTCTCATGATCCTACAACATTAAACCGCCAAGGTAATGATAAAGGTGAGCAATATCGTTCTGTGATCTTCTATCATAATGACGAGCAGAAACAAGTTGCTGAGGCTTCTCTCAAAAAAACGGATAAATCAGGTCTTTGGAAAGATCCAATTGTAACAACTATTGAGCCATTAGATAACTACTATGTGGCAGAGAATTATCATCAAAATTACTTTGAGAACAATCCAAATGCCGGATATTGTTCTTATGTAATTGCACCTAAGATCAAGAAGTTCAAAAAAGAGTTTAAGCACTTACTGAAGAGTTCAAGTTCTGACTAACTAACTTCGATAGATTTCATAAAAAAAGCTCTTTACTAAAAAGCGAAGGGCTTTTTGGGGATATAATCTAATTCTTACCTTTTTGGTTTAAGTGCGCATTGATAATTTCCTGCTTTTCATCTTCAGAAAAACTGCGGTCAAAGTTGAACATGGCATCATTCCAAGATCCATAAATTGGATTAGGAAGCACAAACCACTTCTCTCCGAGGTTAGCTTGGTACATAGTTAAAAGCTTATCACGATCACTTTCAGTTATATTTTTTGCGGGAAGAAAATCATTAAAATCATCACCAAATAGCATCAATATTCTATACTTTGAGCTCACCATTTTTCGCCGCTCAATCTTGGAAGATGTCCAATTTTCTTTTTCTCCCTTCAACAAAACAACATCCATTTGTTCCGAAAGAGGAAACCCAAGTTCTTTAAGATTCTTTCTGGTGGCTTCTTCTGTTGTTGCTTCGCGATTACTCAAGTAAAAAATGATAATTCCTTTATCAAATGCTTTTTTAGTAAACTCAATGGCTCCACTAACAGGATCGGCATTAGCTTCAAGCACCCATTTTTCCCACTCAACAGGATTATACTCGGAATTTTGTGCTATCATACGAGCTTGAAAAGGAGAGTTATCTAAGACTGTTTCATCAATATCTAAAACAATGGCAGTAGGAAGATTAGACACAGTAGTATTAGCCTGTTCAAGAGCTGCCGTCCAGCTTCTATCAGCTAAAGCCGTATCCAATTTTGATGAGGCAGTTTGATACGCCATTAATGACAAGGCATCATATTCTACTGAATTTTGAACCCAAAGCGTTGCTTGTAAAGACGGATGAACTGCAGAAGGTTTTGTTGTAGAGCATGCTCCCAAAAACAGGATAAATATCAAAAATATGCGAAAAAAAGTTGTCATTTTAAGTAGGGTGTTGGATTGAAGAATTACAAAATTAATTGGCTAAGAAAATAACTCAAAAAATTGCCAAACATAAAAAAACCCTCCGAAACTCGAAAGGTTTTTATGGGTTGTTATCTAATCAATTCTTACAGAAATTTAATCTCGTTCTCTGTATTCACACACTATTTCATTTACTTCTGAAATGGAGAGGTCAACATCAACACTCTTAACATCTAAAGGGGATTTGGTTTCTTTGATGGACTTTAAAACATAAGAACGTGCATCTCGCCGTTGGATAATAGCTTTTTCATTCTGATCAAGTTCATCTAATATTTTTGCAAGCTTTTGTCTGGCCTGCGAGTAGGTATATACTTTCATAATTAAATCTCCAGAATTTCAATATCTAATTCCTTTGCTTTTTTTCAAGTTCTTTGTCAACGGTTAGAATGGGTACTTTAAATTTGAGTGCAGAATCCAAAACATAGGCATCATAAGCATATATATTAAGTTCTAATGAAAGTTTTATGGG
>TARA_R110002072_G_scaffold1815_2_pt1 | contig 25471 bp, 21 predicted proteins | sample TARA_R110002072 | Tara Oceans TARA_R110002072 (sample SAMEA4397118) | marine metagenome | biome: Polar Biome; feature: [SRF] surface water layer (ENVO:00010504); material: water (ENVO:00002006), including particulate matter (ENVO:01000060) such as... | depth 5 m | reverse complement strand
AGAGAAAGCACTGGATGCCGCACTGGGCCAGATCGAGCGACAGTTTGGCAAGGGCACCGTTATGCGTATGGGCGACAGGGAGCACGTCGCTATTCCTGTCATTTCCACCGGTTCCCTGGGTCTGGATGTTGCGCTGGGCATAGGTGGGCTGCCCAGAGGGCGAATTTGTGAAATCTATGGTCCTGAGTCATCCGGTAAGACCACGCTGACACTGCAGGTGATTGCCGAGGCCCAAAAAGTAGGTGGCACCGCTGCGTTTATTGATGCGGAGCACGCGCTGGACCCAGCCTACGCCGAGAAGTTAGGCGTGCAGATGGACGAGTTGATTTTGTCCCAGCCCGATACCGGAGAGCAGGCGCTGGAAGTTGCGGAAATGCTCGTGCGCTCCGGCGCGGTTGATGTGCTGGTGATCGACTCAGTGGCTGCATTGACGCCCAAGGCAGAAATCGAAGGCGAAATGGGTGCCTCTCACGTGGGTTTGCAGGCGCGATTGCTCAGCCAGGCCATGCGCAAGCTAACGGCCGCTATCAAGCAGACTAACAGTCTGGTTATTTTCATTAACCAGATCCGTATGAAAATTGGCGTTATGTTCGGTAGCCCGGAAACCACCACCGGGGGCAACGCGCTCAAGTTCTACTCGTCTGTACGTCTCGATATTCGTCGTATTGGCGCGGTCAAGGATGGCGACGAGGTGATCGGGAATGAAACCCGGGTGAAAGTGGTGAAGAACAAAGTATCGCCACCCTTCAAACAGGCAGAATTCCAGATTATGTACGGGAAGGGTATTTACCGTATGGGCGAGGTCGTCGACTGGGGTGTGAAGTTAAGTTTGGTAGAGAAGTCCGGGGCCTGGTATTCCTACAAGGGCGACAAAATCGGCCAGGGTAAAGCCAATGCCGCCAAATTCCTGGGGGATAATCCCGCCGTCGCTAACGAAATTGAAGGGCAGATTCGAGCACAGCTGCTCACCCCGGCTGAGCCAGATAAAGCCGCCGATGCTGATGCCGCCGGCGGAGCCAAAGAAGGTGCTATTGACGGTGTTGTAGAGAGTGCCAAGGCAACGGGTAAGACCGCTGCTAAGGCAACGGCTAAGGAGTAGTCATTCAATACAGACAGTAGCCTCACATTTGTTTGTTTTCCTCAGGCGCCGGGAACCCACTTACCCCTCTCATACACCCGGCGCCCTTTTTTACTATGTCTGAAACCACTGCATCGATCGACCTGTCTGACGACGACGCCACTGAAGCGGCTGCGCCGCCCACTCCTGCTGATATTCGTTTGGCAGCGATGAACCTGTTGGCACGGCGCGAACACTCTGTTCGTGAATTACGCAATAAGCTAAAACGTCGTTTTTCCGATGAAGTTGTCATAGATGAACAGATTTCCCGGCTTACACTGGAGCGCCTTCAAAGCGATGCACGTTTCGCAGAGAGTTATGCTCGCCAGCGAGCTGATAAAGGTTATGGGCCGGTGCGCTTGCGCGAAGAATTGCGCGAGCGTGGCGTTTCTGAGGCCGAGGTCGACGTGGCGCTGGAACAACTCGAGGTGGACTGGCGCGTGCTGGCGACACGGGTAATGCAAAAAAAGTTTGGCCTCGATGCTCCCGTCGACATCAAAGAAAAAGCCCGGCGCGCACGCTTTATGCAGTACCGAGGCTTTGCGGTGGAACATTACAGGTATCGAGAAGAAGATTAACGCCCGGAACGTCCGCTGTTTGGTCAGAATCCTTGTCTGGAGCATGCGTTCCAGTATTGCGGTGCTTAAGTAGCGTCTATCACCTGTACGAAGAGTTGCCTACTGGCCGGCGGGTCCTGGCGGTCACGTCCGTATGCGCGGATCGTGAATAGGAGTGCTTAGTCCCCGGTGGAGTTTCTATCTTCTTGAGCACGGCCGGTGTATCTTCCGATGGTGAACGGTGCCCTGGTTGCCATAGCCATCCATCCGCCACTCCATAATTTCCGAGGTATCCGCATAATGCAGAACGTATCGGCTGCAAGCTGGCGTAAACGCGCAATCAGTCAACGATTATTGATTTGCTTTGGCATGCTGCTTTTCACGCTCCCGCTCACTGCCGAGGACAATCCAGCGTATTTGATTGGGCGCGGTATGGCTGACGTTACTGGACCCGTATACGGGATGCAGTTATGGGGTTTCGGGCGCGCCGACCAGATTGGTGAGGGAATCCACATCCGCCAGCGATCGCGTGCTTTTGTGATTGCGCAGGCAGACGACCCCGCCCGGCGACTAGTATTTGTGAGTGCTGATCTAGGCAGCATTGATCATCACATCACGCTGGAAGTTGTTGAGCGACTGCAGCAACATTTTGGTGAGCTCTACAATTTAGATAATGTCATCATCAGTGCGACCCATACCCACTCAGGCTCTGGAGGTTATTGGCAGTCGCGCACTGCGACCGGCCTTGATGGAGGCCTATTCCCTGCACACTTTGAAGCTATTGTGACGGGCATCACGGCCTCAATTGTGACAGCCCATGAAGACGTGCAGCCCGGAGAAATACTGATTAACCGGGGCAATGTTCCCAACGCCGGTGTCAATCGGTCAGAAGTAGCGTACCTGGAAAATCCAGCGGCCGAGAGGTCTCGATACAGCGTTAACACCAATACCACCATGACTCTGCTGAAGTTTGTCGATGATTCGGGCCCTATTGGCATGTTGAACTGGTATGCGCTGCATCCTACTGCCATGAACTTTTATAATCGCCTCATCTCCGGAGATCACAAAGGCTATGCTTCCTTGCAAATGGAGCAGGAGCAGGGCGCGATGTATGAGTCTGCAGGCGACTTTGTGGCAGCCTTTGCACAGGCAGACCCAGGTGATGTCACGCCAAATACGAATCTGGACAATACCGGGCCGGGGGCTACTGATGTAGAGACCACCCGTATTATGGGTGAACGCCAGTTGCAGGCTGCGCAATTATTGTTTGATAGGGCGCAGGAGCAGTTGCGGGGTCCAGTCGATTCACGCCGTGTCTATGTTGACCTGAAAGGTTACGCGGTACAGGATGAATTCACCGGTACAGGCGTCCAGCACACGTGCCCATCTGCTTATGGCTACTCGTTCGCCGGCGGTTCAGGCGAAGACGGCGGTGGCCACTTCCTGTTCGAGGAAGGAATGACTGATCAGAGTATGTGGCTTGATTGGCTGATTCGTCTGGTCACCGGCGCGCCGGAGTGGACTGAGTCAGTGCAAACCTGCCAGACACCCAAACCCATCCTATTTGAAACGGGCACCGGCGAGCCGTCTCTGCAATCGCAGGTTCACTCCGTTACCGTCGCGCGTATCGGTCAACTGGTTATTCTCGCAATGCCTGCAGAAGCTACCACCATGGCCGGTCGTCGACTGCGCGATAGTGTAATGCAGGAACTGGGCCCCTGGGCGAAGTACATTGTGCTGGCAGGCTACTCCAACGGCTATGCTGGCTATGTCACTACTCCAGAGGAATACATGCTGCAACAGTACGAGGGCGGGCATACCCTGCACGGGCGCTGGACCCTGCCCGCTTATCAGCAGGTAGCGAGCGAGCTTGCAGCCTCATTGCAGTCAAACACCGAAGTGACCAGCGACGTTGAGTACGATGACTGGCGCGAAAAATCTGTAGGCCAACCACTGCCCACCGGTTCGGCTGGCTCTGCACCAGACCAAAAGCGCTTTGGTGACGCGCTGCCGCTGCCGTTGGCCCAACAGCGATACCGGAGTGGAGACACTGTTATTGCCGAATTTTGGTCCGGCAACCCGACTGCGCACTACCCGGCAGGTAGCAATTTTCTGCTGTTGGAACGTAAAACAGCAACAGGCTGGAAAGCGGTAGCAAATGACGGTGACTGGAATACCCGCGTGCGCTGGCGGCCTGAAGGTGACGCATATATTGCTGAGCTAAGCTGGGAGGTGCCAGGTGATGCAACTTCTGGTGAATACCGATTGACCCACCTTGGGTTCGACAATGACGGGAAACCCTTCAGCGGGGTATCGGACATTATCCGCATTGGTGATTAGAGTAGCGCGCACAATGGACCCTGGTGACTCGCCCCGAGAGTAATCGCGGAAATCATGAAAAATGCGGCCCGTGCATAAAGCAAGCTGTCACGGCGGGCCCGTTGAATTTGAGCTCGGCGAATACCCAGGCGTGATAACGTTAACCAGCCGGCAGGGACGTGCAAAAAGTTAAAACACTATATGCTTGGAGCAAAAGTTTCCGCCGAAGCAAGTTCCCAGTCTGTTCTCCACGCCTTGGGTAGGTCGTCCCCCAATAGACAATTTTTTGATACCGGAGGAAAGACCTCATCAAAGTGTTGATTGACACCATCTGCGCTGCGCCGCCAGATCAGGTGTGCGAACAATTTGCCTGGATCGTCCAATCCCATGGCGCCGATCATGTCGAACGCGGCACGCAGGGTGCGTTGCTGAAATCCGGCTACCCGCAGGTGTCGGCTTTCCACATCAAGGGCTTTGCCCCGTATCGGGTCCTGGGTGGCAATGCCCGTAGGACAATTGTTGGTATTGCACGACTGTGACTGGATACAGCCCAGAGACAGCATCATGGTGCGAGCGGCATTAACCAGGTCAGCGCCGATGGCCAGTTTGGTGACAATATCGAAACCGGTGGCTGTTTTACCCGAAGAAATAATTCGAATTTTGTCGCGTAGCCCGGTTCCCACAAGGCAATTGTGCACGAAGTTGGTGGCCTCCAGGCAAGGCACGCCAAGACGATTAGTGTACTCCACGGGTGCGGCGCCGGTGCCGCCTTCCGCGCCGTCGACAGTAATGAAATCAGGTGTAATCCCGGTCTCCAGCATGGCTTTACAGATGGCCAGAAATTCATACTTGCGCCCGATACACAATTTGAACCCCACCGGTTTTCCGCCGCTCAAATCCCGCAGTTTCACCACAAAGTTCAGCAACCCTTTGGGCGTGCTAAATTCGCGGTGGCCAGGCGGTGAGATAACGTCTTCGCCTACAGTCACCAGCCGGATTTTAGCGATCTCTTCAGAGACCTTTGCGGCAGGCAGCACCCCGCCATGGGACGGTTTTGCGCCCTGAGAGATCTTGATTTCAATCATCTTGACCTGTTCCAGACAGGCTGACTCGCCAAAGGCTTCAGCATTAAAGCTGCCATCGGCATTCCGACAACCGAAGTACCCGGTGCCAATTTGCCATACGATGTCACCGCCTTGGCGGTGGTAAGGGCTATATCCTCCCTCGCCGGTATTGTGGTAAAAATTTGCCCGCTTGGCGCCTTTGTTGATTGCCATAATTGCCTCGGCGCTGAGTGCACCAAAACTCATCGCCGAACAGTTCAGGCGCGCTGCGGTGTAGGGTTGCGTACATTGTTGGCCCCCAATCACAATGCGCATGGTATCTTCGCGAACCTCAGTCGGGGCTATGGAATGGGCTGCACCCAGCCAGCCGGCTGCAGTGATGTCGTGTTCGGTGCCAAAGGGCTGCGTATCGTCGAGGCCCTGGGCCCTGCGGTAGACGAGGTCGCGTTGCTCCCGGCTAAACGGCAGTTCCTCGGTATCACCGGCAACAAAATATTGGTGAATTTCTGGCCGGATAAACTCGAGCGCATAACGCATATAGGCTGCAACCGGATAGAGGCGATTCAGCGTGTGGGGGCTGAACCACATATCGTAGGCACCGGTGATGACATAGATGCCAAATATAATGCTGAAAAAATGCATTGGCGGCCAAACAACCCATGAGACATAGACAGAGATGGGGAAGACTATCAGCGTTATAATCCAGAATAGTTTCTGCATAAATGTCAAAACGTGTGCTCCTGTTTGAGTCTAACTGTACACTCGACGAAAAAATTGTGTGAACGCATCGCACCACCTTCATTCAGCATCGATTTGCGAATGCTGCGAGCCATAAAGTCCTCTGGCTGGACGTAAGGTTTTTGTAGAGCGTTCAGCGCAACAATACTAGTGTATCCCTCACGGTGCCACTAATTCCTGCCCGCTTTCGGCATTGCTGGAGCTTAACAAAACGATCGGCCTCCTACGGAACCGTTGTCGCATGTTAGCGTTGGCGATACGCGGTTACCTGACGTTCCTTGTTAAGTAGGAATAAGTGATTGACTTTGTTCGATAATTCTACGAAGCAATTGTTGGTGATTCGCTCGTAATGCTGGACAAATTTTTGGAGTTGGTCGTCATTCATAAGTTGAGCGGCCTGGTCTGGCGAGAGTGTGGCAGCTAGTTTGCGTTCCTGTTCGCGCCTCCAGTCAAACACGCAGTCAAATGAGGGAGCTCGGAGCATGATCCACTGATCGACCAGTTCGTACAGCGGCTGAAATTCCTGACGTAACACTTCATTGCTGTAGTGGCGCCACAGGCCATCAGGGTCTTCATAGCGCTCAAGGTCATTGCGTGGTCGCGACAAGTTATCGGGAGGTTCTGGCGTAGCTCCCAGACACCACCCCTCGAGAAAAATTATTTGAACGGGAGCGGTGATGGAGTCCCATTCGGTGATGGACCGCCTGTCATCTGCGGCCTTATCAAATCTCGGAATCGCGATGGATTCACAAGATTTGGCATCCAGGGCTTGTGTCAGTGTTCGCTGCAAAAGCTGTATATCGTGAGTCCCTGGTACGCCTCGTGTAGCCAACAATGGATGAGTTGAGGTTGCCAGAGTATCCCTTTCGGCGCGGGTGAGGTAAAAGTCATCCAACGATAGGGCGACCGCATTTTGTCCATGCTCCTTTACTAGCAAAGTACGCAGGTAGTCGGTGATGGTCGTCTTTCCAGATCCCTGGCAGCCGTTAATTGCAACCAGTATGGGTCGGGCGGCTCGGTCTTGGTGTGCGGCCAGGGTATGTGCCAGGGGGTTAAACCATTTAAGTGCAACTGTTAAAAAATCAATACCCAGCCCGTGGCGTTTCAGGAAGACCTGCTGCCATTCTGAGATGCTGTTTAGCTCGTTACTGGAGGACACTGCGTGCCTAACCGTGTTTTAGTTGAGTCAGCGTAAGGCGGATTCGATGCCAATATACGTTCTTATCGGAGCCACTAATCTAATCGAGTTCAGGCCCTGAGGGTTTCTTCCACAAAATCCAGTCGATCCTGCCCGAAGTACATTTCGTCGTCCATAAATAAAGTCGGAGTGCCGAAGATGCCGCGTTCCACGGCAGCCTCGGTGTTGGCTATCAATTGGCTCTTTACTTCTGGATTCTGGGATAACTCCAGTAGAGACTGTGTGTCGAATCCGTTTTTTGTCAGTACATCTGCGACAACGTCGGCCTCGCCCATATTTTTTTCCTGAAGCCATACCGCGTCATAGATTGCGGCAATGAGCGGCTCTTCGCAACCCAGGCGTTCGGCGGCTATAGCCATGCGCATCAGGTTGAGTGTATTGATGGGGAAGAAAGGATTGGGCTTTAGTTCCACATCGTAACGCTTTGCAAACCGTGGTAAGTCGTGAATCATCATATAATGTCCTTTGGCTGGAATAGTCACGGGGGACGCGCTACCGATGGCTTTGAATACTCCACCGAGCAGAATGGGTCTATAGATGACTTCCAAGGCGTACTGGGCAGACAATTGGCCCAAGCGCTTGTGCGCGAGGTACGCGGTGGGGCTGCCGAAGTCGAAATAGAATTCCAGTGACTTGCTCATCGTCTGCTCCATTATTTTCAGGTTTCTGCTGGGAGAATTGCGCTGATCAGCCCGTTTCTTCTGCCAGCAACGGGGCCAGCACCTGTTCGCTGTAAAGATGCAGGCTCTGCCAGGCTTTGTCCAGTGGCATGCCGCCAATCAGGGGATGAATTGCGGCGAAGAAGTCCGTGCGATCCCGATGCCGCTGCATGCATTCCTTTGGCGTGATGATCTCGTAGCGTTTTTCCGCCCGCAATGCCTCAACCGAATCACTGCTGAACTCCAGTGGGCGGTTGACGCCCTCAGTCTTCCAGCTGCTGTATTCGATGACCTCGTTCAAAAAGTACTGCCCCAGCTCTTCCCACGCCTGCTCGGGTTTGTCGTGAATAAACAGGATAGAAAAATCCGCCGGTGGAGAATGGGTAAAGCCCTGGTTACCGTATTTTTCTAGCTGCTGATAATAATATGCTTCCAGTACCGGGTCGGCCACGGGCGGTGCAAAGGGCAGGCCGAGGCGCGCAGCCCGGCGCGCTGCGGGCTTGCTCATGCCGCCCACCAGAAACATTGGGTGAGGTCGGCTGAAGGGTTTAGGCGTGACGTTGACCATCTTGCCGCGATACTCAAAAGGTTCGTCTTCCCAGGCTTTGAGTAAGGTTTCCAGCACATGATCCATCCACTTGCCGCGCTCGGCAAAAGGCTTGTTGGCAATGTGAAATTCCACTTCCCGGTAGCCCATGCCAGCAACAAAATTAAGGCGACCCTCGCTAAGCAGGTCCACCACGGCTATATCTTCCGCCAGCCGGATAGGGTCGTACAAGGTAACCAGGAGCGCCATAACACCAATGCTGCAGCGTTCTGTTCGTGCCGCGATGGCGGCAGCCATGGTGAGGGGAGAGGGCAGCCAGCTGTTCTCTGCCACGTGGTGCTCTTCGACATTGACACTGGAGAAGCCCTGTTGATCAGCAAAACTGGCCATGTCGATCGCTGCGCGATAGCGCTGTGCCCGCTGGGTGGGGTCAGCTTCTGCGCCGGTCATGTTAAGGCGCAAATTGCTGCTGATATTCATCAGTCTTTAATCAGGCCGCTTTTGGTGCGGCTTGGCTGCCCCTAATTAACGCGCCGGGTACCGCACCGGTGTGCTTACCGTTCTCCATAATTACCTGGCCACTGACGACGGTGGCGACATAGCCTCGTGCGCCCTGGAACATGCGTCGTCCACCTGCAGGCAAATCGAAAACAATTTCTGGGGTCTCTAATTGTATTTGTTCAAAGTCTATCAGGTTGAGATCTGCCTTCATTCCAACTTCCAGGGTACCGCGATCATCCAGTCCCACACAACGGGCCGTATCGTGGGTTTGCATTTTCACTACGTCCTCGAGACGGAGACGATGGCCGCGTTCCCGATCGCGCACGTAGTAGCTCAGCATTTGTGTGGGAACGCTAGCGTCACATAAGACGCCGCAGTGGGCGCCAGTGTCCGCGAGTGAAATCACGGTACTGTCATCTTCCAGTAATTCCACCTGGCGGCTCAGGTCGTTCGAGCCGTATCCGAAGCAGGGGAAATACACGACACCTTTACCGGCGTTTTCCATCATCAGGTCATAACAGAATTCTTGTGGTGGAACGCCTGCCTCGGCGGCTCTTACGGCGATGCTGTCCTCGGGCGCGGGTTCATAGTTCGGAGGATTTCCCAGCGGATACAACTTGTCATAGCCGCTGAGGATGGTGTCCATAAATTCGTCACCCATTGACGGCAGATCCTCAGCCAGAATGGCGGCGCGCACTTCGGGCTTTTGCAGTTCTGCCAGGCGCTCCTCGTGAGACATGACGGACAGCGGGCCGTAATTGGTGTGAAAACTGAAAGGGTTAATTGTGCCATCCCAGCTCAGTAGTATATTTACTGGACGAGCACCGACGTGGGGAATCAGCTGTGCGCCCTCGGCATTGGCCTCGCGACTATATGCCAGTTGTTTCAGTACACGATCCCAATCTGCCTCCTCGCGGAAAAACAGGACGAAGTTAATTTGGCAATTGTTGTCGATGGACAGGCGCTTCATCCAATCCATTTCCTGTTCCCAATTGTGAAAGTCAGAGACCAGACCAAAGATGCCTTTGCCGCCAAGCTCACCGATGACTTTGCCAATGCCTAACAGCTCGGCCTCGTCTGCATAGGTGCCCGGCATAGCCTGCTCGCCGCCGGTGGTGTGTAACTCTGTGCGCGAGGTGGTGAAACCAATAGCGCCGTGTTCAATACCTTCCTTGACGATGGCGGCCATCGCGGTCACATCTTCGGGGGTTGCCAATTCGTTTTTGGCTCCACGCTCTCCCATCACGTAAGTGCGCACCGCGCAGTGGGGTACCTGTGCGCCCACATCGATGGCCCGCGGAAACTTTTCCACTGCATCAAGATATTCTGGAAAGCTCTCCCAATCCCATTTCACGCCTTCGTGCAGTGCGGCTCCGGGAATGTCTTCCACGTCTTCGACTACGGTAATCAGGCGCGCCTGTGCTTCCTTATTGGGCTCGCAGGGCGCAAACCCGATACCGCAATTGCCCATAATAAGAGTGGTAATACCGTGGTTTGCCGCCGGGCTGCACAGCGGATCCCAGGTGGCCTGGCCATCCATATGTGAATGCACGTCCACCCACCCAGGGGTCAGCAGTTTCCCTTTGGCATCGATTTCTCGCGAGCCATCGGTTTTGACTTCGCCGACAGCGATAATTTTGCCGTTGGCGATGCCCAGGTCGCCGGGAAAGGCGGGTTTGCCTGTGCCGTCAACGATTGTTGCGTTTCGAATCACCAGATCGTACATATGTATAGTCTCCCGCTCAGTATTGCTTCAGTTTACTTAACTTTTAGAGGGACGGGTTAGTGAAGTCAGGTCAAATGCTTCGGCCGGTTCAAATTTGACGACCTTGCTGCCGCTGGCTTCTCTATTTCCTGATTTCACCCGGTGACGGGGTGAAATCCAAGACACTGTGCGGATACTCGTCTATGGTTAGCAGCTCTTTAATACAATTAGCTTGGAGGCAATATCTATGACCCTGAATCGACGTGATTTCGCGCTGGCTTCGCTCTCAACCCTCGGCGCCTTTGCGCTTGGCCCAGCACAGGCAGCTACATCACCGGTAAATCGACGTATAGTGCTCGCCTCACGCCCGGTGGGAGCTCCCACATTGGATAACTTCGCATTGGAATCGGTACCGGTGCCTAAGCCGGGTGATGGCGAGTTGCTGCTGCGGACAAAGTATCTCTCACTGGATCCCTACATGCGAGGTCGCATGAACGCAGGGAAGAGTTACGCAGACAGAGTGGAGCTGGGTAATGTCATGGTGGGTGGTACGGTCAGCGAAGTCGTTTCCTCCCAAAATGCGGCATTTGTTGCAGGGGACCTCGTTACCGCCTACGCGGGGTGGCAGGACTATTCCGTGTCAAATGGCAACGATCTGATGAAGCTGGACCCCCGAATTAAACCGTCTTCTTACGCGCTGGGGGTGTTGGGTATGCCTGGACTCACGGCCTACGTGGGCCTTTTGGATATCGGCGATCCGAAGCCCGGTGAAACTGTGGTGTTGGCCGCCTCTACCGGTGCAGTTGGCTCTGTAGTAGGCCAGATCGCCAAGCTCAAGGGTTGTCGGGTGGTAGGTATTGCGGGCGCGAAAGAAAAGTGCGCTTACGCGGTGGACGTCCTGGGTTACGATGCTTGTATCAGCCACTATGACAAAGACATGGGACGTCAACTGGTCGAGGCCTGCCCCGATGGTATCGACGTTTATTTTGAAAACGTCGGGGGCAGTTCCTGGGAGGCGGTGATGCCACTACTGAACAACTTTGCGCGCGTGCCGATTTGTGGACTGATTGCTCATTACAACCAAACCGAGTTGCCACCAGGGCCGGACCGGGTCTCTCTGTTACAAGGCATGATATTGCAGCGCAGCTTGAAAATGCAGGGTTTTATCGTCAGCAATTACCGCGATCGTATCCCGGCCTTTATCGGCGATATGAGTGTCTGGCTAGCCCAGGGAAAAATAAAGTACCGGGAAGATGTTGTGGACGGGCTGGAAAATGCGCCGGAAGCGTTCCTCGGGTTTTTTAGCGGCGCCAACTTCGGGAAACTGGTGGTGCGGGTAAGTTGAGGCGGGTCAACGCTGCAAAAGTAGAGCAGCTTACTTTTCTTTGTAGTTTTGATCGGACATACCATTGGCTGCACCGATAGAGATCGGCACGACCGCCTGGTCCTGGGGCTCGCTCGGTGCTGCCGATTCGCTCTGCGCCCAGGCTGAGAAAGCACAGGCCATGGGCTTTCATTCGTTCTGGCTGCCGGAAAATCATTTTGGCAAGCGCAGTGCGATTCCCTCACCGCTGATGCTTCTGGCAGCGGTAGCCGGTCGCACGCAGACTATTAGGTTAGGGTGCACCTCGTACCTCTTGCCAATCCGTCACCCGCTGCTGGCGGCGGAAGACGTGGCGGTGCTGGATCAGCTCTGTCAGGGCCGATTAATTCTTGGTGTGGGTCGCGGGCTTTCGGACGCGATGTTCAAGGCTTTTGGGGTGGATTCCGCCAACAAGCGCAAGTTGTTTCAGGCAAATTTGGAGATTATGCAACGCGCCTGGCGTGGTGAGCCTCTGGACTATGATGAGAATGGTACGCCCATATGTTTGGCGCCCTTGCCCGTGCAGCAACCGTCACCGCCAATCTGGGTAGCGGCATTTGGCCCCCTTGCCTTGCAGCAGGTGGCACGCCTGGGCCTTCCCTATCTTGCCTCGCCCATAGAATCTCTGGCAGTGCTCGAACAGAAGTATCAGCGTTTTCATTTGGATGTCTCAGCCGCAGGGCAGGGTACTGTGCGCACCATTCCTGTCATGCGCTCGGTGTTTGTTACTGATAGCACTGACGAATCCACGCGAGTGCGTGCGGCGCTCGAGCACGCTGTCCCCTCATCCATGCGCCCTGATCCTGTTTCGGTGGACGATTGGGCTATTGTGGGCGATCGGCACTACGTGCGCGATAAATTGGCCGAGTATGTTGCGCGGCTCAAACTCACTTATCTGATTGTTCGGGCGGGCATTGAAGGTGTCAGTGAAGTAGCACAGCTACGCAGTCAGGAAACAGTGCTGAACGTTATTGAAGGACTGTAGATCGGGGATGTATCAAATAGTGGCAGCTTACCGAGCCAGTTTTCGGATCGCCAAAAAGGTCGCATTATCCGCATTGTCCGGCCCCAAACGCATACGCTGGTTGAGTAGTTCCCCTGTGGCTACCCGGATCTCCGGCGATGCGAGTAGCACTTTGTAATCGCCGTCCTTAAGTAGTGACCACGCGCCGTCACTGGCTAGGCAGATTAGGTCACCCGAAGGCAGGTCCCATTTCTCTATGCGAATGTCCAGTGGGTGGGCTCCACCCAATGCTTGCGTGATCAGGTTATGATCAGGATCTAGCGCCATTTCGCTATCGGTGATTTCGCCCGAAGCATATTTCATTTCGGTAACCGAATGATCCCGCGTGCGTTTCACCAGCCCCACTTGGGAATACTGCATTACACGGGTATCGCCAATATGACCTGAATACGTGCCACGCGGGGTTACGGCGAGAATAGCGAGAGTCGTTTGTGGTGGTTGCAGCTCTTCGGATTCGGCCAGGTCACGTGTCGCGTCATGTGCCCGATTAATCAGTTGTGTGATCAAGTCCGGAATATTGTTGGAATGGCTTTCTGCTCCCCAGCTTCGCTCTATGGCGGCAATGGCAACTTCGGCTGCCTGCCCGCCGCAGCGGTGACCACCCATGCCGTCGGCGACGGCAAACCAATAGATACCGTCGGCCTCATTGGCTAATACGAGGAAGCGATCCTGATTTTCCTCTCTGGAGCCGATCGCAGTAAAACTGGCGTATTCCAGCATATTCCCTCATTTGACGGTTTTCTTCCTAAAACCAGTATAGTGCGAATTCAAGCTTAGGGTTGTGCCGGCCAATTATATATTCTCCCATTAGAATATCGGGAGATAGCCTTGACCGTCTTTTCCGTGTTTGACATGCTCTTAATACGCTAAATTTTCTGCAGCCTGAAGGTAGCAGATTATTACTAGAGTAGATCAAGTCACTCGGCCTGCATTTTGATGGCGTGCAGCGGTTTAATTTGTAATTAGAGATGAAGGTTTTCAACATGTCTGAAACTATGATGCGCGAAAGTGAAGCCCCGGAGCTGCAACCTACCAAGCTGAGCTTTCTCGAGACTCTGCGCCTGGTTCGCAAGAGCTATGTTAATCCTCTGGAGCACGCTCAGGAGCTTCAGTCTCGTTTCGGCAATGCGGTGATGCAGAAATTTTTCCGCATCACGTTTGTCAATCTGTATGGTGCTGATGCCCACCGGCTCGCATTGGTCAACACAGGCCAGGTGTTTTCCAATAAGAAAGCCTGGGACCAGATTATTGGCCGGATATTTCCCAACGGCTTGATGTTGCGAGATGGCGATGACCATCGATACCACCGTCGCTTGATGCAGACCGGATTCAAGGTCGAAGCCATGCGACGCTACATGCTCGAAATGGGTCCACAAGTTCAAAAAGCGGTTGCCGAATGGCCGGTGATTTCCGGCGGGCCGATGTTGGCATTTCCAACGTTTAAAAAAATGACACTGGACCTCGCCGCCACTATTTTCCTGGGAATGGATCTGGGCAAAGAAGCCAATCGGATTAACAACGCCTTTGAGACTACTGTGGCCGCTTCTATGCCGCTTCTTCCTCTTGCGATACCCGGAACACTATTATGGCGTGGTATTCGTGCGCGCAATTATATGTGTGAGTACTTTCAGCGGGAGTTACCGTCCAAACGCGCGGGAAGTGGTACTGATATGTTTTCACTGCTGTGCAAAGCGACGGACGAAGAGGGCAATCAATACACGGACCAGGAGGTGATCGATCACATGATCTTCCTGATGATGGCCGCACACGATACCACTACCAGTACACTCACCAGTATGACCTACGGACTGGCGCGTAACCCGCAGTGGCAGCAGCGGTTGCTCGATGAAGTGAATGGCTTGGGGGTGGATCAGCTGCGTTACGAAGATCTTGAGCGCATGCCGCAGACGGAGTGGGTGATGAAGGAGGCGCTGCGCATGTACCCACCCTTGTCGACGCTACCAAAATTCAACCTCAAAGCTTTTGAATTTGAAGGGTTGAAAGTTCCGGTCGGGGCTATGGTGGCAACGTACCCCATTCACACACACTATATGGAGGAATATTGGTCTGAGCCGAAAAAGTTCGATCCCTTGCGATTCAGTGAGGAACGAATGGAGCACAAACGCCACCCCTATTGCTGGGTGCCGTTCAGCGGGGGAGCGCACATGTGTATTGGTTTGCATTTTGCCATTATGCAAGTGAAGCTTGTCATGTTTGAGATGCTCCGGCGATACCAGTGGTCTACCAAAGACGGTTATGAGATGCCGGTACAACAATCTCCGATTTCTAAACCGCGCGATGGGCTGCCGGTGTATTTCGAATTGCGGGATTGATGCTATTTACATCGTTTCAGCCAGTTTAGTCTGTCACTTAATCGACGGCATCCACCCAGATAGGAGAGGACCAGGCCCGTTCCTGGATAGTCGAGGGAACATGCGTTGGTGGTGCCTGACCCAGTCGCAGAGAGTCATACGTTGACCAGCGACACGTTGGATTCTGCAAAACCCTCACGTAGTAAAAAGCAGTTTGGTCCGGTCGATAAGCCGGATCTTTCCAGGCTGCGACTAATTGAGCGGCGCCTGAATCGCCGAGTATTGTGCAGTTACTGATGTCTACCGAGGCGCCATTGTTGGGGCAGCGCTGCGTGACAGGATCGACCTGTAAGCCGTCGGAGCAGCTAATGTCCTGAACAAGTTCGTGTGTCTGTCCTTGGTCGTCTATCCAGCCTTTAATCATCTGAATCCGCTGCAGTGGCGCGCTCATCAGGTCGGCGCTCGCCCAGACAAAAAATGTAGGACTGTCCGCTTGCTCAATATCGGGAACCAATACGCCGCCCATGGGGACGCCACCCGTGGTAGCAAGTGCGACCGCATCGACGGCATCGATGATGCTCTCATCGAAGCCCCATCCAGCAAAGAATCGCAGGCTTATACGCGGCCCGGAACTGGCATACGCCTCTCGGCGCTGCATTGCAGAAAAGATGGCATCGCGTGTATTTTCCTCCGCCCATACTGCGGCTAATCCACCGGAGGTGTGAAATTGCAAGGTCGACTCATAGGGTTTGCGATCTGGCCATTCCGTGATCCGGCGAATGGCCGGGGAAGAGGCGGCAGCTACTTTGCCGACAAAGTCCCACTCTTCAGCGTCGCCCGGGTTGGAATTGTGGGTGTCGGTAGAGCCGATAACACCGAAGGCCAGAGGATTAAATCCCAGTTCCCGGTCCAGCTCTAGGCCAACCTTCAGACCCTGGCGGGTGAAGCCGGTGGTAAAGGCGCATCCTGATTCCTGACCGGGCTCGCAGGGCTTTAGTACCTGGCTGAATGCGCATTCTTCGTCTGTTGCACCTACGCCCAATGCACACTCCGACGCCCCCTTCACCTGATACACCTCAGCCAGCGGCTCGCGACGTTGTCGCAACTTCCAGGCTTCTTCATCGTAGGTTCCGCCGTCCCAGGTGTGGCGACTGTAGAACAGACCCCAACCCTTATTCATGTTGTGGGGAATCGTCAGGAAATCACAATCTCCAACACAGGACTCTTCGAGTGCCCGCCACAGCGCAACAGCGCTTCCTGCATCGAAGTAGGAGGTAGCGTGTTCCGGGAGTGTGGTGCCATTGAAAATGACATTGCGATGATGCTTTCCAGAGTCGGGTAGCGGGGGAGAATACTCGTAGGCGGAAAAGGCAGTCAGGACCCCGGGTTGATTGTGTTTATCCGCCAGAGCCTGATATCGAGCCCAGTCGCTGTTGCTGTCGCGAAAACAGCGCTGGGGATCGGATTCGTCGAGGGTGCAAATAGGCAAGCTTGCCTGTGTCGGTTGTTGGCGGGCTTTATTGCTGTAGACGCCGGCGGCTCCATTATGAACGGGGTCTTCTGCTGGACCGCTGGCAAATGCTTTCACCAGTAAAAAGGTCGTAACGTTGGGCGTCTCCATGATCCAGCAATTGAGACTCTCCATTACGGACAGGCCTTCATCACCGCAGCGGGTGCGCAGGCCAAAAGTCTCCGCATGATCGGTAATTGCGACAAAGTCCAGAGGGCGGGATAACTGCATTAGTTCGCCGCCTGCGTTTCGTAGAGAGTCGCCCTGGGCGAAGCGGTAAGCATCTTCGATGGTCAGCGTGGTGCCAAACAAGACCGCATCAAAACTCTCCACCGTGTGCACATGAAGATCACCCCAATAGACATTTTTCAGAGGATTGTAAGGCTGGGTTTGTCCCGGTTCTGGCATGGGAATCGTAACTGCACTGTCATCCTGTAGCGCATAATCGTCTAGCGCTGTAGAAACGGCGGTGCCGCGATAAAGCGCGTAAACATCCCGCCCGCCTGCCAGCCAAAGTGCCAGTGCTGCGATTGAAACAAGCAGCAGTATGACGATCAGGGTTTTTTTCAACATTTTTTCACCCAGTGTTATGGATTTTTCGGGAATTTAGACTGAAGCGCTTTGAGGGCTCTATTAAACGCGCAACCTGCGTCACTATCAATCTGAGTTGTGCAGAATATCTATTGGTTATGTTCGGCAGGACACGAAAAACACTGTGGGTATGATGTCGGCTAGAACGGTTCACGAAGGCACTAGTCGGTCGGTGAGTCTGCGAAGCCAAAAGTAGTTTTCAGAAATGCTATCCGCTGCAGCATCGATTTTTTAGCAATTTCGCTTTTGGTATTGCCGTCATATCCGTGAATGGTCTGCTGCGTTTCATTAACTGTTACTTCAATACTTTGTGCTTGTAGTCCGCGGACATAATTCAGTCCCTCGTCCTTCAGCGGGTCAAATTCGGCTGTTTCCACGTAGCTCGGAGGCAGGGCTTGCAGTTCGCCGAATCCCGGGGCGGCATAAAGTGGCGTTTCACTCTTATCATAGCCACTCAAATACATATCCCACATGCGCCGATTAGAGGTGGCATTCCACAGAGGTACATCTACGAAGTCGGTGGCGGAAGGTGTTGAGCAGCTGTTGTCCAGCACCGGGTAAATAAGAAGTTGTGCGCAAAGATTCAGGAGCTGCTCGTCTCGGGCTTTTTGTGCCACGCCTGCTGCCAGCGCGCCTCCTGCGCTGTCACCGCCCACGGCGACACGGGTGATATCGATGCCGAGGTTGTCCGCTTGCTGCGTCACCCATTCAAGCGCTGCGTAACTATCGTTGAAACCACAGGGGAATGGGAATTTTGGGGCTAGCCGATATTCGACAAAAACAACAATACAGCCCGCCTCATTGGCGTATCGCTCACAACTTTCAAGGTGTGTGCTGGCATAGCTCAGTGCAAAAGCCCCACCGTGGTAATAAAGCAAAGCAGGTCCGGGTTTTTTCAGGCCGTGGGGTGTCATTACTATGATTTTGAAGGGGTCCCCGTCGGTGCTGGTTAACGTGTGCCTGGCGACGCCAAGATTGTAAGAGCGCTTAGTGAAATAACGTTGCACCTTCATCAATGAATTGATTAGCCACAGAATTAGTGGGCTGAACTTTAGCGTGACTACTGGAAATTTGGCGAAGTCAGTGTGGATGTCGTAGGGTTTGTTCATGGTTTTTGCCATTTCGGGTCAGGGCGTGAATAGAGAGTAGCAAAGGAACCGGTTTCGACAAATGGTTTCCTGTTGCATTGGGTACAAAGCGCGTTGTCACAGGATAAGGCCCGCCAAACAGCCAGTCATGCAGGTTGCCAGCAGGCCAGCCCAAACTGATCGTGGGGCGAGACGCAGAATATCTGCCGAACGTTCCGGGCACATCGCAGTCAGGCCGCCTATCATGATGCCCAGGCTGCCAAAATTCGCAAAGCCGCAAAGGGCGTAAGTCATGATCAGGCGGCTGTGTTCGCTCAGTACACCCGGTTCCAGTGCAGCCAGTTCCAGATACGCTACTAATTCGTTGATGAACACCTTGGTGGCCAATAGCTCCCCGGCAATATGGGCTTCGTTCCAGGGTATGCCTGTCAGCCATGCCAGCGGAGCCAGTAGCTGTCCAAATAGGCCGACCAGAGTGAGGGGCTCGGTACCTGTGGGAATCAGTGCCAATCCCTGGTCGACGAGATAGACCAGCGCGACAAAGACTATCAGCATGCCAATAATATTGGCTAATAGACGCAACCCTTCTCCCGTTCCGCTTACCAGTGCGTCCATACTGCTGCTGTAGGGCGACTGCATGGTGACGGCCACAAGGTTTGCATCGCCCTCCGGCGGCAGCATAACGGCGGCAAGCATTAAGGCCGCGGGGGCGCTTATCAGGGAGGCGACCAGAATATGGCTGAGGGCGGCGGGCACTGTGGCAGCGAGGATACCCGCGTACAAGCCCATGACGGTGCCAGCCACTGTGGCCATGCCACAGCTCATCAGCATTAATAATTCGCTGTTGGACATCGATCGAAGATGGGGCTTGATTAGGAGGGGCGCCTCGACCATGCCAATAAAAATAGAGCTGGTGGCTCCCATACTGATCGCGCCGCTAAGCCCCATGGTTTTTGCCAACAGTCGGGACAGGGCGGATATGGCAGTTGGAATCACCCGCCAATGCCACAGCAGTGCGCTTAGGGCGGCGAATACAATCACTATGGGTAGAGCGCGAAAGGCCAGCACAAAACTATGTTGTGGGCCGGTGACCTCAAATGGAGAAGGTGCACCGCCAAGAAAGCCAAATACCATGGCTGTTCCCTGCTGAGTTGCCGCCTCAAGGGTCAACATGAGCTTGTTTACCATTAGTAGCGCATCCTGTAGCGGTGCGACTTTCAAAAACAATGCGGCAAGGAGTAGCTGGGCCAGCAGACCAGTGACAACCAGGCGCGTGGGAAAGCGCCGACGATTGCTGCTGGTAAGCCATGCGAGCAAAATGATACACGGGAGGCCTAACAGGGCCTGGGACATAGTGTGAGGCTCGTGTGGACAAAATTAGACGGTAGTGGAGCTGTGCAAAAAAGTCCATTCCGCAGAAGAGCTCAGGCCCCTGGCGTATGTTTTCCAGGTGGAGTGGCGGTAAATGTAAGTGAAAACGTGAAAAGCGTGTCTCAATACTCTTTACTTGATTCAGCGCCGGGCCAAAGGCGTTACTTAGTCGCGCCATGAACAAGTAGCAACGTTGGTTTGTGTCCGCCGGGGTTTGACTTTATAGACACGTATAGGGTGATTCGCCGTTCGGCTTGTTGACTGCTCTGATGTGGTTCATGCTTGCATGGGTGCCACTTTCGGAGATGGAACACATGTTATCCAAATTTGACGACTACCCGATTCATCAGACAGCGGAACCTGTCTTTCACACTGCTTCCAGTGATCGATTTTTTTATGATCGCTACTGGTACAACGGTCACGCCCAGGATGGCAGCTTTTACTTTGGGGTGGGAATGTGCCGTTATGCCAATCTCGGCATCCTCGATTGCGGTCTGAGCCTCGCTATCGACGGACACCAGTATGCTTTTCATGGTTCACGTCGGGCACCTCAGGAGCCCACTGATACCAGTGTCGGGCCTTTTGCGTTGCAAATACTGGAGCCTATGGGCCGACACCGCATTTTGATCGAGCCCAATGAGACCGGAATTGAATGTGACCTGGTATTTACACCGCGTACCGCCTGCGTTGAAGAGGGTCGCCAGACGCTGCGTAACGAACGCCATATTGTGATGGATGCAACGCGGCTGGATCAGTTCGGGTTTTGGTCTGGCTGGATTCGCTATGACGGGCGCGAACTGAAAGTTGATGGACGCACTACCTATGGTTTGAAGGACCGGTCCTGGGGAATCCGTCCGGTCGGAGAGTCTTTTACGGGTGGCGCGCCCCTGCCGGAGTTTCAGGCGGTGCACTTTTGCTGGATGCCGATAAACTGGGAAACAGAGTGCAGCCTTGCCGGGTGGTTTGAAGATGGCACGGGCCATCAATGGCATACGGACCAGGCTTTTTTACCACACTATACGAGTATGGATGCGATTCCCGGTACCAGCGATCCCAGCGCACGGGTTTGGCAGGGCGAGGTGGAGCACCAGATCACCATGATCCCTGGTACTCGCCGGGCAAGTTCGGCAGTTATCACTATGCATGACCGCTCGGGTGAGAGTATGGAGGTGCACCTGGAGCCCGTGTTGGTGCATCGAATGAAGGGCCTGGGCTACCAGCACCCTGAATGGGGCCACGGCAAGTGGCACGGGGAGCTGGTAATTGCCGGCGAGAGCTTCAAGGACGGTGATCTGGACCCTCTCGCGCTGGAAAATATACATGTCCAGCAAGTCGTGAAGGCGACCTGCGGCGACAAAGTCGGGCACGGAGTGTTGGAACAGATGCATCTAGGACCTTCGACGAAACTGGGATTTGAAGATTGGTTTGACGGTGCCAGATAAGTGGGCATTCGCGTTGGTTAGTGGGTATCTTTATACTGGGCCACAGTGAAAACGTGAGAGGTGCGGCATGGCAAAGCGTAGATCGTTGTTGATGAGAGTTGTCAGATGGCTATCGCTGCTCGGCGCACTGAGCGTTGCTGTGGCCATGTTTGCAATCTGGCGAGTCGGTGCCTGGCACCTGATATTCCCCTCCCACGATCACGATACGGTGGCCCCCACTATCCCTTCCGGTCTGGCTTCCCCCTCAGTTCTGGTCTTCAGTAAAACCAACAGTTTTCGTCACCGTGATGGCATCGAAGGTGGCGCAAAGGCTTTGCAGTCCATTGCCAAGAAGAACAACTGGGGTATGTTCCACACTGAAAATGGGGCTGTCTTCAACCAACAGGATCTAGTGCGATTCGACGCCGTCGTATTTCTCAATGCTTCAGGCGATGTCTTCAGTGAGGCACAGGAGCAGGCATTCCAGGCATGGATGCAGGCCGGTGGTGGTTGGCTGGGGATTCATTCAGCGGGAGACGATTCGCACCTCGGCTGGCAGTGGTACCGGGATAATTTCATCGGCGCGAACTTCACCGCCCATATTATGGGTCCTCAATTTCAGCGAGCCAGTGTGGTGCTGGAGAACCAGGAGCACCCGGCCCTTAAGGGCCTGCCCGATGTCTGGCAGCATGAGGAAGAATGGTACTCCTGGGAACAGAGTCCCCGGGTCGAGGGTTTTACCATCCTCGCCACACTTGATGAAGACTCCTACTCTCCTGTACAAAAGTTTATGGGTGATGAGCGCGATCTGCGTATGGGAGATCATCCCGTGGTGTGGGCAAACTGTGTCGACGAGGGGCGCAGTGTTTACGCCGCTATGGGGCACAAGGCAGAAGCCTTCGAGCAGCCGCAGTTTCGGCAGTTGATCGCCAATTCACTTGCCTGGTTGATGGCCCCGGCGGGCGAGGGTTGTCCTTAGAGCGGGTGCATTGCATCGGCTCCAGGATACGAGCGCTATGTTAGCGTGATCACCTCAGTTTCCAGCGGTGTGATGGCACCCTCAGGCAACTGAAAACGCCAAAACATGATGCCGTAGGGACGCCCCTCAGTGTCTAGCCAGTTGGGGCGACCAGGATCTTTGTGCGCTACGATCATCTCAAAACTGCCGTTTTCTTCGTACACAGTCTGAGCCCTGTTTAGCGATACGCTGCGCTCTTCTTAATCAAAGGTCTGCAGGAAGCGATTAAATAACACCAGGTTGGAAAAGCGACATTTCGGGAAGCGCCCGCGGATTAGCAGTGCCTGGTTGGGTCCCAGTACAAAGGGTGCCATGCTGTAAACATTGTCTCGGGAAGCATAAGTAATGGCCTCGTGACTATTGTCTTTTTTCGGTGGGACAAACTGGTTGGGTATCCGCGACACCCACGCTGGGCTGTTCTCATTGTTCATAGTGATGACGTTACCTTTGACAAAGGTCGCAACACGACGAATTCCAGCAGCGATATCAGCGTCGTTGGGGGTGCGTCTTGGTGGTACTTTGTCTAGATTCCCTATATCTATCGGAATGTGATGCAGACGATCATTGTTGATGCACTGTTCGCGCTCGTAATAGTGGCGAGTAGTAAGACTGCTGGCACCTTTGGTCATAGGCAGCCAGTTACCGTCCACCTTTTCGGCGCTCACGATAATTTCATAATCGCCATTTTTGTCCGCCGTGAACTGCGTGTCGTTGAGTGTTGAACCAATACCATCACCGTCCGTGCCCGCGCCCAGTTCTATGGTGAAGCTGGTATAGGTTGCATCGGCTAAGTTCCCGCGAATGCGGTAACTGTGTTGGTCATCGATAACGGCGGAGTAGTAGCGCGCGTCGGGATTATCTCCGAGCAGTTTCTTGTGCTGGTTGATAAAAGAACTAAAAAACGGACGGGCGGGATCCCCTTCGAGCCAGCACTGAAGGGCGTGCATGGTTGCGTGCAAAAGCACTCGTCGAGCCTCTGCGAAATCCTGAGGCGTGCGCAGCTTCCACTGCGGACTGGAAAATTCCGCCTCCAAATCGTCCATTGTTTGTTGCAGTTCCGCGAGCGCCTGCGCAGCCTGACTGTCTGGGTTTTTCAGGTCGGCGGCAGAAATTGTTGACGAAAGCAGCCCGCCTACTAATCCGCTGAGGGCGGCGCCTTTTATTAATTCGCGACGTTGCATCGTGTTTACTCCTTCAAATGAGTGGCGGGACGGGCGCGGGAGCGTTCAGGTGCCAGCAGGTGGACGTTGCCCGCCGCACAGTACATCGGTGACGCGCTCGGTGTCTAAGTACTCCTTCAATTTAATTAGTTTGCCGTTTTGGAACTCAAACAGGAAGTGGTACTCATTGCTATAGATCTGGCCCGAGATGTGTTTGCCCTCACTGGTGGCTTCCACTGCGACTTTGTCGCTTTCGCCCACCATACCCAAAATCGAAAACTTCAGTCCATCGGGGAACACGTCGAAAATCCCACCGGCAGTGGCTGCGACCTGATCCCGGGTAAAAATACCGGATATCAACGTATTACCCATGGTTTGTATGCTGCCTGCTTCGGCATAGGCATTGACGACAAAGTCTACATCGCCGCAGTTCAGGGCGGCGAAGAATTTCTTGACGATGGCCTTGTTGGTGTCGCTGTTGTCACTCATGGTGGGATTCCGGTAGTCGTTGAAGAATGCTGTTCGGCTTTTTGTGTGTGTGGCGATGATTCATAAGGGTACCTTGCCCCGCTGGGATTTGAGCTGACCGCGTTTGGTTTTACTGTCCACTCGTCGCTTCTGACTACCGCGAGTCGGTTTGGTAGGTTTGCGTCGTTTCCGTGGTGTCCCCGCAATTATCACCAATTCCCGCAAGCGCGCCAGTGCGTCCTCGCGATTTTTCTCCTGGCTTCGAAAGCGTTGTGCCTTCATCACCAGTACGCCTTCACCGGTAATGCGTTGGTCCCTGAGTTTACGTAGTCCTGCCTTGTAGCTGTCCGGTAGTGAGGAAGCTTCAATATCAAATCTTAGGTGCACTGCCGAGGATACCTTGTTGACGTTCTGGCCTCCGGCTCCCTGCGCGCGAATCGCCTGAAACTGAATCTCCGTCAACGGAATACTCACATGGTTCGATATTTTTAAACGCATAACATGCCACTATCTTTATTCGCCGGCTTAGAACGGGTTCCGCTAGCGATTGCGGCCCAGTCTTTCATGTGCATCTACCCACTCATTGGTGCGTGTTTCCCGATCAATCTTGGCGGCAGCGCCCAGGGAGAGCTCGCCGGCAAGTGCAAGCGCCGCGGCAATTTCAGCTAACTTGAGCGCCTTGCCCGGTCCGAGGCAGTCCATAATCTGCAGGCATTCTCTCTGGGTGGGTAGGGCGGTGCCGCCGCCGTAGGTGGCCAGGATGAGTGCCGGGAAAGTGATAGAGAAATAGTAATCGCCCTCCCGGGTGACCTTGTTATAAGTTGTGCATTGATTCGATTCGCCAATATTGGCGATGTCTTGCCCTGTGGCTAAGTATAATGCGGCCAGACCATTGGCCGGATGTGCAGCATTGTTGGATGAGTTTGTGAGAAAGGCACTGAGAGTACTGATGCCCTGCCCGTAGTGCATTTGTTGAGGTGAAATCCGCAGGTTGTTGATCATGACATCACGGGGAATGGTGATCTCGGCGGTGACTCTTCTTCCGCGGCCCTTGAGTAGATTGACTGAGGAGGTTTTTTTCTCAGTGTCGAAGTTGCCCGACAGTAGGTAGTGGGAAATTCCTTCAAATTCCTTGTGAATCCATTCACAAGCGACGAAGGTCGCCTTGCTGGTCATATTCTGTCCAGCAGCATCGCCGGTGCTGTAGTCGAAACGGGTAAATATCATGTTGTGGGCGTGGTAGTGCTCAATCTCATTTAGTTTGCCCACCGAGGTGCTGGTTTCTGCTATCGCCTTAATGCGCTCGAAGTTGCTATCCAGCCACAACCCGAAATCTCGCGCTTCGCGTGCGCTTGGAAAGACGAATACAGGAGCCCGCTGCATGGCGTCGCCGGAAACGGTGGTAATTACGCCTCCGCTCTCCCTGATTACACGCATGCCCCGGTTGTAGCTGGCCAGCATGGTTCCTTCGACGGTGGCCATGGGCACATAAAACTCGCCGTTGGCATGCTCACCATTAACCAGCAGCGGCCCCGCCAGACCGACCGGAACTTGAACCACACCGAACATGTTTTCTATATTCCCCGACATTTCCTCGGGATTAAACGAGAATTGCCTCGTATGCTCAAGATTCGCTGCCGTGTTCTCTTCTATAAAACGCTGGCGCTCCTTGATGATATCCCGGCTGTAATCGTTGTCCTTTGATCGGGGTATTTTCTTACTCATTCCAAGTTCCCTGCT
>TARA_R110002072_G_scaffold69472_2_pt1 | contig 25489 bp, 25 predicted proteins | sample TARA_R110002072 | Tara Oceans TARA_R110002072 (sample SAMEA4397118) | marine metagenome | biome: Polar Biome; feature: [SRF] surface water layer (ENVO:00010504); material: water (ENVO:00002006), including particulate matter (ENVO:01000060) such as... | depth 5 m | reverse complement strand
CAACCTTCGATGTCTCCTCCGCGTTTGCTGATGAACCAATCGATGCGATGGCGACTGAAACGCCTAAAAGACCAACGCGAAAAATTTGTTTTGCATAAGACATGACTGAACTCCTGATGTGAGCTGAAACGGGACCAATCGGTTCAGTCCAGGTTTGGCAAACGATATACCGTCAACAGAAATCCGTGTGGCTTGGTTCTGACGCCCATGAACCTGTGCGTCGGTGGACGTTGCATGTGTTCGACGCACACTTGGTTGTGTCAGCATGACCCGACATCCGCGTTCGTTTGCGAAATTGGGATATCTTGGCGCAGGTGAATTGCGTCGCCCGTTCGTCGACTAGCAGAGCGGCTTTGATTGGCTTTGCTGACTTGATTGCTCGGATGAATTTCTGCCGGTCATTGCTGGCCATCCGTCAAGGCTTCGAAACCGACAACAACGTCCAACAATTCTTCCGTGATCGCGGTTTGCCGTCGGGTTTTGAACGCCGTGTTCAGTTCGTCGAGCGTTTCTTCGATGTTCTTCTCCGCGGCCTGCATCGCTGCGATTCGACTGGCGTTTTCACTGGCCAATGATTCCGCGCAGGCTTGGTACAGCGAAACGTACAGGCTTTGTCTCATGAGCAGCGAAAACAGTTCCTCACGCTCGCCGCCAAAAGTAGGCAAGCAGGGTGACTCCCATCGCTTGACTGAAAGTTGTCTCAGCCACGCCAGGTCGATTGGCAGCAATTGCTTTGTGTGAGGCCGATACGCTCCCGCCGAGGACTGTGTGTTTGAGTGGATTCTCAGCGACGTCAAATTTCTTCGCTTTCGCACCGCTTCCACCGCGGTCAGCAAATCACTGACGCAGTCCGCGATTTCGGGCACGGAAGTCGGAATCCGAAACGCCTTGTCGATTGACCATCCGCTGTCGGTCAACAAAAACGCGACCCGCGAGCCGACGATCCACAATGCCTCGGGTGGCCGTCGACAGTGGCGGGCGTGATGTTCCAATGCAAGTGTCGCGATCTGTTCATTGAATTGACCGCACATGCCTTGGTCGCTGCCAAAGACAATTACTCCGTGGTGCGAACTGTCCTCACAGAAACTCGATTCCCGGTTTTCACCGCTCCATTCATTGGTGATCAGTTGTCGGAGTTTCTGCTCACGCAGAATCACTTGAAGTCCCAATTCAATGGTCCGGTTGTAATCCATCAAAGCGTCGGCGGCGCGTTGGTACTGATGGATGCGAACGGAAGCCAGCGTCTTCATTGTGGTCACGACTGACTGTAAGTCCGACGCCGTTTCAATCTTCCGCCGCAACAGTTCAAGTGTTGGCATGAACCGCTCCCGCAGCGATGTCGGCGATCTGTTCCACTTGCCGCTGATCGAGTTTTTCACCGGCTTGCATTTGCTCGCACAATTCAGCTGCCTGCGACGTCACGGCGTCTTGGATAGCACGCTCAAGCCCGGGAAGTTGGTCCAGCGGAGATCCATCCAATACACCACTGGTTACCGCAACCAACGACGCGATTTGCTGTGGTAACGTCAGCGGTTGAAACTGAGTTTGCTTCAAGATTTCTCGAATCAGACGCCCTCGATCGAGCGTTGCACGAGTTTCGTCATCGAGTTGGCTGCTGAAGCGAGCGAAACGTTCTAGTTCTTCGAATTGCGAGTACGTCAGTCGCAAGTCACCGGCCACGACGCGGTAGGCGGGCAACTGGGTTTTGCCTCCCACTCGAGAAACGCTGCGACCAACATCGATCGCGGGCAACACGCCTTTTCGAAACAATGTCGGTGACAAGTAGATCTGACCGTCAGTGATCGAAATCAAATTCGTCGGAATGTACGCCGACACGTTTTGGGCTTCCGTTTCGATGATCGGAAGAGCCGTCAATGAGCCTCCTCCGGCGCTCTTGCTCAAATGCGTGGAACGTTCCAGCAAACGTGAGTGGACATAAAAGATGTCGCCTGGAAACGCCTCTCGACCTGGCGGTCGGCGCAGCAACAAAGAGAGGTGGCGGTACGCTCTCGCATGGGATGTCAAATCATCGTAGACGATCAGGACGTCGCGGCCCTGCCGCATGAAGTGTTCGCCCATCGTCGTTGCCGCGTAGGGTGCAAGGAACTGCAATCCCGGCGGGGCGTCATCGGCGCCGATCACAACAATGGTGTGGTCCAAGGCGTCGTGACGACGCAGGTTTTCGATCACGCGAGCCACGCCGGTGCTGCGTTGGCCGATACTGCAATAGATGCACATCACATCGCGGCCGCCTTGGTTGATGATTGTGTCGATCGCAATCGCAGTCTTGCCTGTTTGACGATCGCCCAGCAACAACTGCCGTTGGCCACGGCCGATCGGGATCATGGCGTCAACGACTTTCAGGCCGGATTGCAGCGGGACCGTCACCGGAGCACGTTGCATGATTGGCGGCGCATCGCGTTCGCAAGGTTCGCGTGGCAGATCGTCAAGCGACCGACCACCGTCCAATGGCCGACCAACTGGATCCACCACCCGGCCAAGAAGTTGATCGCCGACGGGGGTGTCCAGCACGGTGTGCATTCGCTCCACCCGCGATCCTGCGGTGATTCGATCGCTGGAATCCAACAACACACAACCGACTTGGTCGGGATCCAAGTTGAACGCGTAGCCAAGATGACCACCAGCGAACCGAAGCACTTCGTCGACTTGGACGTGTGGCAAACCGTGCACGCGTGCGATCCCGCGTTGGACTTCTTCGACGGTACCGATTTCGGTGACCGTCATTTGCCCGGCCTGAGACTTCACCGCTTGGCCAAATTGGTGAGCAGCGGATTCGAGCGTTTCCAAATAAGTGGTCATGATCGAGGGTGACTTTTCACAGTGGCGAGGCTTGATAGAGGGATTTGGGCCAGGTTCAAAGACCAACCACCTCATTTATCGTTCGCACCGATGTTTATGCCACGTTGGCCTCCATCTTTTTCAGAGCACGTTCCGCATTCCAAGGCAGGCTGTAACCGCCCGCGTCCATTTCGATTCCCGCGATCAACGCGGGCTCTGATTCAAATCGAACTTCCGCATTGTTTTGAAACACTTGATGAATGGCTTCACGAATCAGACTTCGGTCGGTGTCAGCCAGTTCATCGGTAGATCGAACCAAGACCGGGTTTCCCGAATCCGCCAGTTGCGTGGCGATCGAGGCACGCTGGATTTCGTCCAGCATCTGCAACTGCTTCACAAACGTTTGGCAAACCCGTTTCTGCAAGTCCTCGTCCGCCAGTTGCTGAAGCGTTTCTCTTGCGGCCTGGAACCCCATTCGTTGAATGTCACGACGAGTTAGGTTTACGAGTTCCTTTTGGTCTCGTTCAAATGTGGACGTCCAGTGTGCTCGTCGCGTGTCCGCTTCTTTCCTCGCTTCAGCGATCAGTCGCTGACGTTTGCTGTCTGCTTCTGTTTTGGCCTTCGTGAACAGGTCATCTCGTTGTTCTTGCAGCAGTTGCGATTGTTTTTCCAGTTCCACACGTTGCTGGTTCGCTTCGGCTTTCGCGTTTTCGGCATCGGTTAGACGCTGCGTCACCTTTTGTTCCCTTGCCTGCATCGCGCGGACGACGGGGCCGTAAAGGAAATGTCGCAACAACCCAACCAGGACCAGGAAGTTGATGACTTGTGCGGTGAAGGTGAACCAATCAATGCTCATCGTTTCGTCTCCCTTCCTATTGCGTCAGCTGGTTCCAGAAGGGATTCGCGAACAATAGGATCATTGAAACGACAAAGCAGTAAATGGCCGTCGACTCGATCATGGCCAAACCCACGAACAGGGTACGAGTGATCGTGTTGGATGAATCCGGTTGCTGTGCGATGGAACTGAGAGCTTGAGCCACGGCACGCCCTTCGGCAAACGCTGGCCCGATGGAACCAATGGCGGTGGTCAGTCCCGCCATGATGATGCTGGCGACGGCGATCGAAGTGGTGCTATCCATGATGTCTTCCTTTTGGATTGAAATGTGAATTCACTGTTCGGCGGACGAACGAGAAGGATCACGAAAAGTGTTCACCGCACAATCACTTCGCGACTTTGGTTGCCGACGCGATGTAGACCATCGCCAAAACGGCAAAGATGTAAGCCTGGATCATTCCTGTCAGCAGCCCCATCACTTGCATCACAATTGGAATGAAGAGTGGGACGAAACTGATCAGAATCGCGGCGATCACGGCGCCGCTCATCATGTTCCCGTACAAACGCACAGCCAGTGCCAAAGTCCTTGAAAGTTCGCCGATCAAATTGAAAGGCAGCATCAAAGGAGTTGGTTGCAGGTATCGCTTCAAGTACTCCCCTACTCCGTGTGAGGCGATCCCAAACACGGGGACGGCTACGAACACGCAAGTCGCCAGAGCGGCTGTTGTTGACAATGATCCCGTCGGTGCGACGTAACCAGGCACGATGCTGAGTAAATTCGCTACTGCGATGAAAAGGAATAGAGTTCCGACAAATGGCAGGTATGGTCCCGGGTCGTGCCGGCTGATATCTCGAATTTGGTCTCGAATGCCGGTGACAAGCACTTCCAACAGATTCTGCCAACGCGGAATCTTTGTGTCGCTAGTCAATCGTCGCGTGATCCACCACGAACCGATGACCAACAACGCCATCACCAACCAAGTGAACGCAAGCGTGGCGTTGATCTTCAAAACTGGCCAAGCTTCGGATTGCCACAGGATCGATTCGTCCGGTGAGATTTGCACACCATTCATGGTTCGCTCCCGGGACGCAAAGTTTTCGCTGGCGGATTTTGTGCTGGTACGAGTTGGAAGCTTTTGTCACGCTGGGCGATAGTGCACACACCGACTGTGCGTATAAGCGCGAAGCCCGCGGCCGCTGCGACCAGGATCCGCCAATCCCCACTTCGTGCCAGTGCGGCCAGAATGCCCAGTACCACCGTCATCCGTAGCAATGCACCGCCTCCAAGCAGCAACCACGGCTGACGAGACGCGGGCAAGCGAACCGTGGTCCACCACAACGACGCCACGAAGAACACGGCAGCTGCGGCTCCCGCGAGAAACCCGCTCGTCATCGCCATCCATTCATTCATCTTCATTCTCCCGGTTGATCCACCACCAAGCGTTCAGACATCCGATTCCGACACCGCCGATCAATAACATCAACGTCCACGAAAACCGACTCGGCCAACGTTCATCAATCCAGATTCCCAAGGCGATTCCGAGTAGTGTTGGAATTGCGATCGACCAACCAACCAAGCCGAACATGCCGAGTCCAAACCATGCCGATCGATCGCCTTGCTGACGTGCATCGAGTTTGCGAGATTGCTTCGCATCGACGTTTTTCTGTAGCGTTTGACGCTCGTTCATGGATGGAATCGCTCCTTACACCACATGGTCTTCAGTCAGTGCCATTGTTCGGCGAAGGAAGTCCGCTTCCAGTTTTGCGATTGCCGAATGAGCAGCATGTTGCTGTTCGTCCATTTGCGTAAACTCCTCGAGAACCAAACGTCGCAATGTCTCCAATTCAGTTCCATGAGATGCGGCTTCGGCAGAGACGTAAACATCATCCGCTCGTTTGATGAGAATTCCGGTGCCGACGGCCGCAAAGGATTCTTTCCCCGCCTCATCGACCCAACTCAGCAAACCGGGAACCAAAGCGGCCAAGAAATCGACATGTCGCGGCAGTAAACAAAAACTTCCATGCGTGCCTTCGGCAACCACTTTGTTGACTGTCAGATCCAACACGATCTCGTTGGGTGTGTTCAACTTCAGATGCATGATGGGGAGCTCGGAAGTTTACCGACCATGTACAAGTCTCGCTCCGGCCGATTCTGATACTCGTCATTCAAGATGCGTTCGCATCCGTCCAACGTGTCGTTGATGCTGACCATGTGTCCTTCGTGACCGGTGAATTGCTGCGTCGTGAAGAATGGTTGAGTCAAGAATCGCTCCAAACGTCTGGCCCGGTTCACCGTCAAGCGATCCTGACGAGACAGTTCTTCCATGCCCAGCATCGCGATGATGTCTTTCAATTCTTCGTATCCGGCCAGCGTTTGACGTACTTCGCTGGCCGTTTGGTAGTGCCGATCACCGACCACACCGGGCAACATCATTTCCGAAGTTGACTTCAATGGATCGATCGCGGGATACAACCCTTCGCTGGCTCGTTTTCGCGACAAAACGACGGTTGCGGATAGGTGTGCAAAGGTGTGCACCGCCGACGGGTCGGTGAAATCATCGGCAGGGACGTAGACGGCTTGCACCGACGTGATCGCGGCATCCGAGGTGGTGCAAATGCGTTCTTCCAACTCTGCCAAGTCGCTCGCAAGCGAAGGCTGGTATCCCACACGGGATGGCAGTTGGCCGAGTAGACCTGAGACTTCCATCCCGGCCTGCACAAACCGAAAGATGTTGTCAATCAACAGCAGCACGTCTTGTTTCGCATCGTCGCGAAAGGACTCTGCCATCGTCATCGCGGCGTGGCCGACACGGAATCGGGCACCTGGTGGTTCATTCATTTGTCCGAAGACCATGACGGTGTTGTCACGAACACCGGCGGTTCCCATCTCGCGGTACAGTTCTTCGGCTTCTCGGCATCGCTCACCGATTCCGCAGAACAAGCTGATTCCATCGTGACCGCCGACGATGTTGTGGATCAACTCAGTGATCAAAACGGTTTTGCCAACGCCTGCGCCACCGAATAGGCCTGCTTTACCGCCGCGTTCGAGCGGCGACAACAAATCGATGGCCTTGATGCCGGTCGTGAACACTTCCGATTTCGCGATGCGACGGTTGATCGTGGGCGGCGCCTGGTGAATGCTTCGATGCTCGACGGAGCTCAAGCTTTCACCATCGTCAAGCGTGTTGCCAAACACATCGAGCACTCTGCCCAACAGAGGTTTGCCAACGGGAACCTGCATCGGTCGTTCAAGACTCTGCACAGCGGTGCCCCGCGACAATCCTCGTGGCGATGTGATCGCGATGGCTCGCACGGTATGCGGGTCGAGTTGGCTGGCGACTTCTGCCACCACTTCACCACAATCGCCAATCCGCAGTTCATAATTCATGGACGGTGGTTCACCCGGGAAGTAAACGTCAATCACGCTGCCGCGAACGGCAACGACGTGTCCTCTCGCGGAATCCTTCGGAGAGGGCGGAGCGTTCTCCATCGAATCGGTTCCGGCTTTTACTGTGAAATCAGGCGATGGAGGCGATGGCGGGGTGTGCATATTGGGTACATCGTTGGAGTGCTCTCACGAACAAATCGCTAAGATGCATTCGCTGTGCCGCGAAAGAACGCAGGGCAAAGGAACGCGGGTCAGCCTTGCCGGATTGCGTTCCATTCAGTCCGTTTTTTCATTTAGTCGGTGAGGTAGCTGCGATCGTTCCACAACCGGATGACTGGGTCTCGTCGAGAATGGTGATAGCCGACAATGCTCAACGCAGCCGTGCCGAGAAAAAAATGGCGACCGGTATCCGGAGGCAAGCCTAGCCAACAGGCGGCAAAGACTTGCAGGAAGTGCTTGTGGGCAAACAATAAGCAGGCATCGTCCAGCTGGCGAATACGCTCGACAACGCGAGTGACACGCGTCGCCACATCCGTCAATGATTCGCCATTGGGGCAACCATCTTGGAAGAGATTCCAACCGGGATTCTTCTCTTGGATTTCGCTTCGTGTGAGCCCTTCGTAGTCGCCGCAATCCCACTCCGTCAGTTCCGCAACTGTGTTTGCTCGTTCGCCGTAGCCGGCTAGTTGGCAGGTTCGCTTCGCTCGCTGCAAAGGGCTGGTCCAGACTTCCGCAAACCGAAGTCCTTCCAGTCGACTCTGAAGTTGAGCCGCATTTTGTTCGCCCTTGGGCGTCAGTGGCATATCAGTCGAACCGGTGTGCTGCCCCGTGATTGTCCATGGCGTTTCGCCGTGTCGACCAAGATAAATTTGAGGGAATTGATCGCTCATGACCCGGCACTCCATTGCCAATTCCGGACTTCGGGCATGTCTTGTCCGTTCCGATTGATGTAGCGTCGATGCTCGATCAACTTTTGTTGCATCAAAGTTTTTAAGTGTTGGCCTGGTTCACCGGTTTCGGGCAAACGATCAATCACGTCCATCACCAAATGGAACCGGTCGAGATCGTTCAGCACCGTCATGTCGAATGGTGTGGTGATCGTGCCTTCTTCCTTGTATCCACGGACGTGAATATTCGCGTGGTTGGTACGACGGTATGTCAACCGATGGACCAACCATGGGTACGCGTGAAAGGCAAAAACCACATGCTTGTTCTCTGTGAACAGGGCATCAAACTCAGGGTCGCTGAGACCATGAGGGTGTTCTGAATTGGGTTGCAATCGCATCAGATCGACCACGTTGACGACTCGGATTTTCAGCTCGGGCAAATGCTCGCGTAAAATCGACACCGCTGCCAACGTTTCCAAGGTCGGGACGTCGCCACAACAAGCCATCACAAAGTCAGGAGAATCTGATGACTCGTTGCCTGCCCACTCCCAAATTCCAATTCCTTTTGCGCAGTGCTCCACCGCTTCGTCCATCGTCAGCCACTGTGGCGAAGGATGCTTGCCCGCGACGATGACGTTGACATAGTGCTTGCTTCGCAAACAGTGATCCATCACGGAGAGTAAGCAGTTGGCGTCCGGCGGTAAGTAGACGCGAACGATTTCGGCTTTCTTGTTGGCAACCACATCGATGAAGCCCGGGTCTTGATGGGTGAATCCGTTGTGATCTTGCCTCCAAACGTGCGAAGCGAGCAAATAGTTCAACGATGCGATTTTGTGACGCCAGGGCAACTCCGACGTGACCTTCAACCACTTTGCATGTTGGTTGAACATCGAATCGACGATGTGCACAAACGCTTCGTAGCAATTGAAAAGCCCGTGCCGACCTGTCAGCAAATATCCTTCCAGCCAGCCTTCGCATTGATGCTCGCTGAGCATCTCTAGGACACGGCCGGTTGGTGCAAGTGATTCATCGTCCTCGACCGTCGCCGCGTTCCACTGCCGCTGAGTGACATCGAAGACAGCTTCCAAGCCGTTCGAAATGGTTTCGTCGGGACCGAAGATTCGAAAGTTCTTGTGTTCGTCGTTCAATTGAACGATATCGCGAATGAATTTGCCCATGACGTGCGTGTCACCGATTCCACGGCAACCTCGTTGGGTGATTGAGACGGCATAGTCTTGGAAGTCGGGCATCTTCAATGGCCGTAGCAAACGTCCGCCGTTGGCATGCGGGTTCGCTCCCATCCGACGATCACCCCTGGGTGCGAGATCGGCTATCTCGGGCCGCAACCGCCCGTCTTCATCAAACAATTCTTCCGGGCGATAGCTGCGGAGCCAATCCTCGATTTGTTGCAAGTGTTCGGGGCATTTGGCGGGATCTGACAATGGCACTTGATGCGAATGAAAGGTTCCTTCGTTGCGGACACCATCAACGGCTTTGGGTCCCGTCCATCCCTTGGGTGACCTCAGCACGATCATGGGCCAGCGAGGGCGAGTGGTGTCGCCACTTTCGCGAGCTTTTTGTTGAGCTGATCGAATTTGTTCGATGGCGACGTCGAGGGCTTCCGCCATCGCTGCATGCATTTTCATCGGATCATCGCCTTCCACGAAGATGGGCGTCCAACCGTATCCTCGCATCAGCTGATCCAGTTCCGCATGGTCGATGCGAGCGAGGATGGCGGGGTTCGCGATTTTGAATCCGTTCAGATGCAAAATTGGAAGCACTGCGCCGTCAGTCGCTGGATTCAGGAATTTGTTCGAGTGCCACGCGGTCGCCAGTGGACCGGTTTCTGCTTCGCCATCACCCACCACACAAGCGACAATCAAATCGGGATTGTCAAACACTGCACCGAAGGAATGACTCAGTGAATACCCAAGTTCACCGCCTTCGTGGATTGATCCAGGACACTCCGGCGACGCGTGACTGGGAATCCCTCCGGGAAACGAAAACTGAATGAATAGCTTCCTCATTCCGGCTTCGTTTTGGCTGATATGCGGGTAGATCTCGCTGTAAGAACCTTCCAAATACGTGTTGGCGACAACCGCGGGACCGCCATGTCCCGGACCCGAGACATAGATCATGTCGAGATCGTATTGTTGGATGACTCGGTTCAAATGGGCGTAGATGAAGTTTTGGCCTGGCGTCGTTCCCCAGTGCCCAAGCAGCATCTTCTTGACGTCCTCAATCCGAAGCGGGCGTTTCAGCAGCGGATTGTCATAAAGATAGATCTGCCCAACGGATAAATAATTCGCGGCCCGCCAATAGGCGTCGATCTTCTGCAGTGTCTCGGCAGCAACATGAGTGGATTCGAGTGTTTCAATCACGGCATTGGCTTTCACGGTTGGATGGGCGATGTCATGAACGATTGGCAATCTCTGTACCACTGTCGTCGTGAATTGGTCTGCTTGGAGAAAACGTCTTGTTTTCGACGCCACAGCCACCGGATGGCACGAGGAGAGATCTGATCTCAAACCATACTGTGCCAGGATGTCATTCGACGCACAGAGAATGTGCGTGCTGGAGCACTCTCATGTCGTCAGACTTCGACAAAACGGCAGGGCACGTGAATCGCTTGTGAGTTGCCGCTATCCGACGGCCACTTTTTCAGATTTGGCCATTCACTCACACGGAAAATGAAATGAGTACTCCAGCCACCAGCCAACGACTGCCCGCAGAACCCGACGCCCACGTTCTCTCTCGCCACTTTCGAACCGGAGTTCGCGTTCTCCTAGCGTCCAGTTTGATCGGAACGTGCTTGTCTTTGCTTTTCTTTCGCGAAGTTGCCTACCTCGCTGCGATTCCAATCCCCTTCCTGTATGCGGTGTTGGCGCTGACGAACTACTTGGAAGTGCGATCTCGGGCAACCTCGTTGCGAGGGCATGCGACGCATCGACTAGGCAAAGAAGAGATCGAAACGGACGTCGAAACCGCTGGAGTGATTTTGATTTTGAAGGTGCTCGGTGTTCTCGCTGTCGCGGCATTCATCATCGCCGCCGCATACTTTGAATGGCAATCCGTCGGGATCATCGCCTCCGGATTGTTCTTTCTAGCCCTGCTGATCAACACGCCTTTCCTGCCACTGTTCTTTGCCGAGGCTGAACGCGATGAGTTGGATCACCTGAACGCGAGCAGACACGCGTCAAACTGATTGCGTGCTTTCGCGAATGTGCTCCCTGTTGATGACGCACGCTGATTGTCCCAAATCGCCATGCAAGATTCGGCAACGGCAGACACTTTCGCCATCGTCTGACCGACGAGGGGAACTTGTCTGCATCATCGGCGACGAAACCCTCGACCCGCCAATCGAATGGCAGATAAGGCTTTAGGAGGCAAGCAGACTTTGTGTTCACGCAAGTTGCTAATTCAAGCGTGCGTGGATGTGAACGCAGGTGGATCACTGGCGGGAAAGCTCTCGTCGCTTGCCTCGTCGATCCAATGGTCTTCGATGTCATGGACCACATCCGATTGCCACTTCACGGCCAAGTGAGCCGCCTCCGCTACTTTCGTGAGCAGCTCAGAATATCGATGAGGTGGTTCGCTGGACGCAAAAGCGTGAGCCTGCGATTCAAAAATCTTTTCCTCGGATTTGTCATTGGCGAGCGTGCACGCACAACCGTGAACACGTTTGCAAAGGGACCGCCATTCGGACTGAATAAATGGATTGTTCATTGGATACCTCGCAATTGAAGTGCAGATTCTCGGCTGATACGCAAAGCTTGAGCCATTCGTCGAATCATGCGCCGATGACTCAAATGTGGCTTTTGAGTCATCAAGTTTGCGATGGCGACTGAGCGTATACGGACAGTGGATGTGCGATGGCGCACAAGTTGTGACAGTGTCGACGCTCAATCATGTCAACCATCCCTCAAGAAACCGATCGTTCGGGGTTGGTCCCTGGTTTGCGTTTTGGACTCCAGGCTTTCACTCTGTTTCTCCAACCGGATTCTAAGCATGTCGATGGCACGTTCCCAAACTTGGATTCCAAGATGAATGCCTGGCAAAGAGCCGAAGGTTCGCCGTTCCCGCTCGGTGCAAGTTGGATTGCGGAGGAGTCTTCCTTTAATTTCTCGCTCTATTCGCGACATGCCACCACGGTGCATTTGTTGCTGTACCGGAAGGGTGATTTAGTTCATCCAGCTCGTGAAGTGAAGCTGAACTACCTATTCAATAAGTCGGGACCCATTTGGCATTGCCGCATTCATTGTGAATCATCCGATGACTGGGCTTACTATGCCTATCGAGTTGACGGGCCGGCGCCGCAGGGAGGTTACGACTTCCATGATTTTGACTTTCAAAAAGTTCTTTTGGACCCCTTTGCAAAAAAAGTCTTTTTTCCGGAGTCATTCTCTCGAGAAGCTGCCCGGCGGCCTGGTTCCAACGAAGGTCAAGCCCCGCTTGGGATACTCCCCAATCAATTCTGCGAATTTGACTGGCAGGACGATCGGATTTCGCGTCATGGAAGCGATCTTGTAATCTACGAGATGCATGTGCGGGGATTCACCAAGAACCCAAACTCTGGAGTGCCCGAAACGCATCAGGGCACATTTGTCGGTGTCGTCGACAAAATTCCCTACCTCGTGGAATTGGGCGTGACCGCGGTCGAGTTGATGCCGGTGTTTCAGTTCGATCCAGACGATGGAAACTACTGGGGGTACATGCCTCTGAATTTCTTCTCGCCGCACCACGCATATTCAACGAATCCATCGGCTTGCAATCAAAGAGACGAGTTTCGAATGATGGTGAAGGAGCTGCATGCGGTGGGCATCGAGGTCATCTTGGATGTCGTCTACAACCACACTTGCGAAGGCGATCACCGCGGGCCAACGTACAGCTGGAAAGGGATCGACAGCAGCACCGCGTACATGATGACGGGCAATGCGAACACTCCGTACGCCAATCACAGTGGTACGGGGAACACGATGCACACGGCCAACCGAGCGATTCGTCGGATGATCGTCGACAGCTTGCGATTCTGGGATTCGCACATGCATGTCGACGGATTTCGTTTTGATTTGGCATCCGTCTTTACCCGAAACAGTGATGGTTCCATCAACTTGGATGATCCACCCATCGTCAGTGAAATTGGCACCGATTCAGACCTTTGTGATGATCGGTTGATTGCTGAACCCTGGGACGCTGATGGCCAGTTTCAACTGGGGAAGAAATTTCCCGGGCAGCGATGGATGCAGTGGAATGCTCACTACCGAGACACCATGCAGCGTCTTGTCCGCGGTGATCGTGGCATGGTTCCCGACTTGATGACGCGTTTGTACGGCAGTTGCGATTTGTTTCCCGATGATCTGCGTCATGCGTTGCAGCCCTCGTTGAGCATCAACTACATCACATCACACGACGGCAGCACAATGTACGACTTGACGGCCTACAACGAAAAACGTAACTGGGCCAACGGGCACAACAATACCGACGGAGCGAAGGAATACAGTTGGGATTGTGGTTGGGAAGGAGACGAAGAAACGCCATCCGAGATCTTGCAGATTCGCAAACAACAAGTCCGCAACTTTTTCTGTTTGCTGATGCTGTCCAATGGAACTCCGATGTTCCGGATGGGGGACGAGTTTCTTCAAACCCAACGTGGGAACAACAACCCGTACAACCAAGACAACGCGACGAGTTGGTTGGACTGGGATCGACGTGTTGAGCATGCGGATATCTTCGAATTCGTCCGCGAAATGATTGCCTTTCGAAAGTCCCATCCGTCGATCAGCCGTTCGCGTTTTTGGCGAGGTGATGTGCGATGGTACGGAACGGGGCACTTGGTCGATATGTCCTCCGAATCAAGACAACTTGCATACTGTTTGCATGGCGAATCGCAAAGCGACAAGGATATCTATGTCATGATCAATGCGGGATCCGAGTCGACCGAATTCGGGATCCAAGAGTGGGCGTTTGAAAAGTGGCGGTTGGCTGTCGACACGTCGTGCGCGTCACTCAGTGAGCTTGCCAGCAGGCCCGAGAGCCAATGCGTTGTTACTCCCACATGGAATTCACCCGCTCGATCCGTTTGTGTTTTGGTTGAACGTTAAACTTTTACATGCCTCGCTCTCGCTTGCCTGCTTTTTGATAGAGTCCCCTGACGGGCTGTTGATTTAGTTGTATACCGAATGACAACAATTCGCGATTGGCGTCAGCCCCGGTTGAAGTCTGATTGACCGCCGCTAACGCGGTACGGCTCGCTAAATTAGCAGTACCGCTAGGTGCTCGTCTCTCGAGTCAGTCATTTTGGACAGCATTACGCCGGGAGGATCTATCGTGGCGTCACGAAGGTTCACCTGCATCGGACGACGCACAACAACCGCCGGGCAAAAATTATGAACAACCGTTTGCAACTGGGAATCGCCGGGCTTGCTGTTTTTGCAATCGCCGTTCACCTGTGGCTGCGTTTTGGGTTGGCGTTGGACGGGCATGTCGCCGGCGTTGCGATGCGTGACTGGCCGTTGGTGCTCGCTCTCATTTTTGGCGGCGTTCCGTTGGTTTGGGAATTGTTGGTCAAGCTATTTCGAGCCGAGTTTGGATCGGATTTGTTGGCCGGCATCTCGATTGTGACTGGTGTGTTGCTCGGCGAATATTTGGCAGCCACGATCGTTGTCTTGATGCTTTCCGGTGGGGAGGCATTGGAGTCCTATGCCGTTCGCAGTGCATCGTCGGTGCTTCGTGCGTTGGCCAATCGAATGCCATCCATCGCGATTCGACAGGTTGGGGACACGACAGAAGAAATTTCTTTGGATGAGATCGCTATCGGCGACATCGTGTTGATTTTGCCACACAAGGTTTGTCCGGTGGATGCAACGGTGGTGTCTGGTCACGGTGCCATGGACGAGTCGTATCTGACTGGTGAACCGTATCGGATGTCCAAGACGCCGGGTTCGCTGGTGCTCTCCGGCGCAATCAATGGCGACTCGGCACTGACGGTCCGCGCGGACAAGCGCGCGGTGGATTCGCGTTACGCCAAGATCATGGAAGTGATGGAGGCGTCGCAGCAGAACCGTCCTAAAATTCGTCGGCTCGGGGATCAACTCGGTGCCTTCTACACACCACTTGCGGTATTGATTGGCGTGGCGGCGTGGGTGGTCAGCGGCGACCCGGTGCGATTCCTTTCTGTGATGGTGGTGGCCACGCCGTGCCCTTTGTTGATTGCGATCCCCGTTGCGATTCTCGGTGCCATCTCTTTGTCGGCTCGACGCTCGATCATCATTCGTGATCCATCCGTTTTGGAACAGGTAGATCGATGCAAAACGATGATCTTCGACAAAACGGGAACGCTGACATACGGGCGTCCCAAATTGGTCGAGCAATTGGTCGATCCCGATCAGGACGCGTCCCGCGTGTTGACTTTGGTAGCCAGCCTCGAACGCTACTCGAAGCATCCGTTGGCGGAAGCAATCGTTTCTGCAGCAACCCAAGACGGAAGTTCGTCTTCTGGTGCTTTGCTCAGCGTATCCGAAATCAGCGAACCTCCCGGCGCTGGACTGCGCGGCATCGTCGATGGTCACGAGATGCAGATCACCAGTCGCAAGAAGTTGCTTGCCAAAGGCGATGAGTGGGCGGAACGTTTGCCCGAACAATCCGGCGGTTTGGAATGCGTCATTCTGATCGACGGGAAGTACGCGGCCACCTATCGGCTGCGAGATTCACCGAGAAAGGAAGGCCATTCGTTTGTCGATCACTTGGATGATCGCCATGGTGTCAATCGAGTTGTCTTGCTGTCGGGGGATCGCACCTCGGAAGTCGAATATCTTGGCAAGCAAGTCGGCATCACCGAGTGCATGGGCGATCAAAGTCCCGAAGACAAACTGCGTTTTGTTACCGAGCAAACTAAGACTTCCAAAACCGTCTTCGTCGGTGATGGAATCAATGATGCTCCCGCATTGATGGCGGCAACGGTCGGAATCGCGTTTGGGCAAAACAGTGACGTGACAACCGAAGCAGCCGGCGTGGTGATTTTGGATTCGTCCCTCGCACGTGTCGATGAGTTGATGCACATCAGCCGACGGATGCGACGAATCGCTCTTCAGAGTGCCGTCGGCGGCATGACGCTTAGCGTCATTGGTATGTTGATCGCCTTCGCCGGCTATTTGCCGCCTGTTGCGGGCGCGATTACGCAAGAAGCGATCGACGTGGTGGCGGTGCTGAACGCGCTGCGAGTTGCTTGGGCACCAAAGTCTTTGACTGACTTTTGACGTCTTTGAATTGGCCAAGCGATCGGCCAACTCCGTAGCCGATGGAGGCCTCTCCGTCGGCAAAAACAAATCTGCAACTCAGCAAGCACCCGAGACAGTCCACGCACTCGTGCTTTCTGATGAGTCCCGCAGCTTGCTGCGATTGATTGCGCTCGAGCCGACGAAGAGCCTCCGTCGGCTACATGTTTGCTAGCCGGTGATTGGTGCGGTATTGATGATAACGCTGGGAGTTGGTGTCGGGGCGCTCCTTCACGCGTGTGTTCAGCGTTCCTCCCAGTCCACGTTGCGATTTTGTATTGTTGCGGAATGGCTTCACTTGGTGGCGACAGCTTACCTTGCAGCCTGATGAACGACCGCGACTCCACTTCGAAGTCGATTGCGAGATACGTGTGCGAGCCCTCGTTTCAACTTTGGGCGTTTCGCACAAATCAGGGCGATCTGTGGGGAGTTCGTGCTTCGGAACAGGGCGGTGTGTGACACCCTGCCTCGTTGGCGGTCACCTTTAGCGACGACGTGGTACAGATTGGTGGTGCGCCGTTTGGGTCGGCTGCGACGAAGCGAATGATCGCGAACAGGTGTACGCAATTCGCTGAAACGAGCTCGACGCTCGGGTGATCGTCGGCGTGTTCGGATAAGCGTTGCGAATCGATCGGCAAACTCATTGACGCGTTGCCAATCGGTGTAATCGTAGTCTTCGGCGAAACTCGTTTCTGCTCCAGCCTTCAGCGCAATTCGGTGCATGACCTGTCGTTTCAACCAACCGTACTTGGAATACTTGAGTGCCCCCGCAAAGCAGTCCATCATGGACGGTGCCCAATGGGTTGATTGCAAGAACTCATTGGCAAGCCTCTTCGCTACGACGCGGTCTTTGCGTTTCTTGCTCGCGGACGCCAAGCTCACCGAGAAGAATGCGGTTGGTATCCCGTGTAGAGACGCGAGATTGTGTTCGATGAAAAAGCGAATGCGTGGATCATGGCGACCATAGTGCATCGGCGAACCAATCAGCACCGCGTCGTATGACTCGACGTGAATTTCAGTCGCCGGGTGTTGAACGACATCCAAGACATCGCTTGGGATCGAGTGCTCCCGCAGGCGTCGCTGTATTCGCTCAGCGATCTGCTCCGTTTGCCCTTCGTGAGACGCGAAGACAATGAGGTTTCGCATGATTGATATCCAAGCTGTTGAGCGATGTTGTGGCTGGGTGCGCTGCAAGGTGCCTTCTGGATCGGAACTGGTCCGCTTTGTCGGTGTCGTGAATACCATCGGGCAATTCGAAAAGCGGGCGATAGCGATCTGTTCTGTCATTGCGGGTGTGCATGTTCATCGCCGCCTTCCCACGATGAATTGGTTCGCAGTTTGCGTGCCTGACGCTATGGGAATCGAACGAATGTGCGAATCTGAGCCGTTGTCCGCTCCCGGTTGGCAAGCAAGTCCATTGCCGTTGCCCAGAGTTCGCCGCTTTCACATTGGGATTGCTTGCAATTGAGCTGCAAGCTCAACCCGAATCGGTTAATGGCATCCAATGCAAATGATTTCGCATCGATCATTCATCGTGCCTTCATCGCCGGATCCGGTGTGCAATGACGCGCGTCCCGTGTGCGTATACGGCCACAAAGCCTTCTGACTGTAGCATGCCACCATCCATTGGATGGCAACCCCGTAGCCGACGGAGGCCCTCCGTCGGCAAAACCATTTCTGCAATGCAGCAGAAAACTGAGTTAGTTTGTGGGCTCGTATTTGTTGGTGAGTCCGACCGCTTGTTAGGATTGATTGCGCTCGAGCCGACGGAGAGCCTCCATCGGCTACATGTTTGCTGGCAAGTGACCGTGGTGGGCCGGGAATGGGTTTGATGCGTTGCTGGTGCAACAGGGAATCCGAGTCGTTGATGGAGGATGTCCTTTTGGACTCAAGTGCTTCGGTTCGCGTGAACTGTCTGCGGGTTGCCACGCACGGATCGGGAGTGCAACGACGTAGCCGATGGAGGCCCTCCGTCGGCAAAACCATTTTTGCAATGCAGGAGATTACTGAGTCAATTCATGGGCTCGTGTTTGATGGTGAGTCCGACCGCTTGTTGGGATTGTTTGCGCTCGAGCCGACGGAGAGCCTCCATCGGCTACATGTTTGCTGGCGGGTGATTGCGGCGGTTTGGAGACGAACACTGAGAATCGCTTGGTGGGTGACACAGTGTGAAAAGAAAACTGTGGTCTCAGCTTCAACGAAAAAGCGGCGGGCTCTTGGGTAGAGCCGCCGCTTAGAGTGTTCACTTTGCTTGATGAATCAAACGCTTTGCTTTAGTTCGCGTTGCGGTTGATTGGCTCTTCAACGACGAAGGCCTTTGGGAAGTCGGCGGCATCGGAACCACCTTGTTCTGACCAACGTTTGTTGTTGGATCCGCCGCGAGGTTGATTCATGGGGATGTCCATTCCTCCCTCGTCACCGAGCATCGCGTAGAGCTGGTTTTCCATCTCTTTGGCAACCGATTTGTAGTCCGGGTCGTGAATTAAATTGTTCAGCTCGTCAGGATCAGTCTGCAAGTCATAAAGTTCGTCGGTGTCCCAAAGCCCGTAGTAGGTGATGTATTTGAATCGGTCACCACGCAAGGCAAACTGGGTCGGAGTTTGTGGGAAGTTCTTTTCCCAGTAGTACACGTACAAGAAGTACTTGCGCCAGTCGGCGTCGCGATCGTTGGGCAAGTCGAGGAAGCTTTGGCCGTCCATGTATTCCGGTGCTTGCAAACCGGCAGCGTGCAAGATCGTTGGGCCGACGTCGATGTTTCCAACCACGTTCTCGATCGGTTTGCCACCGTCGAATAGGTTGGGGCACTGCATCAGCATCGGAACGCGAATCGAGGCTTCGTAAGAAACACGTTTGTCGATCAATCCGTGCTCGCCCCACATGAATCCGTTGTCGCCCATGTAGATGATAAGCGTGTCATCGTGGATGCCCATGTCTTTGAGTTGTTGCAGCACGCGACCAACGCTGTCGTCAACGGCCAGCACCGATTCGCAATAACGACGGTACAGATAGTCCAGGCCCTTGTCGCTGTGGTACGAGAAATCGATCCCGTGCCAGCTGTTCTTTTGATCGCGGACCCAGCGAGGTGTGTTCTTGTCTGCGGACAGTTCTTTGCCGGTTGGCAAAAAGCTGAGGTCTTCATCCGCATAACGACCTTGGTGTCGTTCGGCGGGAGTGAAGTTGGAGTGGACGGCTTTGTGAGACAGGTAGAGGAAGAATGGCTTGTCGTCGTCGCGTTCCTTCAACCAGTCCACTGCGTAGTCGGTTAGCTCGTCAGTGATGTAGCCCTTTTGCTTGACTCGTTCGCCATTGACGTTGAGCGTGTATTTGGGGCCGGGCGGCAAGTAATTGCCTTGACCGCGGAAACTGACCCAGTGGTCAAAGCCCGGTCGTGGGTCATCGTGATGCCCGCCCATGTGCCATTTTCCGACAAAGGCCGTGTCGTATCCGGCTCGTTGCAAATACTGCGGGAAGAACAAAGTGCCGTCGGGTACCAAGCGGTTGTTATCGATCACTCGGTGCTTGTGCGTGTACAGGCCGGTCAAGATGGACGCGCGGCTAGGCGAGCACAGGCTGGTCGTGACAAAAGCGTTCTTGATGTGAGTGCCGTTGGCCGCGATCGAATCCAGGTGCGGGGTTTCCAAGAAAGGGTGGCCAGCGCAACCCATCGCGTCGAAACGATGGTCATCTGTCAAAATGAAGACCACGTTGCGTGGCGAGATTCCATCACGCTTGGGCGTTGGAGGAAGCTCGTCGGCAGCTTGTCCAACGGATCCACTGAAGGCCACGCATAGCAACGCGGCGAGAAATGGGCGGACTTGTGAAAGTGCAGTTCGCATGTTCAACAATTCTTTGGGGCGGGGATGTGGGGGAGGCCGCCATTGTAGTCGAATTGCGGGGCGAACTTCGCTGGCACCAACGCGAAATTGTTGCGGATCCATGCGAGCCCGCGCGATGATCGGCAGAAATGCAGTAGGCAGGCTGGGGCGGATGCCAAAACGTCACCCGTTATTGATTCGCGGCAGCGTCCCAGATCGCTTGGTCTGCTTTCTGAATGATCGGTTCGAACTGCTCAATCTCGACCGCATTGTTGCCTTGTTCGTGTTTGCGAAACAAGAACAAGTAGGTCTCGTTTTGAGGTCGATAGCGATGGAAGAAAAACTCGTTTTTGCGAGCGATCGCTTCTAACAATCGTTCCCGTTCGGGGCTATCGGTCGAATGGTTCGCTGTCGTTTGATTCGATTGTCCAGTCGTGTCTTCTTGCGTTGGTTCTTCGAGCAGAGCATTCGCCAGAAGTGTTGCCAATTGGCGGTAGCCGACTTCGTTGGGCAGCATGCGATCTTCCGTCAATTGCTCATCGGAAGGTTGCCATTGCAATTCGACCAGTGCCAATGATTGGGCTCGTGCAACGTCTCGAAGCATTTGCTCGAACGCTTCCAGTCCGGCCTTGTAATTCGGGCGTCGGTCACCGGGCATTGCAACGGGAGTGAGCAAGATGACTCGTGTTTGTCGCTGCTTCAGGTCATCCACCAAGCCCATCAGGTCGGCTTGGATTCGTTCGGAGTTTTCAGAGAACTGACCAGCTTCGGATTGTCCGTACCAGATGAGAGCAACGGTAGGATTGGCTGCGTCAATGTCAGCTAAACGCCGGGCTCTTCCGGCTTCGACGTTGTCGAAACGTTTGCGAGCGATGGCCGATACCGTGTCCCCGGACCAACCTAAATTTCGGATCGACAATTTCCAATCAGGACGTTGTGTTTGTAGGGCAGCTTCCAATTCGTCGCGAGGTTGCATGCGTTCGACGAAAGTGCCACCGATGATTGCCACACGGTCGTTAGGGCGAAGCAGCGAGTTGCCTTCTCCGGCCATCGAAGTGCTGCCACACGCTCCGATAAGAAACGCGAATAAAACGACCGCCGAAATCTTTTTAGTCATGGCACCTTCCTCTGTGTCCAATTCGTCTTTGCCTCGCACGAATCGATACAAGCATCCACCCGCGATCGCACCCACAATGGGCGCGGTCAAATACAACCAGAGCAGATTGTAGTGGCTCGACATCACGGCGGGACCCAGGCTGCGAGCCGGATTCATGGACGCTTTGGTGAGCGGCCCGGCAACGAACGCTTCCATCGCGATCGTGGCACCGACCGCCAAGCCTGCGGTGATCGATTTTTCCTTTGCGCCGGTGGAGACGCCAAGCACGACCCACATCAAGATCGTCGTCATCATGAATTCCACCGCCCAAGCCGATCCCGTTGGCAACGATGCCATCGTGGCACCCAGCTTGACGTCATCCACTCCGAACACGATTCCTAGCGAACCGGCAGCGAGCAACGCGCCCACGCACTGTGCGACGACGTACGCAGCGGCGTCAACGATCGGAAAACGGCCGACGCTGGCAAATGCGATCGATACGGCGGGGTTCATGTGCGCCCCCGATAGATCGCCGATGGAATAAATCATCGTCATCACGATCAGGCCCCAAACCGTTGCCACACCGACGTGAGTCAGAAGGCCAGTTTGGTTGTCGACAACCATCGCACCGCAACCGATCAGCACCAAGCAATAGGTGCCAATGACTTCGCAAACGCATCGTCGAGTCAAAGAGAGTTGCATCGTGTGGAATCAAGCTCGGGTGGTCGGAAAGGGAACAACTTCTTCGATGGAATGGGCGTCGACGCGCAACATCAGCAATCGATCGATGCCGAGTGCCACGCCGCTGCACGCAGGCAACCCTTGCCGCATTGCACGCAACAAGGTTGTCTCCACGGCCAAAGCCGGGCGGCCGTGGGCCAATCGAATTTGATTGTTGTGCTCGTAGCGTTTTTTTAGCTCGTCTGCGTCCAGCAATTCGTCGTAGCCGTTGGCGAGTTCAACCCCACGATAGAACAACTCGAAACGTTCGGCGCACTGCGGATCATCTTGGCAAGGTTTGGCAAGCGCGGCTTGGGTCAGCGGGTATCGAGTCAGGATGGTGGGGGCGTCGTTTGCGAAAACCGGTTCGATCCGCTCGCTCAGCAAAACGTCCAACAGAGCGTTGCGATCAAGGCCGATCGACTCAGCGAGCGATGTGTCCAGTTCATCGACCAGGGCATGCAGGTCAACGATGGGTGTTTCAATCGGATCGAAGCCGAGATGTTTCTCAAACGCTTCGCGGTAGGTCACTGTTTTGTACGGAGGCGACTGGAGCACTTCGACGGCCAAGTCGCCCAGCAGCTTGATTGCGGACGCTGCATCGCCGCCGACCTCGTACCATTCCAGCATCGAAAATTCGACGTTATGCCGAGTCCCGGTTTCGCCTTTTCGAAACACCGGGGTGATGGCATAGATCGAGGGAGCCCCCTCGGCGAGCAAACGCTTCATGGCGGATTCGGGAGACGTCTGCAAATAGAACTTTGCTGGCGAATCAGGCTCGCTGACCAGCCCCACCTGAGACGCTTCGACTTCGATTGGATCCAGAAAGGCGTCGACAACGCAGTCGCGGCTGAGGCAAGGCGGTTGGACCTCGATGAATCCTCGGTCGTCAAAGAATCGCCGAACTTCGCGCAGCATTTCGGCTCGCTGTTTCAGCCGAACCGCCAAATTCGGTTTGGACGACGCGTTCATCTCGTCCGCGGTGGTTTGATCGCCATCCAAAACTTTGGCAGCGGTCACCTCGAGGGCCGAATCGGCATCGGTTTCAGATGAGAACGCGGGTGGATCGGGCATGGACGACTGGCGAGCAGGGGCGGGGATGCGACAAAAGTGGCGGACTGACGGCCAAGGATATGCTCAATGCGAGCGTTCTCCACCCGGTCAATTGTGGTTCAGACCCCAAGAATATGGGCATCCAAAGAACAATTACATAACCGTTACACGCTTTTACACGACACGTGACGTCGAAATCGTCTCGCGTTGCTATTCTTCCGGCGGAAACGAGACGTCGGTCAGTTTTTGGCTGCGTCCCACGACTTATTTAACGCACCACGAGACCAGGATCGTTCTCTGATGTCGACCGTTGTTGAACCCACCAAAAACCGTGGCCCAAGCAAGAGCAAGGGCAACGCTGACCAACCCAACACCCACGTAGCTGAATCCACGACGTTGGACTTGCCTCAAACCGGCGAAAAGCTGCGTTTGGATCAACCTCAAGCCGAAGACGCCGACGGTTTTTCGTCGCTGGTCGCTCAAAAGGCCGCCAAGAAACGCGATTTGGCCAAACCCACCAAAGCTGACCGAGTCCGAGCGTCCAACATCAGTTGGTGGGCCGTCGGATGGTTGGCGATGGCTCACATCGTTTGCTTGGCCGCACCGTTCACGTTCACCTGGACCGCTTTGATCACCGCCGTGGTGTTGCACTGGGTCGCTGGCAGCCTTGGGATTTGCCTCGGCTACCACCGTTTGCTGACACACACCGGCATGAAAACCTACAACTGGGTCCGATACACGTTCGCCGCGATTGGCTGTTTCGCTGGCGAAGGCTCGCCGCTTGATTGGGTCGCTGACCACCGCAAACACCACGCTCACAGTGACCTCGAAGGTGACCCGCACTCGCCTCACGATGGTGGTATCTGGAGTCACATTTTCTGGCTCGCATTCCACACTCACAACGGCGACCGTGACGCTTACCTGACTCGCTGGGTTCCTGACCTGTACAAAGACCCAGCGATGCGGGCTTTTGACCTGTTGTTCCTGCCGATTCACATCGTCGCATCGTTTGCCTTGCTCGGAATCGGCTACGCCTTTGGTGGCTGGGAACTCGGTATCTCGATGTTGGTTTGGGGCATGTTCGTCCGCTTGGTCGCCGTGTTGCACGCGACTTGGATGGTCAACAGTGCATCGCACATGTGGGGCTACCAGAACTACGAGACCACCGACGACAGCCGCAACAACTGGTTGGTCGCCATCGTGGCTTACGGTGAAGGCTGGCACAACAACCACCACGCGTACCCACGTATGGCCAAGCACGGTCACAAATGGTGGGAATTCGACATCACTTGGCAAGCCATCAAGCTGCTCCGAGCTGTTGGGCTGGTTTGGGACGTGGTCGACTACCGCACCGTTGCTGAAAAGAAAGCTCGCGACGCAAAGCAATCCGTCGCAGCTTAGTGCTCGGGCGTTGGATCCGACTCGGTCCGATCCACCGCGAATCGAAGCCAAAACACGAAAAGCTGACCTCTCACGAGGCCGGCTTTTTTCGTGCGCTGACACCATTCGAGTTGATTGGAATGTTTGGGTTTGGCCCCGGGAGTCTGTGATTTGTGGTGCAGCAACGGCGAGCACCAGAACAGCCCGTATACCGGAAAACAGCTGAATTCTTGTATCGCACCGCACAAATTCTTAAGCGTAGTCGCGGATGGATCGGGGTCTTTTTGACACATTGTCAAAAATGACATCTTGTCAAAAAGAGTGATCGGACGATTATGGGGGTATGAACCAAGCGACCATAGAAAAAGCGACGGCGGGCATGACGCCGAAGCAACTCGAAATTCAGCAGCGAGAATCACGCATTCTCGACAAAGCCTTTCCGATGCTGCGAAGCGGCGGAGTGGGGGCGATCAACATGAACGCCATTGCGAAAGAGATGGGGTGCACGCGCGGCACGATCTACAACCACTTCGCCAACAAAGAAGAGATTTTGCTGGCGCTCGCGACGCGATCTGTTCGCCGCCGGATCGCTTTGTTCCAGTCCGCGATGGCGAGCCAAGCCGAATCTCGCGACCGGTGTGCGGCGGTTGGAATCGCGGTCGAAGTCTATGCCGACTACATGCCCGATGAGTTCGCGATCGAACAAATCATTCGGCACGACGTCGTGTGGCAAAAGACATCCGAAGGAAGACGGGATGTGTTGTCGGATTGCGAGCAACTGTGCATCGGTTCGCTCGGCCAAGTTGTTCAAGCGGCCATTGCTGCGGGTGACTTGAAACCGGGACGCGGCCAAACGGCGTCGGAGCTGACTCAGCAACTGATATTTGGTCTGTGGTCGCTTAGCTATGGAGGATTGGTTTTGGAAGCAACCAGTCCTTCGTTGAAAGCAGCCGGCATCGACGACGCGCGAATGACCATCCGTCGCAACGGAAACCTTTTGCTGGATGCCGTCGGTTGGCAACCGCTCTTCAACGCCCGTCGTTACAACGCGTGGGCGAAACGCTTGCGTCCGGTGTTGATCGAGAACGCAAAGAAGATTCGGCAATTGCCGTTCAACAGTGAACAAGATTTTGCCTACGCCTCCGAGGCCGCATCATGAACGCATCATCGCACCCCATCAAACGACGCTCGTTTTGGAAGGCTCGGACCATCGGCGCAATCGCCTTCGTTGCAGTGCTCGGAA
>TARA_R110002072_G_scaffold87129_5_pt1 | contig 25534 bp, 21 predicted proteins | sample TARA_R110002072 | Tara Oceans TARA_R110002072 (sample SAMEA4397118) | marine metagenome | biome: Polar Biome; feature: [SRF] surface water layer (ENVO:00010504); material: water (ENVO:00002006), including particulate matter (ENVO:01000060) such as... | depth 5 m | reverse complement strand
TCAGCTGCGTATGACCGGCGACGCAAGCCACGAATTGCGCGGCGGCAATGACCCACAAACCGGAATCCACATCGCGAGCCTGACTGGCAGTGGCAACGCTACCGCTCGCATCGCGCCTGCAATCACGATCGTCGGCCCCGTGGCGGCAAGTGTTGCCGTAGCAACCCCACAGATGCCATCGCTGCGCTCGGCCCCAACGGCACCAGGTCAGGCGCTCTCGGTAGAGCGCGGCAGTACCACCGGCAGCGTTTCGATTCTGGCGCTCAGTATGCGAAGCCTTGGCGTCCTGTCCATCGGGCAAGACCCGCTGTGGCTCGATCCGATCAGCTATGTCGTCGTCGACATCGCCGTCACACCGGCCAACGGCATGGTGCCGTTCGCCTTCACGGTGCCCAACGAACCACTCCTGCGCGGTTTCCAAGTGGTCTGGCAAGGCGTCGACCTGCGCCCGGGAGGCAACCTCGCCCTGAGTAACCCAAGCCCGAGCTTCGTGCGCTGACCCCCGCTAGCGCGGCTTGCGGTTGACATCACGGCGCCACTCAGCAAGCGCGGCCAACATCGATTGCACGCGTTTGGGATGCTGATCGGCAACGTTGTGTTGCTCGGCGATGTCGGTCGCCAGATCGAACAATACCGGCCTCTTCTTCTGCACAACGAGCTTCCAGGTGCCATCGCGCATCGCGATGCCGTTCCAGAACAACCGCCGGTGGCCGAGTTCCTGACGCTCGCGTAACAACGGCACCAGGCTCTGGCCGTCGAGCTTGCGCTCCGTCGGCTGTTCGAGGCCGGCCAACTCGAGCATCGTCGGCATGACATCGAGGCTGATGCACAACTGATCGGTCTTGCTGCCCTTGGCAATCGTACCAGGCCACCACGCAATCGCCGGCACGCGATGACCGCCTTCCCACACCGAGCCCTTCTTGCCGCGCAGTGGATCGCAGCGCATATGTGCCGCGCCTCCATTGTCGGAGAAGAACAAGACCAACGTGCTGCCAGCGATGCCGTTCTTTCGCACCGCATCGAGGATCGCCGTGACGCTGTCATCGAGTGACTTCATCATCAGCTTGACGGTTTCTTCCTGCGCGCGGGCATCCTTCGGGCCGCGGTCTTCGCCGCGCACCGCGGCACTGTCCGGCGCCTGGATCGGCGCGTGCACCGCACCGTGCGCCACATACAGACAGAACGGTTGGTCGCGGTTTTCGCCGATGAAGCGCACCGCATCCTGGGTGATCAACTCGGTCAGGTAACCCTTGCGCGTCACCAACTTCGTGCCGTGCCACCAGTCCGGCGTGTTCATCCGGTCGAGGTGCGATTGGTAGTCGATGTTGCCGCTGACAAAGCCGCAAAACTCATCGAAGCCGTGGTGCACCGGGTTGAACTGCACGTCGTAGCCGACGTGCCACTTGCCATACAGCGCGGTTCGATAGCCCGCCGCACGCAACCCTTCGGCGAAGGTGAACTCTTCTCGCCGCAAGCCAAGCTTGTGGGCCGGGTGTGCGGGGTCGGCGTTGACGACTCCGGGAATCCCAGCACGTTGCTGGTAGCGACCCGTCAACAACCCAGCGCGCGTCGGACTGCAGACCACACCGCTACTGTGGAAGTCCGTGAACGTCAGCCCCTCCTTGGCCATGCGCTCCATGCCCGGCGTCTGGATCCAGCCGTCATAGACACTCGAATCGCCGTAGCCCATGTCATCGGCAAGGATGACGATGACGTTGGTAGGATGCGCACGCGCGGCGTGTTGCGATAACTGCGCCACGATCTCCGGGCGCTCGCCGTAGACGTTGTCGGTCTCGCCGAGATCCGCATCGAGGTCGTAGAGTTGCCCGCGCGCAGCCCCGGTGTTGGCGTTGCGCGTGAAGCCGCCCGACCCCTGGTGACGAATCAGCTTCCACTTGCCTTGGCGAACCACCGTCGCGCCGGCCTTGAGAACGGTCACCTCGCGCCGCTGCTCGGCGGCCTTGCCCGTAAGTTGCGGCAAGAAGCTGATGCTGTCTTGCCCACAGCCTTGCGGCAACTGACCACCCGCCGCTTGCACGCACGTCGCCATCACGTCGCTAAAGCAGATCGTCTGATCGCAAGTGGACGCGTTCGCAATGCGTCTCGGCCAGCGCGCCAAAAACGGCACGCGATGGCCACCCTCAAACGCGTCGCCCTTCATGCCACGCAACGGCCCCACTGATCGATGCCCGAACCGTTCGACGTCCTGCGCATACCACACCGGCCCATTGTCCGATGAAAAGAACACCAACGTGTCCTCGGCCATGCCTTGCTGATCGAGCGCCCCCAGCACATCCCCAACGATGCCGTCGACCTGCATGATGAAGTCGCCATACATGCCCGCAGCACTGGCATTGCGATAGCGCGCTTCGGGCAACCACGGCGTGTGTGGCGCCGGCAAGGCCAGATACAAGAACAGCGGCTGCTTGCCTTGGTGCTGCCGGATGACCTGGACTGCTTCGTCACGCAACCGCGGCAACACTTCGTCGTGCACGAACCCCGGCGCCACGCCGCCCGCGCGCCAGAACGCCCCCTGAATCGGCGACCAACCTTTGGTGCTGCTCGCCGCGATGCGTTCGCTCGGCGCTGCGACCGCGCGACGATTCTGCACGTAGTAGTACGGTGGAATATCGAGCGAAGCCGGAATGCCGAAGAACTGATCAAAGCCGCGATCCACTGGTCCGCCGCGCATCGCGGCGTAGTCGAGTTGCTGCGCCGCGTCGAACCCGAGGTGCCACTTGCCGACCATGGCGGTGCGATAGCCGACGCCGCGCAACACGTCCGCGATCGTGCTTGTGCCGGCCTCGATTACCGCCTCACGAGCGGGCTGGTAGCGTCTGCGGCGACAGGCGTAGCGTCCCGTCAACAGCCCATAGCGCGACGGCACGCAGACCGAACCGGCGGCGTGTGCATCGGAGAACCGCATGCCTTCGCGAGCGATGCGATCGATGTTGGGCGTTTGGATCTTGGAATCCGGATTGCAACTACCCGGATCGCCAAAGCCCATGTCGTCGGCCAACACGAATAGGATATTGGGTGGCCGCGGCGGCTCTTGCGCGACCACACATCCGAATAGCAGCAAGGCCAGCCCCATGCGCATGATCGCCATGCGACCACGATGGCCGTTGCCAGGCGCTGGGTCAACGTGCGCGGATCCTCTAGTCTGCAACTAGACGGATTCGCTTCGGCAGGGATGCAGTGACGAGCTACGGCAGGTACTGCAGCAAGAACAAGTGCCACCCAAGCAGCACCGAGTAGCCAAGCAGCACAAACGCCAGCCCGATACGCGCGGGGCGAAAGTGCTTCGCCATCATCAAGAACGCGCAGGCAATCCCGATGCCGACCGTCTTCATCAGCAAGAACGGCCACGGATGCCACGTAGAATCGAGCACCCACTGCACCGCAGGATTCAGTTCCGTGCCGCCATACGACAAGAACAGCAAGGTGAAGTACGCGTCCAGCAAGTTGAGCGCGACGATCGCCAGCACGATGAACAACACCCCGGCACCATGAACGTCGACGAAGGATCCTTCGCGCTCTTCGTTGCGGCGCACATGACGACGACGACCGCCCCGCAACACATGACGGCTGAACATGGGCGTAGGGCGTCGCCGTCGATCGGAGAACGCCCGGCGTTCTTCGTCGGTCAGGACTTCCGGAGCGGTATCTGCCGATGCCGCGATCTTCCCGTCGATGGTGCTCGTCACGGAAGAAGTCTACCCCGCGCATTCACCGTTGAGCGCATATGCGCAGCGGGCCAAACCCAAGCCGCGATGCCATGGGCAGTTCGTTGGCGATGCTGCGCTGATATTCTTTCCAGCGCACACCTTCTGCGCACAATCTCACCCTCACGGGCGAACCGGCGCGCAGCGCTTCTCGGTAACGGCACCGCTGGGCTACGAGAACTTGGTGATGCCGGGAATCGCGATCTCGCTTACCGGCGGCTTGTCCTGCCAGGTCAGCAGGTTCGGCATCAGCTCTTCCGTGCTGTCGTGCGCTTCCTGCCAAGTGACACGCTTGCCGGTGTAGGCCGACATGCGACCCATGATCGCCATCAGCGTGCTGTTGCACATGTACTCGCCGTTGTTGATCGGCTTGCCGGCGCGCAGTGCCCGGAACATCTCGTCGTGCTCGGCTTGGTACATGTTCCGCGTCTTGTCCGCGAAACGCCATTCGTTCTTGCCGGTGATCTGATGGCGGAAGATGTTGGCCTTGCCTTCGGTGCCGTGCACGAACTCGTTGACGCTGCGCGCCGTGTTGTTCTGCTGACGACACTGGCTGATGCCGCGGGTGCCGTCCTCCCACTCGTAATTGTTGACGAAGTGGTCGTAGACGTTGCCGTATTTGGGATCGGTGCGCTTCTGGCGCCCACCCATCGAAACCACTGCGTTCGGGTAGACGTCGCCCTTGATCCAGGCCATCAGGTCGAGCGTGTGGATGTGTTGCTCCGCGATGTGGTCGCCCGACAGGTAGGTGTAGTAGAGCCAGTTGCGAACCTGCTTCTGCAGATCGTTCCACTGCGGACCGACCTGTCGGAACCACAGCTCGCCGGTCATGTAGTTGCCTTGGATCGTCTGGATCTCACCAATGGCACCGTCCTGCAGTTTTTGCACGATCGCGCGGCGGCCATCGTGGTAGCGATAGCAGAGACCCGAAACGACCGAGAGGCCCTTCTTCTTGGCGAGCTTGCAGGCGGCTTCGACGCGACGAACACCCGGCGCATCGACGGCGACCGGCTTCTCGGCAAAGACGTGCACGCCCTTCTCGACGGCGCGCTCGATCTGCATCGGACGGAAGCCAGGCGGTGTCGCGAGCAACACGACATCGACGCCGGTGGCGAGCACCTTGTCGAGCGCGTCAATGCCGACAAAACGACGCTCCGGTGGCACTTGGAACTGCTTCTCGCGGCCCGCTTCGGTCGCCGTCTCGAGCACCCCGTCGAGGCCACCTTCCATGCGGTCCGCGAATGCGTCGCCGGCGGCAAAAAGGATATTCTCCTTGTCGGCCATGATCGCCTGCACGGCGGCGCCCGAGCCACGGCCGCCGACTCCGACGATGCCGATCTTGAGCTTGCCACCACCCTGGTGCACCGGCGAGGCGGCGCGCAGGGCGCTGATCGAGCCGCTAGCAGCAACGGCGGCCGCGCCGGTTGCGGAGGTCTTCAGGAAGGAACGACGGGATGGCTTCTTGGTCGACATGAGAGTTGCGGGGCAGGTTCACCAGAGGTCCTGCACCCCACGGACGAAGCTCCGCCGGGCCCAGGCGCTGTCAGCCTAACGATAGATGCGAGCGCGACAAAGACCCGATCGCGGGAGCAATTCTGGTCGTTGGATCTGCGCTGGCGCCCCCGCGAGGCTCGACAGACGGCCCGCCAAGCCCGTATCCTGCCCGCTTCGCCGAAAGGCAGACCCCACCTGGCAGCCTGCCCCCCAGCTGCCGCCTCCCCCAGCTGCTGCGTCCCGATGCGCCAATACGCCCTCCTTCTGTTCTTGTGTGGCTGCACCACCCTCTCGTCGGACCAACTGGACCGGCTCGAGATCTGCCAACGCAATGCTCCGCTCTACTTCGACGGCGGCAAACTCGGACAAGCTCTGATCCAAGTCGAGCGCGGACTCGAGATCGACCCCGACGACTACAAGCTCAACGTCATCAAGGGTGCCGTGCTGTTGCGCGCCAGCGAGCGCGACCCCAAGAAGCTCGACCAGGCGACCAAGATCCTGGCGCGCGTCTACGACTGGCGCTCGCCAATGCGCCACGAGCCATCCGAACTGTTCTACTACGGACTCGCCCGCCAAAAGCAGGGACTACGCAACCTCGGCGAAGCAATCCGGCTCGAAGATCGGGCGGCGCGCGCGGCGGACACCGATCGACACGACGAGTTCGCCGACAAGGCGCTCGAGCAACGCAAGCTGGCGGTCCACGAACTCACCAAAGCCGACGAGCTGCTGGCCTACTTGATCGAGCGCGGCGAATTGCTGCGCATGGTGCACAACCATCGCCTGCAGATTGCGCGCCAGCTTGGCAACGACAAGCAGTTTGAACTGTCGGCCGAGGCGTTCCTTGTCGAGATGGCGAAGGAGCGCAAGGTCGTCGAAGCCGATGTCAAGCAGACGGTCATCCCCGATTACGAGACGCAGCAGTACCGCTACCTGCTCAACCTAAAGCAGGAAGAGCTCGACGTGCGTGCGCTCTACGCCGACTGGTTGTTCCACCGCAAGAACTTCGCCAAGGCGCTCGAGCAGATGGACGAAGTCATCAAGCTCGACCCGACCCGCAGCGACAACTACTACAATCGCGGTCGCGTGCGCCTTGAGCTCGGCGACGTAGAGAACGCCAAGAGCGACTTCCGTCGCTTCCTGGCAACGTCGCAACTGCCGGCTTCGAGCGGCAAGAAGACCTTCGCGACGAAAGCGCTGACCCAGTGACCGCCAGCAACACGCAGCCGGCCACGTATCGTCTGCGTTCGCAGCGCGATTTCCGTTCGGTCTACGGGCGCGGCCGCCGCGCTTCCGGCGACTGGTTGACGGTTGTCGTTTGGCTGCGCCGCCCTGGTGAGATTCCCGCGCCGCGCATCGGCCTGTCGGTCAGCAAGGACCACGGCGGCGCCGTTCGCCGCAACAAGCTGAAGCGGGTGCTGCGGGAGGCATTTCGCATGGAGCGCGCCGGCATGCCGCCAAACGTCGACGTCGTGCTGATCCCAAAGAAGCGTGCCGACAACATGCCGCTGCACGAGGTTCGCATCGAACTGCCAACACTGATCGAGAAGGCGCTGCGGGCGCCGAAGCGGCCGCCCCGGCGGAGGCCGCGCTAGTGCGTTCGCCGTTGGCATTCTTGCTGTCGCTGCCGGTGCGGTTCTATCGCCGCGTGATCAGCCCGCTGAAGCCGCGAACGTGCCGATTCCATCCAACCTGCTCAGGCTATGCGCTCGAAGCCCTGCGGGTGCACGGTGCCATCAAGGGCAGCTGGCTCACCGTGCGGCGATTGTGCCGCTGCCACCCATTTTGCGAACCCGGCTACGACCCGGTGCCGGAGAAGGCAGCGCGAGGCAGTGACGCCCGTCATCGCGTGACGAGTTTCGAACCAGACGGGGGTTCTTGCCGGCCTACTCATCTCCCGCTTGGGCAACCTGATCGAGTTGCGGAAACGGATCGAGCGCCGCTTCGGTAACCATCACCTTGCCATAGATGCGCACGATGCCACTCGGCCGGTCCGCCGCGCGCAAGAACTCCTGTAGTTCCTCGTCGCCGACATACCATTCCGCGTGCTGGCTGCTGGTCGCACGGTAACGATCGACCACGCCCGGCACGTCGTGCACCACCTGACACACGGGCGATGCGCTGGCACCGGCTTGCGGCCCAATCGGAACCGGGGCCGATGGCAAGAAGGATTCTCCCGACGGCCAATAGGCGAGCAACAGCACGGCTGCGGCTGCCAGAACGGTGCCGCGTGCGAGGTAGCGACGGCGCCGCCGCCAGCGCACCGCCCCGAGCATTTCCGGCAGCATCGCCGCCATGCGCTGACGGGCCTGCGAACTCATTTGTTGGTTACGTTCCATGCCAATACTCCGCGGCCTTCTGCCGCAGCTTGTCCAGGGCGCGACGCAGCCGACCATGGGCTGCATCTGACGTGAGGCCGAGCGATCCGGCTGTTTGAGCAACCGTCGACGCCTCACCAAAGCGCGCCTGCAACAGCGCGCGGTCCGTATCCGGGAGGTCTGCGACACTGGCAGAGAGCCACGACAGACGTTCCTGGTCACAAAGGTCCAGCCAAGGTTCGGTCACTGTGCCGCGAACCACTTCGGCGACCACTTCTTCACGACGCCGGCGCCGCGCTTCGTTGCGGCTGCGGTCGGTCACCGCGTTCATCACGGTGCGCGTCATCCACGCCCGCAATGCTTCATTGCTCGCCAAAGTCGGCATCTTGTTGGCGACGCTCATCGTCACGTCCTGCACAACATCGAGGCACCAGGATTCGTCGCGACGACTGATGGCGCGAGACAGTGCCAGCGTCGAGGCAAACCAGGCCTCGTAGAACTCCGCAAACGCAGATTCGTCACCGGCCGCAATGCGACCGGTGAGCGAATGTCCCGCCGGAACGATTCCGGCGCGGGGTTGCTGATGCGAGTCGGGCACTGTTGGTTGCGCAGGTCGACGACTACTTCGGGTTGCGGCCGCCGCCCTGACTGCCCTGACTGGCTTGGTGTTCGCGCTCGCGCTGCTCGGTGGTTTCGCGTGACTTGCGCCGCAGGTAGCGCTGCTCTTCCTTGTCTTGATCGCGGATCAGCGTGCCCAGCGTCTGCTCGACGACCTGGGTTTGGCTGTAGGTGCCTCGCACTAGCAGCAAGCCGGAATCCTCGTGGAAGCGAATGCGCGGCGGCACCTTCTCATCGGACATCGACAATTCGATTGCCGACAGGATCGTCGCAACCCGGATCGTCTTCATGCCCGACGAGCGCTCCGCGGTCAGATCGTTGAGGCTGAAGACGCGCTGTTGTGCCGAGTTAGGGTTCACGCCTGCCATCTGCGTCGGAACCTTGTTCTTGTAGGCGATGATCGAGTAGACCGGCTCGCCGGCGCCGCGGAACTCCTTGACGCGCACGTCGAAGTCCGCTTCGGCCGCCATGCAGGCACCCTCAAGGGCTTGCTCGAGGCCCGCGCTCTTCAGCACCATCGGCGGCACCGACGCGTCGCGGGCGCCAGTCGCCAGCACGATGTTGGCGCGGGTCTGGTCCTCGCGAACGGCCGCGACGAACTGGGCCATGGTGCCGCCAGCGAACTTCAGGGTGACGACTACGGGCGGCGCTACGGCGCGGCGCTGGGCAGAGGCAGGGGCTTCCTGGGCAGCCAGGGCCATCGGGATCAAGAGCAGTGCAGCAGCGAGTTTGGTGTTCATCGGGGTTCTCCTTGTTGGTTGGTTGCAAGAGAGACGACACCGCCTGCTCGATCCGTCGCGAAGGGCATAAAAAAAGGAACTCGGCATGCCGAGTTCCCAATCCATCGAGCGCAACTAGCTGCATCAGGAAGAACTACCTGCTGCACGGCCAGCTGACCGATTGCCATTCCGCTGAAGAGCTACTTGCCGTCTTCCATCTCGCCGAGCAGCTGCTCGACGGCTTCGGTCATCTTCTCGCCGCGCACACCCTTGAAGCGGATCACGCCCTTGTGGTCGAGCACGTAAATCGTCGGCCAGCCGCGCACTCCCCACTTCGAGGAGATCGGGCCACCGGTGCCACGCGGACCATTCCAGAAGGAACGCCAGGTGACGCCCATCTCTTTGGCCTTGGTGTGGAAGTAGGCTTTGTCCTTATCGCTGTTGATTCCGATCAGGGCAAACGGCTTGTCTTTCATTTGTTCCACGAGCGACCGCTCGTGTGGGATCATTGCCACACAGGGGGGTCACCAGAATCCCCAGAAGTCGAGGACCACCACCTTGCCGCGGTAGTCCTCGAGTTCGAACTTCACGCCATCGATGTCTTCGCCAACGATGTTCGGCGCCACCAGTCCGATCTGCAGCTTCTCAGCGACAAACTTCGGACCGCGAATCTTGTCAGCCAGCCAGTGGTTGCCGGCGAGCTTCTCGGCTTGCGCGGCGAGTTCTGCACCCTTGGCTTTTTGATCGTCGTTCGCACCGCGGCCAGTAAGGGCCACGGACTTCCAGTAGAACGCCCACGCCTTGGCGAGGTCGTGTGGCGACTCCTCGATAACCTGGCTCAAGAACGCATCGGCACCTTCGGCGCCGAGCGGGCGCGACAGCACGCGACCGTTCTCGAGAATGTCGATCATCGCCGCGCTACCCATGTGCTTCTCTTGAAGCTGCGCAACCACGGTCTTGACGATGTTGGCATCGCCACCGTTGATCGCAGCCCAACCGAGCAGCTTGACGGCGCCATCGCCTTCGAACGTGGCAGCAGCTGCCATCGCCTTCTTGGCCAGCCCCTTGGAATCCGGCCGCTTCAAGGAACTGCGCAGCTCAGTGAGCTTCTCGCGGTCCTTGTCTGCACGCGCCTTCTTGTAGGCCTCGCTGGACGTGATCTTCTTGCTAGCTTCGCGGTAGGCTGAGGTCTGCTTGGAGAGCTCCGCCGAGAGTTTGTCGTACAGCGCTTGTGCCGCCGATTGCTGCTTGGCCCCGTCCTGGGCACCAAGCAGCACCGGCAGCAACAGCGCCGCAGTGCATGTGGTTATCAGTCGCATGCCAATCAACATACGGGCCCCTGGCACAGCCCGCCCGGTCACCGTGTGTCGATTCGGTCACGAACGGCTTTCGCCGCGGCTTTCCCAGCCTCACGCCTTGGCCGATGTCACCACTCCAAGCAACGCCGCCAAACTGAGCACGTCCAATCGATTGTGTTCGAGCACCCGGTCGACCGGACCGGTGCGATCGCGAATCCAGTCCAGGAACGCCGCCGGGGCTTCGCTTCCCGGCAAGTCATCGTCACGGTAGAGACCTAGCAGCCGTTCTTCGGCGGTGTGCAAGCGACTGTTCGGCCAGTTCTTGCCAAACTCGCGACGGATCACGTGGTAGAGATCGAGGTGACGGTCGGTCAAGATCGGCGCCTTGATCTTGTGCACCGCCAGGCGCGCGGCGATGCGATGGCGGTCATAGCTCTTGCCGACGAACGTGACCGGCACGGGGTGCTCGTCAAGTCGCTTGGCGATGTGTTGCAGCATCGCCGGCTCTTCACCAAAGTCGCGCAAGAACAGTTGCTCAAGCACCAACTCTTCGCCTTCGAAAAACGCGATGCCATAGGCGAATACCATGGTGCCCGCGCCGCCACTGAGTCCGGTGGTCTCGGTGTCGAGAAACAAGCACTGCTCCGCAGCAAGCTCCGTGAACGATGGCGACTTGGCCATCTTCGCCAAACGTTCCCGGTCAAAGTGCCGGCCAGCGTCGACCTTGACGCGGCCGTGCACATGGCTGACCGGGTAGCGCAACTCACGCCGCCACAGCGGTCCGTAGTCGGTTTGCAGCACGTCGGCTGGCGGCAACTCGACGACATCACGAACGAGGTGCGCCGGCATGCCATTGGCCAAACGCTGGCGGCGCGCTTGCAAGAACGCACGCACGTCGCCACGCGCTGGCAGAGGCCCTGCCGGAGTTCCCGTCGGCGTTCCCTTCGGCGACGCCGTCGGCGACCCCGCTTCGGCGCGCGCAACTGGCCTGCCGGCTTCTGAGGAAGCCTTCGACAACGGGTCCGAAACTACGAGATCGTCTTTGACCTGGAACATCCGGCGCAACTTGTCGCGGCGCGAACGATGCTCGGTTGGATCCGCTCCGTGCGAGCCGCCTGGTTCAGGCGAGACACGCTTGTTTGGGATGCACTCCGTCGGGGTGTCCTCCGTCGGGGCGCCTTCCGTCGGGGTGCCACGCTTCGCTACTGGACCCCCCAGCATTGCATCCTGCCGCACCGAATCCTTTGGGGAACGTTTCTTCGGGGCTACCACGCAGACTCCTCGATCGGGGACAACATCAGTTCGCGTTCGTCGAGCATGCCGCGCAGAATGGCCAGCGCGACCGACTTGCTGCGGGTGCCAAGGCTCGCTTGCGGCCCGACACACGAAGGGCAACCACTGCGGCAATGGCATTTCATCAGCAGCTGTTCTGCCGCGGACAAGATTTCACGATGCACTTCGAAGATGCGCTGGCTCAGGCCAACCCCATCCGGAATGCGATCGTAGAGAATGATCGCCGGGGCTTCGAAGTGCGGGTGCAGGGCTTCCGCCAGCACCTTGACATCACCAGGATCGACCCGAACGAACAACGGCACGAGCCCTTGCAGCAGTTGGCCGACACCCTGTAGGCACGAAGCCTCACCACCCTTGCGCAAGCCGAGTCGTTGCACCAGATCCGCCTGCAACACCAGCGCCGTCGCTTCGGTCTCGAACTCTTCGGGCGGCAAGTTGATCTCGCCAATGCCAACGTTCTCGCGAGTGTAGAACTTGATCTTCTTGAACGCCTTGGCAAGCGTCGCCACGTGCACTTCGCCGCGATGCGCCGCGTAGTTCGGAAACTCGCGGCACTCGTCGAGGTGCAAGAACTTGACCTCGGTCTCGGTGTCGGCCTCGGTGTAGTAATCGGCGTGGATCGGCTTGACGAACGCGCGGCGATCGTCGTAGTCGAAGCGCTCCACCAAGTAGGTCTCGCCTTGGTGGCCGTAGATCGCGCCCTCGTAGACTTCGGTGATCGCCGATGGCCGGTCGATCTCAGCCAGGATCTTGCGCGATTCGACTTCCTGGATCGTCACGTTGTCCATGTCCGCCGCAGTCAAGCTGACGCCTTCGGCAGGATAGGTTCGCTCGGCGTAGTGGAAGCGCCCGGACTGGTGCACCAACACCCGCAGATCGTGCGTCAAGAACTCGAGCACGTCGCGCGTGTCGGGTGCCTGGCCAAAGTCTTCGTCTTCATCAAACGGTAACTCGAACGCTGCACAACGAATGTGGTTGGTCAGAATGATCGCGTTGTCCGGATCGATGCTGACCGCATCACGCGGCTGGTCAAACAAGTAGCCGGGGTTCTGCATCAAGTACTGATCCATCGCCGAACTGCGTGCCACGACCACCACGGCGCTCTCCTGACTACGGCGACCGACGCGGCCGGCGCGCTGGAACGTGCTCGACACCGTGCCCGGATAGCCAACCAACACGCACACATCGAGGCTGCCGATGTCGACGCCAAGTTCCAATGCATTGGTCGAGACCACGGTGCGAATCACGCCGTCGCGCAGCCCCTTCTCGATCTTGCGGCGCAGCTTGGGCAGGTAACCCCCGCGATATCCGGCGACGCGTTCTTGGTCGATGTGCTTTTGGCGCGCATCATCGCGCAGGTATTTGAGCAATACCTCGGTCTGGCTGCGCGAACGCGCAAAGAAGATCGACTGCAGGTCGCTGTCGAGCAACTGGCCACCGAGCTGTCGCGCCGCCTCACTAGCCGGCACGCGCATGCCGGAGGCCTGCTGGGTGATGCGTGGGTTCAAGAACACGAAGTGCTTCTTGCCGCGCGGACTGCCATCCTCGTCGACGCAATGCACGTGCTGCTCAAACAGCCGCCGACCGTGCTCGGCCGCATTGCTGACCGTTGCCGAGGCGCCGCAGAAGGTCGGATTGCCACCGTAGTGACGACAGATGCGCTGCAACCGGCGCAGCACGTTGGCGACGTGCGAGCCATAGATCCCGGACAAGGTGTGCAGTTCGTCGACGACGACGTAGCGCAACCCAGCGAACAGCCCCTGCCACTTCTGGTGGTTCGGCAGGATGCCCTGATGCAGCATGTGCGGATTGGTCAACACCAATGTGCCGTGTTCGCGCAGCGACTGCCGCACTTGCGGCGGGGTATCGCCATCGTAGACCGCCACCGTCAGCGGTTGCTCGCCCTCCGGCCGCCCGGCTTGCGCGTGCTGCAACAGCTTCTCCAGATCCGCCATCTGATCGCGAGCCAACGCCTTGGTCGGATACAGATACAAGGCGCGGGCATCCAGCCCATCGCGCACCAACGCATCGAGCACTGGCAAGTGGTAGGCCAGCGACTTGCCGGAAGCCGTCGACGTCGCGATGACGGTGTGCTTGCGGTCGTGCAGCAAGTCGGCGCACTCCCGTTGATGCGAGAACAGTTCGAGGATGCCGCGCGCATGCAGCGCATCCTTGAGGCACGGGTGCAGCCAATCGGGGAATGGCTGCATACGCGCCGGCCGTGGCTCGACCTGATGCAATGCATCGACCGTGCCCGGTCCATCATCCGCGTGCGCACGCAGTTGCTGTACGAACGTGCTCAGGTCCAAGCAAGGACCTCGCGCCAGTAGCCACCCATGGCGACCATGCTACGACCGACCCGAACGAAAACCAAACATGGTCTTACCGTGGTCCTGTGCTGCGGGCCAAGTTGCGCCCGGCGCGCCCCATGCAAGCGAGCCACGCACGCACGCCACCCCATCCCCGCCACGCTACGGGCGAAATCTCATGAGCTCAGGGTGGCCCGCATGCATCAACCCGGGCAGCCTGTTCCTGTTGACCACGCACGACGATTCTCCTGCCCCATCGATCGCACGCGATGCGGCGTTCTTCGGACTGTGCGTGCTGCTGCTCCTGCCGAGCATCTGGTCGGCCAGCAGCATCACGGGCCAAGACGAGTACTTCCTGTCGTTCCGAACCGTGTTCGAGATGCAGGAACGTGGCGAGTGGCTCACCCCGTACGTCAACGGTGAGGTGCGACTGCAGAAGCCGCCCCTCTTGTACTGGCTGATGCGCTGCTCATATCTGCTGTTCGGCAGCAACCTGTTTGCCGCCCGCATCTGGACGGTCTTGGCCGGCGCGTTGATGGCGCTGTTCACCGCCAAGCTCGCGCGACGCTACCAGGGCAGCGGCTACCTCGCCGGGGTGATGATCGCGTCGGCAGCTGGCGTGATGATTGAGTCGCGCCGGGCGATGTTCGACCTGCCGGTCGGCTGCCTGTGCACGATCGCTATCTACTACAGCACCGTGTGGCACAGCAGCGGTCGCCTCACTTCGGCAATCGCGTCGGCCGTGGCCTTGGGCTTGGCCTCGATGACGAAGGGGCCGGTGGCGCTGTGGTTCTTCGCAGCGCCGATGATCGCGGCGGCACTGACGAGGCGCCGTCGCAGCCCGGGCCGCATCTGGCACTGGCTCGTCGCGGCGGCCGCGTTCGCGGCGATCGCCCTGCCTTGGCCGCTGTGGGTGCAAGCCGCCCATCCACAGTTCTGGGCCGTAATGCAAGCCCAGGCGGAGCACCGAGAGTTTGGTTGGCCGACAGCAAAGCGCCTCGGGCAGTTGCTCGGCGCCATTCTCGGGCTCGCAGTACCGTGGTCGATCGCGGTGCTGGCAGCGACCTTCTGCGGGCTGCGCACCAAGTCGACCGAGCGCGATCCCGCGCGTTGGCTGATTGCCTGGGTCCTGATCGGCCTGCTGCCGTTCTTGTTCATGGCAGCATTCGAACGCTACATGCTGGCCCTACTGTGCCCGATGGCCGTGCTTGCTGCGCACTGGCTGCAGGGACGCACGCCACCAGTGCAACGCGTCCAGCTGATCATCGCCGCCACCATCACCTCGATACCCGTCGCGGTATTCGCACTGTTTGCCGCATGGTTTGGGTTCTCGTACCTACTGCCCGCGATCGCGATCGCGCTGCTGATCACAACGCTGCGCATGGCGCGGCGAGCACAGCCAAACGTGTCTGCCACGGCGTTGCTGTGTGGTGCGCAACTGTGCCTGTTGCTCGGGTTCGTCTACCCATCGCTCGGCATCAACCAACTTCCAGCGGCTCTGCCGGACGATCTCGCCACGACCGAAGTGCGCACCTTCGCTCGCCCGCAGCCAGGCATGCTGTCGATGCACCTGCAACGCAGTGTGCAACAGATGTCAGATGCAGAGGGCCTGGCGGAGCGGCTGGCAAACTACCACGGCTACTTGTTCGTACTCGACTCTGACTGCGAACGCATCGAAGCCGCCGCGCGCACGGCCAACCTCGCGATCGAACGCGTCGGTTCGTTCCATTCGTTCTACTCCCGCAAGGCGTGGCTGAAGTTCTTCCGACAGGGGCTAACGAAGCAAGAATGGCTCGATGCCATAGCCAATCGCACGGCAACCAACCTGAAACCGCGATTCGTCTACTACCGGCTGCCGTGAACAACCGCGACCAGCAACCATGCGAAGTTTGCTCCGCACTGGCTCCAAGAATCCATTCGGGCATGATTCAGCCATGCGCCGCATGACGCCAAAACGTCTGATCCGCCTGGGGCTCAGCGCCTTGCTACTGCCGCTGATTGCAGCGGCCATCTGCTATGTCAAATGGATCACCGTCGACCACCGCCTGGTCACCGTCACCCCAGGTGTGGTCTACCAATCGGCCGCGTTTGCGCCGGACGATCTGGTAACGGTGTGCCAGGACTTCGACATCAAGACCGTCATCGACCTCCGCAATGAAGCGCCCGAAGCCGCCGCCAGCGCCGCGACCGCGGCTACCCAGGCCGGCATCACCCACGTCTACTTGCCGACGATCTCGCACCCGACGCTCAAAGAAGCTCATGCTTTCTTGGACGCGTTGGCCGCGGCAGAACGACCCGTGCTCGTGCATTGCGAGCACGGCGAAGGTCGCTCCGTCATGATGTGTGCCTTGCATCGCATCCAGAACGAAGGCTGGAGTAACGCGCGTGCCTTCGACGGCACCGCGCGGCTACCGGACAGCCTGCGATTTCTGAACAGGGTGTTTCCCAATCTGCGCCGGTTCAAGGAGGAGCACACCAAGGGCCAGTTCGTGCTCCACTATGTTGCCAGGGAGAATGTTGCCAGGGAGAGTGTTCCTGGTGAGAGTGCGGCTAGCGACAACATTCCGAAGGACGGCGCCACCGCACAGGCGACTACTGCGCAGACAACTGCCACAACTGCATCTCCCGCCACGGCATCCCCCGCTGCAGCATCGTCCGCCGCAGCGTCCTCCGGCAAGGGCCCCAATGCTCGCTAGCGCTTAACACCCGCTGGCACACGGCGCTGCAGGAAGTCGAGCAGCGAACCATACAAGTGTGCCCGCGTGCCGCGTCCTTCGTGGATGCTGTGAGTGCGATTCGGATAGGCGAGGTATTCGAAGAGCTTGCCGTGCGCGACCAACTCATCGAACAGTCGCTCGCTGTTTTGAAAGTGCACGTTGTCGTCGCCGGTTCCATGCACCAACAGCAACTTGCCCTGCAGGTTCTTGGCGAACGTGATCGGCGAGCACTTCTTGTAGACGTCCGGGACCTCGCGCGGATCCCCGCAGTAGCGCTCCTGATAGATGGTGTCGTAGAGCGAAACATCCGTCACCGGAGCGACCGACATGCCGGCGCGGAACAAGCCGGGATGACGGAACAACATGTTGAGTGTCATCGCGCCGCCGCCCGACCAACCCCAGATCGCCATGCGTTCGGCATTGATCCAGTCGTGCTGCTTCGTCAGCTTGCGAACGGCCTGCCCCCAATCGTGCGAACTGACGACCCCGATGTTCTGGTAGAGGCTCTTGCGCCAATCGCGCCCCTTCGGCGCCGGCGTGCCACGCGCGTCGATCGACATCACCACGTAGCCCTGCTGCGTCAACCATCGATGGAATAGATGGTGTCCGAGCGACCAGGTGTTCTTGACCGTTTGCGACCATGGCTCGCCGTAGACGTGGAACACCACCGGCCACTTGCCATCGTCCGTGAAGTCCGGCGGATACATCACCCAACCATCGAGCGTGTGGCCATCATCCGTCACGACCTGGAAGAACTCGTTCTTGCCCTTGGCAATCGCGGCGTAGCGATCACGCAGCGGTTGGTTGTCGACCAAGACGCGCACGCGTTCGTGGCTCGGCAACTTGACCAGATCGATCACCGGTGGGTTGTCGAACGACGAAAACGTGTGGATCGCCAACGAGCCATCGACACTGATCTGGTAGTCGTGGAAGCCGCGCTGATCGCTCGGGGAAACGCGCTTGAGGGTCTCGCCGTCCTGGTAGTCGGCCGAGTAGTTGGCCCAGCCCGAACCGTCGGTAAACAACGCCTTCTCGGTCGCATTGCCGTCGCAGTGGCTGACCAACAGGCGGCCCTGCTGCATGTCGGCATGTTCGACCGCCATCACGTCGTAGCCCCTGGTCATCGGCAGATGCGTGACGAACAGATTCTTGCCGCGCGCATCCCAGACAATGGTGCCAGCCTGCCGCCACGCTTTGTCGGCGCCGCCTTTGAACGCCACATCGCTGGTCCAGAAGAACTGGTCGCCATTGTTGACCCAACGAAAGTCCTCGCGCACATCGACGTAGGCCGCGTCGCGTTCTTCGTGCACCTTGCGCCTTGCACCGGTGCTCACGTCACAGCCATAAACCACCAGATGGTTCTGCGTCCGCGGCAGCCACTGCACCATCAACTCCTTGCCTAGCGGATGCCACTCCATGCGTGGCAGGTAGGTCTCGCGCGCGTTGCCCGGCGTCTTCATCCACGTGGTCTTGCCACCACCTGCCGAGATCACGCCGATGCGACACGAAGAATTGGTCGTGCCGGCCTTCGGATACTGCAGCGGCACGATCTTGGCGTAGCGGTCGCTCAGGTTGTCGACCATGTAGAACTCGCCGACGCCACTGCAATCGAGCTGCCAGTAGGCAACACGCTCGCTATCGGGGCTCCAGCGAAAGCCATCGCGACAATCGAACTCTTCTTCGTAGACCCAGTCGAACGTGCCGTTGATGACCGTCGACGAGCCATCGTGCGTCAACCGCGTCTGCTTGCCCGACGCCGCATCCTCGACGTAGACGTCGTTGCGCGAGACGTAGCCGACCCGCGCACTGTTCGGCGAGAACTTCGCGAACATCAGCGTCGATTTTTCGAGCTTGCCACCGAGCCGACGCGGCTCCTTGGAGCCATCCAGTGGCAACAGGTAGTATTCGCCGCGCGTATTGTGCCGCCAAACCCGGGCACTCTCGGTAAACACCATCAGCCACTTCTGATCCGGCGAGAACGAGTAGTCCTCGATGTTGAGCGCGCGGCCTTCGCCGGTCACCCACAGCATCGCGGCCGTCACCAACACCTGGCGCGCACCGGTCAGCGCTTCGTATCGCACCAACTCAAGTGGGCCCTTACCAGCCTTCGGTTCGAGCGTCGCATAGTGGGCGCCATCGAGCCATCGAGCCGGACCAAAGCGTTGCGTGCGAAACTCGCCCGACGTAACGCGGCGCGCATCCAGCTTGCTGGGATCTGGTCGACTGGTATCGAGCCCCTTGGCAACTGGCGCTACGGTTTGCTGACCCGCGAGCGTCGCGGCGAACAGCGAGAGAACCAACATCACGGACGTCTTCACGCCGTGATGGTAGTCGCCGGGTGCGCAATCAGCGAACGGGAGTTGCCGCGACGAAGCGCACTTCTCCGGGCGCCGCGGTGTTCTCGATCAGCAGTCGCGGTTCATCCGGTAGTCCGACTTCGATATCGTAGGCACCAGGAACAATGCCAGCCATCGGCAAGGTCGCATCGCTGCGGACCAGCGGGCGCATACGGATCCACGGCTCGGCTTCGCGCTGGTTGTCGAGCCGCCGCCACAGGGTCACGTCGACCAACTTGCCGGCAAAGTTCGCCGGCATCACCAGGATCAATGCCTGGTCGGCCACTGCCTGCCCAAAGGCCATCGGTTGCCGTTCGCCACTGGCATCGCGCGCCATGACCACATCCGAACCGTTGGCGATCATGCCGTCGGATTCCGGCTGCGGGACAACGTCCGTCGCGGACGCACCACCAGGGTCAAGCTGGTCGCCCGGTTGCCGCTGGTTCTCCGCAAGCGCCAGCACGCCCGTCAAGACGAGGAGTGCTCCGGGGATCGCCCACCAACGTGATTGCCCTGACATGCCGAAGATATCGACACAATGCAGCGCCCGACTGAAGCGACCGCTTGGCGGTGCAGCCGGCTACGAATCCGCAGCACTGAGAGTGTTTTCGCGAGAGATCCGCACTGCGGCCATGCGCTCGACGAGCGCGACCATCTCGGCCCAGGTATCGCCGTCGTTGAGGGCGCGCGCCAACTGCACAATGCCCGCGACATAACGAGCAGGTGCATTGCCTTCGAGCGCGCGATGCAGCACCCACTGCGCAGCGCGATGGTCGTCGGCATACGTCGTGATCACGCGAGTCGCCGCACGCACGTGCGACAGATTGCGGATCGGTGCCATGCCACGCAACAGCTGAGCTTCGGCCCCGCGGCGATGTCGTTCGAGCCACTGGGGTAGCAAGACACGCACCAGGCAATCGATGACCTGAAGACCGCGCAATCGCTCGACCGTCGCGTTGGCGCGGGTATGCACCACCTGCGGCACCAGCGGACGCAAGTGAAGATTGCGTAGATGGTCCGGCATCGTGTCATTGCACGCGCGCACCAGCGCCGACACGACTGGACACGCGCAGTCCGGTTCGTCGCTGTGTGCTTCCCCGGCGAGCCATGCGACCATTTCCATGGCGCACATGCCGTCATCGCGAGAAGGGTGAGAACCGCGTTGCAGGGGGTATTGATCGATCAGGCGTTGCATGCTGGTGCCCGCGTGGGAGCGCGGCTTGCAGGGTTGAGGGGAGCGAAGTCTACCCCTGATCGCACTCCCCCGACGGCATCGCCGAGCACCAAGCCGCCAACACCCGTTGCGACCGAGCAGACGGTTTTCAGCGCATGCCAAAGAAGCCGGCTGGCACCTTCTCATGTGCCGCCGACGGCTTCGGGATGCGCAGCATCTTTGCCAGCAACACCGCGCCGAAGCCGGGCGTGATCGAGGTAGCCAACTGCACGCCCTGCGGAATGCCCGGCCCGATCGCCAACGCCACGACCTCACGATCGTAGGAATGTGGCGTGCCATGCGAAGCCGGCGTCGCACCGTTCAGCCAGTAGGGCTGCAGGATGTACTGCACGTCTCCGCCGCGCTGGTTTGACAAGCCATGCGCCAGGGCGCGTCGAAATGGGTCGGAGTGCTGAAAGTCACCGCGCACTTCCTCGGTCGGATAGGCGGACATCACGGCATGCACCCGCTTGGCCGCCTTCGCCGCGGTTCGCAAGGCTGCATGACGCTTCGGCCCGATCGCCAATGCGTTCAGGTAGACCGCGTTCTCACCCACGCGTTCGACGTAGAACTTGCCGCTGGTCGGCAACCCGAACTCTTGGCGCAAGGCCGCCTCGACGGATGATTTGACCCAGGCATCAATCGGCCCGCGCCCGCCACTGCCACCATTGCGCAGTGACGACTCCGGACTGGGCGCAACGCCGTGATCCGCCGTCAAGAACATCGCCCACTGGCCGGCCCCCACTTCGGCATCGAAGAAGCGAAACAGCTCACCGAGGTCCCGGTCCAAGCGCATCAAGGCGTCGCGCGCCTCGACCGAATGCGGCCCCCAATAGTGACCGACGGCATCGGTCGCAGAGAAACTGACGCACAGCAGGTCGGTCGCCGCATCCTTGCCGAGCTGCATGCCAAGCACCGCCGCCTGTGCCGCCTTGCGAACGATGGTATTGCCGAACGGCGATCCATAGACCTGCGTGTAGTACGGCGCGGCTATCGCCGTGCCACCACCGGTCATCGCCTGCGGCAAGGTGCGTTGACGGGAGCCATTGTAGTGCAAGTTTTCCCACGGGCGGTCATCGCGCAGGCCAACGTATGCGGCCTTCGGCCCGGTGCGATCCCAACTCTTGCCGAAGAACGAATCGATCGCGCGTTGCTTGTTGAACTGCGTCAACCACACAGGTGTCTGCTCGACCCACTGACTGTTGCTGACCAGATTGCCAGTTGTCACTTCGAACCATGCGGTCAGGTCCGAATCCCGCCCCGCCATCAAGATCGCCGAACGGTCCTTCCAGCTAATGCTCGCGACCTTGCAGCCGGGGATGTGCGCTTTCATCGAAGTCGCCAAGGTCGGCACCAGCAAGCGCCCGGGACCTCGGTTGCCACCCTCCGGCAGATCCGGCAGTGCCGCCGCTGGCTCACCGACGCAGTAGATCACCTTCTTCAGGTCGCGGTCCCACCAGTTGTTCTTGACGATGCCGTGCAAGCTGGCGGGCGCACCCGTCCCGATCGTCGCATGGCCGGGACCGGTTTCGGTGCACGCATGTTCGTAGGCGCAGTTCGCGAACGTCACGCCGGCATCGGCCAGACGCCGGAAGCCACCATCTTCGGCATAGAACGGCTCGCCCAGTGCGTGCACCCACGTCGCCAATTGGTCAACGGAACACAGCACCACGAGCCGCGGGCGTTGCTGCGCAACCGTCGCGGTTGCGCCGACCATCGCCGCACAAACGAAGAATACCAGGGCGGACGGAATGCGTATCATGTCGACAGCATCTTGGCAGCACGCTCGATCGTTCGCCAGGGTAGAAGACCGAGGTGATAGATCGCCACGGTGTCGATGCCGTGGTCGGCGCACAACTGCTTGATCTTGCGAAGGTCCTCGTCCGTCGAAAACTGCGGCGCCTTCGGCCAGATGCACAAGCGACGCTTGCCACCAGGCATCGATTGCATGCCTTCGTGCCGAAGCAACGCCGCGATTTGCGCCGGGCCTTCGCCGTAACAAGTAAGCACGCGCTCTTCGCCACCAGAAAACGCCTGTGCCGATTCCACGGACAGCTGGCTCCCGGTAAACCAACGATCGGGATGCACCTGCACGGCACGCTCGCAGGGACCACTGGCGGCCGTCACCGCTTCGGCGAGCACCGCGATGGTTTCGGCGCGCACCGCCAACACCGACTCGACCATCTCACGCTGATCGACGTTGAGTTCGGCATCCGAACCAGGCGCCTTCGCCGGCGCCATCGCATCGGCATCGGTGGTCTGTTCGGCAACGAACGCCCGCATGTTGGCGCGCACCGCTTCGCCGTCGCTGCCGACCTCTTGGTGGACTTCGAGGCACGCAGTACAGAAGCACGCCGACAACGCAAATCCGAGCAAACCGCTCGGCGAGAAGCTCTTCTTGTCGTGATGGCTCGAGTGCTGGATGCCCATCTGGCCGAGCGCTTCCAGCTCAATCGATCCCAAGCCTGAGTGGCGCGCCAGATCGCGCACCAGACTCTGATGGAACTGCTGCACGGCTGGTTGCGACGGGCACAGCGCGTAGGGGTAACGATCACCGAACGCGTTCTCGACGGTCAATTCCGGATGCAGCAGCCCCAACCGCGTGTTGTGGCCAAACACCGTCCACGCCCGCACTCGCATACCAGCCGCTGGCGCCGCGTGACAGAGGCGCTCGAGCGGCGACGGCCCAAGATCCGGAACCTCTCCCGACTGCTTGGGCTGTAGCAGCCCGTAGTCACCATTCGCACGGAAGTGCACGCAGCCATCTTCCAAGAACCGGATGCGCCGTTCCCCGTGCCAGGGCGTCAGCCAACGGCCATCGTGGTAGCTCGTCGCCATCGACAATTCCCCGATGCCGAGATCGCGCAACCGGTCCAGGCCGCCGTGGGTGTCGAGAGCCGTCACGTCGAACGGATGCACGTAGAGTGCGACTTGCATAGCTCAAGCGTAGAGCCAGGACGCACCGGTGCTACACTGCTCCGGTGCTACGTTCGCCCCGAATTGTTCTGTCCCTGCTGACGGTGTTGTCAGCAACTGTGCTCACGGAGTCAGCCTGCTCGCAGTTTCAAGAGCGGCCATTGCCAGCGCGTCGCAAGATCGAAGGCTCGCCCGAGGTCACCTACCAGGTGGCCGATGCCGGCAAGCCAAAGGTTGCCGCCCGCATCGTGCAAAAGACCTGGGATCCCAAGGATGCACGCGCCACCTGCAAGGTGTTCCACCACATCTTCGCGCCCGATGGCACCCTGCTGACCAAGGGCCTCGGCGGCACCTTCGAACACCACCGCGGCTTGTTCATCGGCTGGAACAAGACCAAGTTCGACGGCAAGACCTACGATTTCTGGCATCTCAACAAAGGCGAGAGCCAGCGCTTCCGCGGCCACGGCACGCCCGCATTCTTGGCGATGGGCGAAGGTGCACAGATCTCGCTGATCGACTGGTGCGACCCTGCTGGCAAGATCGTCGTCCGCGAACTGCGCGGCCTCGAAGTCCTCGAGCAGCACGACGACTTCTACGTGCTGCATGTTCGATCCAAGTGCATGACGGTCGCCAAGGACGTCATCTTGAGCGGCGACCCCCAACACGCCGGCCAGCAGTTCCGCGCCCTGCAACAGTTCGCCGAAGAGAACGCCAGGCCGGTCGTCTACGTGCGGCCCGAAGGCGCCAAGGACGAAGGCAACGACATCTGGACCAACTGCAACTGGATGGCCGGCGTCCTGGAGTTGGAGAAGGCGAGCTACACGGTGCTGCAGATCGATGGCCTCGGCAACCCCGACAACAGTAAGTGGTCGACGCGTCCCTACGGCCGGTTTGGCGTGACCCGCAAGGCCACCGTCCGGAAGGGGCAACCGGTGATCCTCAACCAGTTCTTCGTCGTCGCCAACGGCAAGCGCGACGCCGCGTGGTGCGCCGAGCAGGCCGCGAAGCTGCGCCCGGCTAGCAGCAAGAAGGCAACCAAGTTGCTCGCCCCAAAGAAGGGCTAGCCCGTTGGGACCAGGCCCAGTCAGGGAGCAGACCCAGTCAGGGAGTAGACCCAGCAGTACTAGGAATCGCCCAGCCGTGGCCGCGGTGGTTGCTGCGCATGACTGTCGTCGTGAGTTGGGTCCGGCCTGCTGCCGGCAGCGCCATCCGTACCGGCAGTGCGATCAGCACCGCCCTCGCCCAGCGCTTGCTCAAGATGCGCGACGCGGCGTTCGAGTTGTTCGAGCCGCTGCAGCACGGGGTCCGTGGCTGGACTGGCGACCACCGCCGAGGCTCGCGCAGAAACAGATTCCGCAGCCTCAGCCGCGACCACTTCGCTGCCATCGCCAAGCAAGTGGCGCCAGCGATGGTCGCGCTCGCGCGGCCGGCGCGGCTCTTGCGCTACTAGCGGCGGCGATCCCGCTGCCAATTCGCGCAGCACCTCTTCCACTTGCTGCGGGGTGCCGTGGAACCCCATGCGGGCAACGCGTGGCTTCAGCGCTCCAGGCGCCTGCGGCCCGCGCAGCAACAGTTCGGCGAGCACCGCCAACTGATCGCCTGACACCGCCAGCAACTCCTCCATGCGGTGCCGGTATTTGATCGCCCGGGACCCGCCTTCGATTCGCACCACGACATCCCGGCCGTGCATCGCCATCAACGCGCCGGCAACCTCGAAGCTCTGCAGCGCCATCACGGGATCGCGATTGCTGGATTGGTTGCAGCCGTTGATCAGCGCGTTCTCAGTCATCGGATACGAGTCCGGCACGGTGCGCTGCTTCTCGATCAGCACCCCGACGATGCGTTGCTCAGTTCGATCTAGCTTCATCATGTTTGGGCCTCCAGCTCAATCCGCTGCGGCACGTGGATACAGGCGCTGCACTTCGGTGCGATATTGCCGCAGCAACTCAGAGTAACGACCGGCGTCGGCGTTCGGATTTGTGAGCGCGCCAAGTTGTACGAACGGCGCTGCGACGGCCTCACAGGTGAGGCTCGCGTCGTCGATGCGACGCACCGACCAGCACGCTTGCAACGCCGCCCCCAGGGCCGCGGATTCGGTTTCGACAAGCACCCGCACTGGTGCGCCAAGAACATTGGCGAGGATCTGGCGCCAGAGTTCGTTGTTGGCGGCCCCGCCGGTCAGTCGCACTTCGGTGATACTGGTGCCAAGGTCGCGCAAGCGCTGAAAGCCAAGGCCAAGGTTGAGAGACGTGCCTTCGAGCGCGGCCCGGTAGAGGTGGCCCGGGCGCATCGTGCCGGGGCGAATGCCCAGCAAGGTGCCGGTTGCGTTGGGCAGGTCGGGCACGCGTTCCCCCATCAAGAACGGCAACCACATCATGCCGTCACAGCCTGGAGCGACCGATGCAGCGGCGGTGGTCAGCGCGGCATGATCGAGCCCCGTCAGCGCCTTCACCTCTTCGGTCACGCCAGTCAGGTTCATCACGCAAAGCAGCGGCAACCAGGCGCCATCACTGCTGCAGAACGGCGCGATCAAGCCATCGGGATCGATAGCGACCGAGTCCGTGCGCGTAAAGATCGTTCC